>Ga0247727_10007341_pt1 | contig 21024 bp, 23 predicted proteins | sample WisWelCaveWW1625_FD_202498 | JGI IMG/M metagenome (GOLD analysis project Ga0247727, IMG submission 202498) | Biofilm microbial communities from Wishing Well Cave, Virginia, United States - WW16-25 | ecosystem: Environmental > Aquatic > Deep subsurface > Groundwater > Cave microbial mat | place... | reverse complement strand
CCGTTCCCGCCTCGTCCATGATCGAACCGGAACCCAAAGAACCCAGAGAATTCATCTATCCAACCTCCCCGCCCTCTACACTAAACTCGAAGGGGGTCAGTGTCTCACGTACGTTGGCACAGAGGGCGAAGGCGACGCGTGCCACGCTGTCGCACGAGATCGCGGAGCTCGATGCGCTCGCCTCCGAGGGCCTGGACGAGTCGTGAAGGTCCGGCGGGGAACGCTCTACCTCGCCGATCTCAGCCCGCATCGCGGGACGGAACCCGGCAAGGTACGGCCGGTCCTCGTCATCCAGACCGACCTGCTCGACAGCGCGCGGCATCCGTCGACCTGGGTACTCCCCTGCACGACACGTCTCACCGGGGAGAATCTCCTGCGCGTGCCCATACCTCGCGGGATGGCCGGAAACCGCGAAGGGTGCGAGGTCATGATCGACCAGAGCCGGGCGATCGACAACCAGCGGTTCGTCCGTGCCCTGAGGCCGTTGCCCAGGAGCGTCCTGCGAGCCGGTCATGGGGGAGCGAGACTGGCGCCCCGCAGGATCAGGCAGTGATCTGCCAGGGACGCTCCCAGGGGGCGAGTCGCCTTTGCCGCTCTATGAGGGGCAGGCAGACCCGCTGCAGCTCCAGGACCAGCTCGACTTTCCCCCGGAGCGACAGGTTCGCGCGCTGTCCGTGGAGCGCGGCCTTGCCCTTTCGGAGCGACGCGAGGAGCGCCGGGGTCGGTCGGGGTCTGGGACGGGATCCGTCCGTCATGGTTCAGGACTCCAGTCCGAAGCGTCGGAGAAGGCCGTCGAGCGCTCTAGCGTCGATCGCGGGGGACTCGCGGAGAGCGGCGGCACGCTCCCGTCTCTTGAGCGTCCGCGCGCCGGGTTGCAGGTAGAGCGCCACGAGGTATTCGGGCCTGACGACTCGAACCGGAACCCCCTCATACTCCAGCGTCGCCGCCCGCTCGATCGCCTCGTCCGCAAGCTCGTCGTGCGCCGGGATAAACTGCACCGGGACCCCCTCGATCAAGACGTGCTCTGCCTGGGTGCCATACCCACGCTCGGCCGCCCAGCGGTAGATCGGGGCCAGGCTGACGATCGTCGCCTCGCTTTCGGCGAGGAAGATGAGGACGTCGAGGTCGAACGTCGGCACGGGCTCGGTCCAGAAAACCAGCGCCATCGCTCCGGCCACCGCGTAGTCTTCAACGACCTGGGCCTGCTTCATTTCGTTCAGCACCCGCAGAGCGTCGGCGAAGGAGGCCATGCATCTATGCTACCTCGGACGGCGAGCGCGGTGCGATCCCTTGGCCCCGAGGCCGACGTGGCGCGCCTCGAATCCATCACGCTCTCCGGCGCAATCTTCCGGGCATGGAAGTCTTGAGCTGGGACCGATCGGGTGCGTAGGCGGCGAAATCGGTTGCCGCCCGGAAACTCGACCGCGCCGTGTTCTCGCCGGAGCCCCGCGATCTCGACGGTAGATTCTCCCCCCTCCTCGGCCCGTGGATGCCGGGCGCCCATTCCATTCCCCATGCCCTTGACGGCATATGCATTCGAAGGCATATTTCCGATGTCCTGGGAGGTCGAGTACACCGACGAGTTCGGTCGCTGGTGGGACGCGCTCAACGAGGAGGAGCAGGTGTCCGTCGACGCATCCGTGAGGCTGCTCGAGCGATTCGGGCCCATGCTGCCGTACCCGCATTCCTCGGCCGTTCGCGGGGTTCGGCACCGTCACCTGCGGGAACTGCGGATCCAGCACCGAGGCCGCCCTCTGCGGGTGCTGTACGCGTTCGACCCGCGTCGCGTCGCCCTCCTTCTGCTCGGAGGCGACAAGACCGGGAAGGACCGTTGGTACGAGGAGAACGTGCCGCGCGCGGAGGCGCTGTACGGCCGGCACGTCGCGGCACGATTGGGAAGGGGAGGATCGAACGATGGCGAAGAGCTTCCGTAGCCTGCGATCCAAGATGACGCCCTCGAACCGGGGGAGGGCGGCCGAGCGCGCCGACGCCATGGCGCGAGAGCTGCCGCTCCACGAACTGCGCGCGGCGCGGCGGCTCTCGCAGGAAGCGCTCGCGGGTGCCCTGAGAATCAGGCAGTCGAGCGTGTCGCGGCTCGAACGGCGCACCGACATGTACGTGAGCACGCTGCGCGGCTATATCGAGGCGATGGGCGGCCAGCTGGAGATCACGGCGCGGTTTCCGGACGGGACGGTGACGATCACCGAGTTCGGGGAGATCGGGGGGTAGTCGGGCGGGGAGTCGGTGTGCGCTCGTCGCGAGCGGGGGGGACGGGGAACCGGATCGTCTCTTCCGGCTCTCTCGAGCGTTCCCCCTCCCTCGCCAGGATCGCGAGGAGCACGGCCAGCAGCACCGCGATCGCCGGGATCCGCAGGCAGAAATCGGTGAGGCTGTGGAGCGCGATCGCCAGGACGCCGCCCGCGGCGCACTTCGCGAGACCGCTCCGCTCGCTCGCCCGCCCCTCCCGGGCGAACGCTGGCCGGACGGCGAGCCCGAGGAGGCCTGCCAGCACGAGCACGGCGCCGATCCCTCCCTCGAGGAGAGCCTCGAGCCAGTCGTTGTGGGCGTGGTCGTAGCGGATCCGCGCGGCGAAAGCCCGGTGGGGTCCGTACGCGCTCTCGAAGGTGCCGAGCCCGTAGCCCAGGAGCGGGTGGGCGCCGATGAGGTCGACCGTCGTGCGCCACACCGCGAGCCTGCCGGTCCGCGAGGAGAGCTCGTTTCCGACCGCGGCGAATCGCTCCCCCGGGGCGCGGATCTCGAGCCACAGGAGAGAGAGAAGCGGAATGGCCAGGGCGACGACCAGGGCGATCGCGCGCCTCCGGTCGAGCCTGAGGACGATCACCGACGTCGCGCTCGCGAGGACGGCCGCGGCAAGCCCCGCGCGTGAGTACGAGAGGATCACCCCGGTCCAGGTGACGAGCGCGGCGCCGGCGGCGAGCAGGGCGGCCGGGCGAGTCGAGTCGAGCCAGTCGCGGAGTGCTTTCCGGAGCCCCTCCGCACCCTCGCGGCCTCGCGGCCTGCCGAGCGAGGCGATGGCGAGGCCGAGGGAAAACGGAAGGGTCATGGCGAGGTAGCCGGCGAAGTGGTTCCGGTTGATGAACGTCCCGGTGGCCTCCGAGAGGTAGTGCGTCTTGGCGAAGCCGAAGATGTGCTGGTGGCCGGAGAGGTATTCCGCCGAGCCGTACAGGGCCTGGAACGCCCCGGAGACGGCGATCAGCGCCGCCGCCTGCCTCACGTGCCGCTCCTCCCGGAGAGAAACGAACGCGGCCAGGCCGATCAGGGCGTACGCGGCGAGGCGCAGGAGGGCGTCGACCGTGTCCGGAGGCGAGAGGCTCCACGGCGAAGAGCCCAGGGCGGCTTCCGGGACGACGGTCCCGATCACCCGGCGGGCCGTCGCCGCGGGAGAGCCGAGCCAGGTCCACGACGAGGGGAGCGGGGCCAGCTGGAGGAGCCCGACGGCGGAGAGCGCCCCGGGCGCGATCAGAAACAAGCGGGCGCGGCGCGGCAGAATCCCGGGCTCGCGCAGGACGATCCAGAGCGCCAGGGCGCCGAGGCCGCCCGCCCAGGCCTCGAGCGCGAACACGGAAACGGGCTGGACGCCGCCGAAGGGAAGTGGCGTGAGCGCTAGCAGGACGAACAGGCCGACCCTCAGGACGGCCGGCGCACGCTCGACGGGGCGAGACCTAGTTGGGGCTGGCCTCGTCGTCGTCGGTGATCTCGTCCACCACCACTCCCACGACGATCGCCGCTCCGAGCACGATCAGTGTCGCGGTGAGGGGGTTGTTCCAGAACCCCATGTCCTTCTTCCCGCCGCTCGCTTCCTGGGGACTCGGCGCCATCTTCTGGGACTGCACCGCCAGGTGCACGTTCCGGCTCTCGCCGGAAGCGAGGCTGACGGGGGCCGGGACCACGTACAGGCCGGAGCCCGACTGGATCGCCAGCTCGTAGCTCGCCGCGGGCAGTCCCGCGACCGAGAACGACCCGTCCGCGGCAGTCGCAGCGGATGAGCGGACCGAGCCGGTCCGGGGATCGCCCACGTGGACCCGAACTCCTGCCAGCGGCTTCTGGGAGTCCGCCGACAGAACGCGTCCCGAAAGGGAGGCCGTCTGGAGGGCGGCCCAGGCGGGCGCGTAAATTAGCTGTAGCGCCAAGATAAGGAGGGCCGCAATTCCCCTGCTGGCAACGGTTCGCATGCTCATGATAGCTTGCTCCTCTCAGTTCCGGGCACCCCGGCCCGTCACGGCCGTTAGAACATAGTCGACCAAGATCTTCCGGGTCAAGGGGTTTGTTGGGCGAGGCGACCGCAGGGCGGTTCCCGCCCCCGAGGGAGGCCCGTGAAGACCGATCGCGATCGTCTCCGAGAATTGTTGCGCGAGCATTCTCTGGTCTTCGGGGATTTCACCCTGGCCTCGGGCCGGAAGAGCCGGTACTACTTCGATTCCAAGAGGACCACGCTCCTGCCCGAAGGCGCCTTCCTGACCGCCCGGGAGGTCCTCCGGACCCTGCGGGAGAACGGGGTTCGGGCGGACGCCATCGGGGGGATCACCCTTGGAGCAGACCCGATCGTGTGCCCGGTCGCCGCCCTGAGCCACCTGGAGGGGCCGCCGCTCAGGGCCTTCATCGTGCGCAAGGAAGCGAAAGAGCACGGCACGGGCCGGAAGATCGAGGGGAACCTCCTCCCGGGGTCACGCGTGGTCGTGGTGGACGATGTCGTCACGACCGCCGAGTCCACCCTGAAGGCGATCGCCGCGGCGACGGAGGCCGGGTTCTCGGTCGTCGCGGTCGTCTGCCTCGTGGACCGGGAGGAAGGGGGGACCGAGAGGCTCGGGGCGTGGCCGTTCTTCCCCCTGTTCCGGCGCGGGGAGATCATCGCGGATACCGGCGATTCACTACCCCCTTGTCCGCGAGCACCCGAGCCGCGACAATAGCGGCGAGCGTGAATGCGTCCGCGCCCGCGGGGAGGACCCATGAGGGAGAGGATCCGCCGTCCTGTTGCCGCATGGTCGACCGCCGTCGTTCTGCTGCTGTCCGCGTTCCCTCCAGCCACGGCTGCGTCGCCGGCGGCCGGCTCTCTCGAGGGAAGCCTCATCGCTCCGGACGGTCGGCCGGCCTCGGGCTGGGCGATCTTGCTCCTGAGCACGGACGGGGACCTGGTGTCCCGGAGGACGATCTCGCCTCGAGGGACGTACCGGTTCGACGACGTTCCCCCCGGAAGCTACGCGCTCGCCGCCGAGAATGGCGAAGGCCGTCTGGCTCCGGTGGCCGGCCCTCCGGCGAGCGTGGCGAGCGGGAGCGCGACGCGCAGGGACGTCCGGCTCGTCCCGGGCCAGGGGCCGAGTGTTCAGGGGCAGGCGGTTTTCGGGCCTCGAGGGGACAGCTGGTGGTCCCGCCAGACCCGAAACCAGAAGATCCTTGCGCTCGTGGGGATCGCCGTGGGCGCGGGGATCGTCCTGGCGGTCGTGAACAACCTGACCGACGACGAGACGCCGGCGAGCGGCTACCGGTGATCCGCTCCGTTCACCCGCGATAGAACCGCGCGATCGTCTCCACCACGCGGTCCTGGTCGTCCCGCCGGAGCTCGGCGTAGACCGGGAGCGACAGGACCTCCCGGCTCGCGCGCTCCGCGGCGGGAAAGTCGCCTTCCCGATAGTCCAGGTCGCGGAAGCACTCCTGAAGGTGCAGCGGCACCGGATAGTAGATCGCGTGGCCGATCCCCTCGCGCGCGAGGTGCGCCACGAGAGCCGGGCGGTTCTCCACGCGGATCGTGTACTGGTTGAAGATGTGGTCGGATCGGGGCGTGCGAACCGGGAGAGCGACCCGCCCGTCTCGCGCGAGACCGGCGTCCTCGAAGAGCCGGTCGTAGCGCGCGGCGTTCGCCTGCCGGGCCTCGCACCAGCGGGAGAGCCTCGGCAGCTTCACCCGCAGGACGGCGGCCTGAAGAGCGTCGAGCCGGCTGTTCCAGCCGACGATCTGATGGTGGTAGCGCTCGGTCTCGCCGTGGATGCGCAGCGAGCGCAGCTTCTCCGCGAGAAAGGGGTTCTCCGTGACGACCATCCCGCCGTCGCCGTAGGCGCCGAGGTTCTTCGTGGGGAAGAACGAGTAGCAGCCCAGGGTCCCCAGGAGGCCCGCGTGAACGCGGTCCTCGTTGCGCAGGTAGGTGGTCCCGAACGCCTGCGCCGCGTCCTCCACCACGTCCACCCGTAGGCGGCGGGCGACGTCCTGGATCGAGTCCATGTCCGCGCACTGTCCGAAGAGGTGGACGGGGAGGATCGCTCGCGTCCTCCGCGTCGCCGCCGCCTCGATCCGGGACGGGTCCAGGTTCAAGGTCTCGTCGATGTCCACGAAACGGGGTCGGGCGCCGACCTTGTACGCGCACGAGGCGGTGGCGAAGAAGGAGAACGGGGTCGTGAGGACCTCGTCCCCGGGTCCGATGCCGAGCGCGGCGAGGGAGAGGATGAGAGCGTCGGTGCCGGAAGCGCAGCCGACCGCGTGCGAGGCGCCCAGGTAGCGCGCCGCTTCCTCCTCGAATCGCCGCACCACCGGTCCCAGGACGAACGACTGCGAGTCCACGACCAGGGCGATGGCGTCGGCGATCTCTTCGCGGATCGTGTCGTGCTGGGCCTTCAGATCGAGAAGGGGGACCGGCCGCATGCGCGGATGCTACCATGGGGCCTTCGCGGGGAGGCGTCCGTTGCCGCGGCTCCAGATCGCGATCAACCTCTATACCTTCTCCGTTCTGGGGATCTTCCTCGCCGCGGTGCCCTGGACCCCGATGTGGGAGCAGGCCACCCTCGCTTTCGGCTCCGACGTTCTCTGCGCCTGGGTCCGGAGCGGCTGGGCGAGGGGCGCGGTCAGCGGGCTCGGGGCGCTCGACCTGCTCGTGGCCGCCCAGGAGGCGTGCGTTCTGTGGCGTTCCTTCCGTGAGTTTCGGTGACAGCAACCGAAACTCGAATTCGATTGCGGAGTTTCGGTTGCTGTCACCGAAACCTCCGGAGCCTCAAACAAAAAAAAGCGGCCGCGTTTTCCGGGCCGCTTGGTGAGCCGACGTTTGAGTCGGCTTCACCTTTGGAGGAGGGGAGATCGTGTTCAGAGGATCGAGGCGTCCCGCCGGGCCGGAGCGAATCGATGGGCGACGGAAGACACCGCGGATCGAAGCGCGCCGAGCGCATGGTCGAAGCCGACGCCGCATCGCCGGGCCGCCCGGTCGTCGCGCTCCATCTGGGCCATCTCGCACTGGAGCCCGACGTGACGGGGGGCGAGGACGAGCCCGCGCTTGAAGGCGCCGCGGGCCTTGCTCCTCTGGCCGGCGAGGAGGTATACCTTGCCGAGGTTCATCTCGAGGTCCGGGTTGAAAGAGTCCGTGCGGGCTGCCATCTCGCAGGCACGAATCGACTCCGGAGTGGGTTTCCTGGAAAGGGCGAGCGCCAGTCCGTAGTAGGAAAGGTATCGCATTTGCGGCCGCTTCACCCTCCGCTCGCTCTCGGTACGCACGGCGGACTCGAAGCACGCCAGGGCCTGGGCAGCGTTGCCCTTCACGAGAGCCACGAGCCCTTTCTTGAAGGAGATCTCGGCGTCGAGGATCGACATGGGATACGCTCCGCTGCCCCTGCAACAGATCAGATACGAAGAGCCTGGCGTAGGTGCAAGAACTTTCTGAGACCGGTTTCCAGGGCTCGCGGCCGCGCCGCGTAGAATGCTTTGAGGCTGTCAGCCCCGGCGGCATCGTGCCCCGGGGCGGAGGAAGACGAGTGCAGAAAGGAAAGCGACTCCGATTCCGTCGCCTCGGGCTCTTCCTGATCTGCCTCGATCTCGCCGCCTGCGCGGGCGATCCGCAGGATCGGATCGGTCGGATCTACACCTGGAAGTTGAGGCCGACCGACAAGAACGTCGAGAGGATCCGGGCGTGCCTGGAGGATCCGGACCGAGACGTGCGGGCGATGGCCCTCCACGCGTTGATCTCCCTCGGGATCGAGGACGGTCAGGCGATTTCTCTCGAGGCGCTCCGGGACGAAGATGGCTTCGTCCGGGCCACGGCCGCGCGCTGCCTCGGAGAGATGGGGGTCGCGGTCGCGGCGCCTGCCCTCGCCGAGCGCCTCTCCTCCGACCCGGACTGGCACGTGAGGAAGCTCGCCGCCGAATCGCTGACGGTGCTCGGAGGAACCGAGGCCGCCGAGGCGCTCGTGCGAGCGCTCGAGGATCCCGTCCGGGGCGTTCGGCTCGCCGCCGTCTCGGGCGCCGGGGAGCTGAGCCCCGACGCGGCGTTCGAGATTCTCGCGGGGATCGTCCTCGAGGACCCGGACTGGGAGGTACGCGTGCACGCCGCGCGCGCGATCGGTCGGTCGAGCCGGCCGGAGACGGCGGCGACCCTCGAGGCCGCCCGGAACGACCCCAATGAATTCGTCCGGGCAGCCGCGACCGCGGCCCTTCGGAGCGCCGGGCGGGTGCCCGGCAGCCCCGGTCCCGTCTCCCTGGGAGGCCCGGCGCCGCCGGGCTCGTAGGGCACGGAGTGAAGGGAACGATGGCACGAGCCAGGGGCGGGGGTTTCGGGGGTGGCGGCTTCCGGTATATAGTGCGCGCCTCGGCCGGGCCGGGTACCAGGCGCCCGCGCGTCGGACGCGGGTCGGAGCCGAGGTGAAGCGGCCGGAAGTCGCGGACCGGTTATCGGCCGCTCTGAATCTGATTCGCTCTCGCGAAGGGGGGTTTCGGCTCGAGGGCCGAGGCCGAAGCGAGATCACCGCGCTGCCCGGACCGAAGGGGCTCATCGTCCGAGGATCCGGGGGAGTCGACGGCTGGCTCTTGAAGGAGGCGGCCGCCGATTCCGGGGCGGGGTTCGTGCTCTTGCGGGGTTCGGCTGCGAGAGCGACCGAGGCGGCGCGATCGATGCGTCCTTGGGGCGGCGTCGGCGCGGGCCCCACGCACTTCCTCATGGAGGACGGTCGCCTGTTTCGACTGTCGTCGAGGGGCGGCCGTGAGGGAGGGTTCGAGCTCCGGTCGTGGGAAGTGTCCGGGGCGTACTGGACGGCGAGAGCGACGGCCCGCGGGTGGAGGATGATGCGCAGCGTCGCAGGAAGCGAGCTTCGGGGCGACGTCCCCCTGTTGCTGCTGTTCGCCGCGGAGATCCTGGAAATGGAGGAGAGGATGGATGTCCTGAAGCCGTCCGGGAAGAACGACAGGAAGAAGGCAAGGGTGAAGGGAAAGAGGACCGATGCACGACGAGCGTGACGGGTTCGCGCCGGGGCGGAGGAATCGCCGAAGACGACGTCGCGGGGGGCGCCCCGGGGGCGGCGGGACGGCGCAGATTCCGCAGGGGTCCTCCCGATCTCCCGGCGGAGCGCACCCGGCCAGTCCGACGGACCGCGCCGGCGCCATCCTCCCGGGCGAGCGCGGAACGGTGGAGGCGCGCGGCGTGCTGCAGGTCCAGCCGGGGGGCCATGGCTTTCTCCGCTCCCCGCAGGCGGACTACAATCCGGAGCCGTCCGATCCGACCGTTCCCCGCGAGCTGATCCAGCAACACGCGCTCGAGACCGGGCTCGATGTCCTGGGCCAGGCCGCGCCTCGGGGGCGCTCGGCGGTGGTGACGGAGGTCCGCGAGATCAACGGCTCCGACCCGGCCCTGTGGGGAAAGAGGACGCCGTTCAAGAATCTGGTCGCCGAGGACCCGACGCAGAGACTCCGTCTGGAGCTCGACCCCGAGGAGCTGTCGACCAGGATCGTCGATCTGATCGCGCCCATCGGCAAGGGGCAGAGGTGCCTGATCGTCGCTCCTCCCAAGGCAGGGAAGACCGTTCTCCTCCAGAAGCTCGCCCGGTCGATCACCGTCAACCACCCCGAAGTCCACCTGATCGTCCTCCTCGTGGACGAGCGGCCCGAGGAGGTGACGGACATGCGAAGGACCCTGCGGGGCGAGGTCGTGGCGTCCTCCTCCGACGAGATGGCGCGCAATCACGTTCAGGTGGCGGAGATCGTTCTCGAGCGGGCCAAGAGGCTCGTCGAGTGCGGACGCGACGTGGTCGTGTTCTTGGACTCCATCACGCGCCTGTCCCGCGCGTACAACTCCGAGCAGAAAGGCTCGGGTCGCGTGCTGAGCGGCGGCATCGACGCACGGACCATGGAGAAGCCGAGGCGGTTCTTCGGCGCGGCGCGGAAGGCCGACGGGGGGGGCTCGCTCACGGTCATCGGCACGGCGCTCGTGGACACGGGCTCCCGGATGGACGAGGTGATCTTCCAGGAGTTCAAGGGGACCGGGAACACGGAGATCGTCATGGACCGGGGGCTCTTCGATCGGAGGATCTTCCCCGCCATCGACATCTCGCAGACCGGGACGAGGAAAGAGGAGAAGCTCTACGCCCCGGAGGAGTATTCCAAGGTCAAGATCCTGAGAAGGGCGCTCGCCCCGCTGAAGGCCGCCGAGGCGATGCAGCTACTCGTGGAGCGCATCGCCCGCTACCCCACGAACGCGGAGTTCCTCGCGGGGCTGTTGAAGTAGGAACAAGACGCAGGCCTGGGAAACGGCCCGCGTCTTCCGCGTGTTTGTTTCATTCGGTCCTGGAATCGGGTGAGGCGTTCCGCCCGTCTTCCGGCAGGAACGCGAGCTGGCCACAGGCCGCTCTCGCCTCCGCGCCGTGGCTGAAGCGGACGCTCACCGGGACGCCGTCGGCGAGGAGCCGGTCCCGGATCCCGATCACCTTCGCCCTCGACGGCGGCAGGTAGGGGAGCCAGCCCGGGACGGGGTTGAACGGGATCAGGTTCAGCTTCGCCGGGAGCGACCGCACGATCTTCCCCAGCCGTCTTATCTCCCCTTCCGAGTCGTTGACCCCGTCGAGCAGGACGTACTCGAACGTGAACCGCTCGCTCGCCGCCTCGGAGAAGGCGCGGAGCGATTCCAGGAGACGGGCCAGGGGGTAGCGGCGGTTCACCGGCATGAGTCGGCTGCGCGTCTCGTCGGTCGTCGCGTTCAGCGAGACCGCGAGCTTCGGTCTCACCTTCTCCCTGGCGAGGCGCTCGATCTCCGGCGCGAGCCCCGCGGTCGACACGGTGATCCGCCGGCGGGACAGCCCCATCCCCTGCGGGTCGGCGAGGAGCCGGGTCGCCGCGACGACCCCGTCGTAGTTGTGGAGGGGCTCTCCCATCCCCATGAACACCACGTTGAACCTCCGGTCGGTGAGCGACCGGTCCTCCTGGACCAGGGCGGCCTGCCCGACGATCTCCCCCGGGTCGAGATGGCGCACGAACCCCATCTTCGCCGTGAGGCAGAAATCGCAGTCCAGGGCGCAGCCGACCTGGCTCGACAGGCAGAGCGTGACGCGATCGCGATCCACCATGCACACGGCCTCGACGCTTCCGCCCCCGGGCAGGTCGATCCGGTACTTGACCGTCCCGTCCGGGGCCTCGGTGCGCGCGCCGATCGCGCCCGGGTCCACGCGAGTCTCTGAAGCGATGCGCTCGCGAAGGGTCCGGGGAAGATCGCTCCAGGCCGCGGGATCGAGCTGGCGTCGCGCGTACAGCCAGCGGTAGACCTGTCCACCATCGTACGGGCGGCCTCCGAGCGATCCCAGAAGGGTGCCTAGCCCTTCGCGATCGAGCCCGTAGAGGTTGGGAAGATGGGAGCCGGCTGCGCGCGTCATCGGGATCGGCCGGAGTCTATCACCGCCGAGGCCAGGCTTCCTTGACACCCCCCGACCCCTCCGCTAGTGTCCTGTTTCCGAAGTCTTTCGAGGTCGATGCGTTGAAGCGTGAGAACGTGGCCTATCTCGTGGGCGGTCTGGCCTTCGGCGTCCTTCTCGGGTTCGGGATCTTCCACACGTTCGCGTTCCGGCCCGAGGCGCAGATCGCCCGCGCCGGCGCCGTCGCGGAGCGGATTCCGAGCCCCGCCGGCCCCATGGCCCCGACCCAGATGCCGCCGGAGCGCGTGGCTGCCGGCGCAGGCGCGCCGATGGTCGAGGAGGTCAACGCGCTCAAGCGGATCCTCGAGCAGGACCCTCGGGACGCCCAGGCGCTCACGCGGCTCGCGAACCTGTACCAGGACATCGGGGATTGTGCCCAGGCCATTGCCTATTACGAGAAAGCGCTCGCGGTGAGACCCTCCGACCCGAACCTGCTCACCGACACCGGCACCTGCTACCTGAACGTGAACGATCCCGAGAAGGCCCTCGAGCTGTTCGACAGGGCCCACGCCGAAGATCCCGCCCACTGGCAGTCGCTGTTCAACAAGGCGGTGGTCCTCGGGATCCACCTTGGCCGGGCGGACGAGGCCCAGACGGTCCTCGACGAGGTGGACCGGATCCAGCCGTCCGTCCCGGAGGTCGCCCGCCTGCGCCAGTTCTTCGCACAATCGAGGGCACAGCGAACGACAGGTTCGTAATCCGCGGCGGCCGAGTCTCGACCGACCCCGCCCCCGGCCAGGTCCACGACATCCCGAATTGCCCGTTCCCATGGGGGCGCCTATATTTGCCGGCGCGATTCGCTCGCGCTGGGCGATTTTCCACAGGGTGCGCGCACGCACCCGGGGCAGGGAGAGCGGGAGGGATGGACCAGCAGAAGATCGACACCTTCCACCAGCGGGCGTCCGATCACTACATGCGCGGGGACTACAAGAAGGCCCTCGATGTCTGGAAGCGTGTCCTGGAGATCGACCCCCTGGACGAAAAGGCGCTGGAGGGCGTCCGCCTCTCCTCTCTCCTCGAGGGCGGCGTCGACCATCCGCTCGACAGCGATCCCTCCGAGGCGGGGCCACGATACGAGGATCCGCCGGACGCTCTCCGCCGTCGTCTCGACGAGGTGGAGAAGCGGATCGCCACGGGCGATTTCCACGAGGCGCTCCGAGCCGCCGAGATGCTCCGGAGCGAGCGACCGACCGATCCGGATGTTCTCTCGGCCCTCGCGCGCGCGTGCCTGGCTGCCGGAGAGGCGGATCAGGCGGCCCACATCACGAGCCAGCTCTTGAGTCTCGACCCGGCCTACGCCGAGGCCGCGCAGCTTCTCGAGGAGTGCCGCCAGCTGAGCCCGCCGCAGTCGCCGCTGGGCTCGGTCGTGCTGCGGGAGGCTCCGGAGCTCCGACCGGCCGCGGTCTCGATGGGGGTCGCGCCCGTCGATTCTCTGCCGGGATTCGAGCCCCACTCGTTCCTGGAGGAGTTGATCGCTCCAGCGGCCCCGGAGAAGACGAAGACCGTCTCTCCGCCCGCGCGCGGGGAGGAGAAGGGGCTCGCCCCGCTCTCTCCCGCGGAATCGGCGGCTCTGGCCAGGCCATCGGCGGACCCCGCCACGACGGTTCTGAAGCAGAGGGTCCACGATCTCTTGCGGCAGGCGAACGAGGCCGCGGAGTCGGGGAGGAAGGACGACGCGCTCGGCTTGCTTTCGCGCCTTCTGATTCTCGACGACCAGAACATCGAGGCGATGGCGCTCGACGAGAAGCTGCGCCAGGAAGCGGGGGAGTCGGCAAGGAGCTCCGAGGAGTGGCTGAACGAGGGGGTCCAGTGTCTCGAGCAGGGGCAGGCCGGTCGGGCGCGCGAGCTGTTTCTCCGTGTTCTGGAGGCCGTGCCCGACCATCGGGAGGCGGTCGACTATCTCGACCGTGCGGAGGCCCGCCTCCAGTACGAAGCGAGCCCGCGGGTAGGGATGCCGAAGGAAGCGGGCGGACTCGCAGGGCCCCCGGCTCGCGGCCATGTATGGCAAGCTCCCCAATCCGAGCCCGAGATCCCGACCGCGGAACTCTCCGGGCCGATCCTGCCGGTCGCGCGGCTCGAGCGCAAGAGAGAGAGAGCGGCGACGTCGGTCGCGCAGCATCGACCGAGGCGGCGCTGGCTGTCGCCCACCGCTCTCGTTGTCGCCGGCGGTGTCGCCCTTCTTGCGACCGGAGCCGTTCTCGCGTGGCGGCATTTCGTGGGGGAGGACACGGCGACCCCCAAGGCGGCCCTGACGCCCCCTCCGGCCGTCGCGACACAGGTCGCGCCTCCAGAAGCGACGGCCCGGTCGACGCAGGAGCCTGCCAGCGAGGGGACCGCAGCGAAGCGGACCCCGGAGATCGGAGACGCGATACGCCGCGCGGAGGCCGCAATGGAGTCCGGCAGGTTCGAGGCTGCGATTCTCGCGTACAACGAGGTGCTCTCCCTCGCTCCCGACAACGCCAACGCGCGCAAGAGGCTCCTCGAGGCAGGCGACCTCTACCGCAAGAACAAGATCGAGATCGACAAGCTGGAGCGGGCGCGCAGGGGATTCGCGCAGGGGGAATACGAGGCCGCCCTCGGGGTGTTCTACCGCCTTTCCCCGGGGCTCGTCGGCCCCGCGGCGCTCAACGGCTACAAGGTCAACGGCTGGTACAACCTCGGCATCGTGAGCCTGAGAGCCGCGAACTGCGCGCAGGCCGCGAGCCAGCTGGGCGAGGCGCTGGCGCTCGATGCGTCGGACGCCGGCGTGCGCAGCGCGAGCGCTCTGGCGGAGGCGTGCCCGAACCAGCAGAAGGACCGAGCCTACTACGATACGGTTGGGCGCCTTCCGTTCAGGAGCCTCGAGGAGTAGGCGTCCCGGCTCAATGCCTGAAGTGGCGGCGCTCCGTGAAGACCATCGCGATCCCGTGCTCGTCGGCGGCCGCGATGACCTCGGCGTCCCGAACGGATCCGCCCGGCTGAACGACGGCCCGGATTCCGGCTTCGGCCGCGACGTCGATCGCGTCCCGGAACGGAAAGAAAGCGTCCGACGCAAGGGCCGCTCCCGCGAGGGGTCCCCGGGCCTTCTGCATCCCGATGCGCGCCGAGTCGACCCGGCTCATCTGGCCGGCGCCGATCCCCACCGTCCCGTCGGCCACCGCGTACACGATCGCGTTGGACTTCACGTGACGCGCGACGATCCAGGCGAACCGCAGCGCGCTCCACTCGTCCTCCGTGGGGACACGACGCGTCACGACGCGCCCGTCGCGCACCGATTCGGTCACGCGATCCCAGTCCTGGACCAGAAGGCCCCCGTGAACCCTCTTGAGGTCGAGCCCCGCGGGCGCGAACGCGGCGAGGTCGCCCACCTCCAGGAGGCGGAGATTCTTCCTGGCCGAGAGGATTTCACGCGCGCGGTCGTCGAAGCGGGGGGAGAGGACCGCCTCGTAGAACGCCTCGGCGATCCCGAGGGCCGCCGCGCCGTCCACCGGGTCGTGGAACGCGATCACTCCGCCAAACGCGCTCACGGGATCGCACGCGAGCGCCCGCCGGAAGGCGGTCTCGGGATCGGGGCCGACCGAGGCGCCACACGGGTTCCCATGCTTGATGATGGCGCAGGCACCCGCGCCCAGGTCCGCGACGAGGGACAGGGCCGCGTCGAGATCGAGGATGTTGTTGAAGGAAAGCTCCTTCCCCTGGAGCTGCGTCGATGTCGCCACGCTGGGAGCGGAGCCTGTCGGGTCGCGGTAGAACGCGGCGCGCTGGTGAGGGTTCTCGCCGTAGCGCAGGTCCGCGATCTTCCCGAAATCCAGGAGGACGCGCGCGGGAAGCGCCTCCCTGACCGCGGAGGTCTTCGCCTCGGACGCCGGCGACGACAGGTACCCGGCGACCGCGGCATCGTAGGCGCTGGTGCGCGCGAACGCCTTGACCGCGAGCCTCCTCCGGAGATCGAGAGACAGGGTACCGCTCTCGCCGACCGCCCGGCCCACCTCGGCGTAGTCGGCCGGGTCGACGACGACGGCGACGTGAGGGAAGTTCTTGGCCGCGGCGCGGACCATCGTGGGCCCCCCGACGTCGATCATCTCGAGGACGTCTTCCTCCGCGACGTCCGCCCTGGCCGCGGTGCGCTCGAAGGGGTAGAGGTTCACGACCACGAGGTCGATCGGCTCGATCCCGTGGCGCGCGAGCTCGGCCATGTGCAGGGGGTTGGATCGGACGGCCAGGATCCCGGCGTGGATGCGAGGATGCAGCGTCTTGACCCGCCCGTCCAGAAGCTCTGGCGAGCCGGTGTGGTCCTCGACGCTCGTCACGGGGATCCCGTTCTCGCGGAGGAGCCGCGCCGTCCCGCCGCTCGAGAGGACCGAAACGTCGCGGCGGTGAAGCTCCCGGCACAGGTCCACGACCCCCTCCTTGTCGAACACGCTCACCAGGGCCCGCCGGATCCCGAGGCTCACGGAGATTCCTGCGGGCGCCGGTACACGTCCACCGACTTCAGGTACGGGGTCTCCCTGAGGTCTCCGCTCGCCTTCCCCCATGCCCCGAGCCACGCGCGCACGATCGAGGTCACGCTGCGCGTGTAGGAGAGCGACGCGACCGCAAAGGGGACCGATCGATCGTCGAAGGCGGCCGGGTCGGGCGGGTCGCCGGCCATGGAGTAGGCGCGGGCCAGATCCTGGTCCTCGGCGCGGGCCTGCCGCAGCACCTCCGTCGCGAACGCCCGGGGGCCGTCCGCAGCGATGGGGAGATCGTCATGACCCCAGAACACGAGCGGGATGCGGTCGAGCCGGGACTCGCAGTACTTCGCGAAGTCCTGGTAGCGTGCCACCCCCGGCTCGCCTGCGGCGCCCGGCGGGAAGGCGGCGTCGGCGACGAAATGGGCCAGCTCTCCGAAGCGGCGCGCCACGTCGCGAAACGACTTCATCTCGGCGGCCGCGAGGGTCAGCGCGTCCATGCGCGCGACGATTGCCGCATCGAGATCCCCGCCGTGCCAGGGCGGGCGGTGGGCCTTGGAGTCCTCGGCGATCATCGGCTCGAGCGCCCCGCGGATCAAGTGCTCCCTCTGGCGCTCCAGGGCGACCCGAAGAGACGGAGGCATGAGACGCACCGCCTCGTCCACCATCCGCATCCGGGTCGGCGCGGTCCATGCCCGCGCCGGCTCGGCCGCCACGAGGGGCAGCAGGAGGACGAGACACGGAATCCGGGGAATCCTCATGACTCTCGGGCGCGCGTCGCGTCAGCGCGGCGTGGTCTTGTCCCGAGACGCGGGCTGAGCCGGCTTGTCCGCCACCCCGGGTCCTCCCCGGAGCGGCATGGCCAGGCCTCCCGCCCTCGCCTGATAGAGGAGGAGGTTGACCACCAGGAGTCGACCGTTGTTCACTGCCTGCGGGTTCGTCTTGAACTCGCCGAGGCTCGGATCGAGCGCCAGGGCGACCGTGAAGGCCTCCACAGCCTTGTCGTAGTTTCTCATGTAGTCATGGACGGCCCCGATGCTGTACCAGGTGACCGCGTCATTGGGGTCGAGCTTCTTCGCCTTCTTGTAGGCGGTCAAGGCCGACGAGAGCTTGTTGATCTGGAGATCGATCGTCCCGAGATTCAGCCAGTAGTCGCGATTCGTCTTCTCGAGCTTCACGGCGACCTTCGCGTAGGATTCGGCCGCCAGCAGGAGGTTCCTCTTCGCCAGGTAGACCGCGAAGGAGTCGTAGTCCTTCGCCGTCGCGCCCCGGTCGATGAGGTCCATGAGGCGCACCGCGGTCGGATCCTGCCCGACGGGGCCGGCGCGCAGCCGGTCCTGGATCTTCGCGATGTCCCGCGGCGCGGCCGGGGTCTCCAGTGGCGTTGCCGCCGGCGGTGCTGGCGGGGGAGCCGGAACCGGCGCACCCGTAGGCTCAGCCGGTGCGGCCGGGGGCGCGGGGACAGGGGCCGGCGCGGCCGTGGCCTGCGGCGGTGCGGGAGGGGGCGCAGCCACCTCGGGCGCCGATGGCGGCGGAGGAAGTGCCTCCGGCGGAACCTGCGGCGTGTCGGGGACCGGCTCTTCTTCCGGCAGCGCCTCTTCGCCTTCGGGCTCCGGCTCGCCCTCCGGCGCTTCTTCCGGCGGGGTCCCGGTCTCGGGCTCGGCCTGCTCGGGCTGCATGGCCGCGAGGGCCGGCGCGTGCGGCGAGCCGAGCGCGAGCACGAAAGCGCAGACGATCGATGCCAGCAGGCGATGCTTCATGGGATCCCCCGGGAAGGCAAAGCGCTCAGCGTACAATGACACCTGCCGTGGCCCACAGGAAATCTGCCCGGCAGAGTATAAAGTTGGCCGTCTTCGAATGCAACCGAAGCGCACGATAACGTCGTTGCCGGACCCCGACCGGCGGAAGGCCCTCTCCGCTCTGCCGGCGGTCTCGCGCGTGCAGGGGTCCAGCGCCTACGGGAAGCTCGCCCGAGAGGTCGGGAGCGCGCTGGCCACGGACCTGCTCCGCGCGGAGATCTCGCGCCTGAGGGAGGAGATCCTCCGCGGATCGCTCGACGCCCCCGCGCTCCGTCGCGCCGGCTCCGCAGCCACGCTCGTCGAGAGAGCCCGTTCGGCGGCGTGGGCGCTCCTCGCGCCTTCGCCGCGAGTCGTGATCAACGCCACCGGTGTCATCGTCCACACGAACCTGGGACGCTCCGTTCTGTCCGAGGCGGCGGCGCGGCGCCTGGCGGAGGCATCCACCGCGTACATGGATCTCGAGTACGACCTCGCGGGCGGGCACAGGGGAAACCGCGGATCCCACCTCGATCCCCTGTGGTCGCGCCTGTTCCCCGCCCACGCGACCGCGGTGTTCAACAACAACGCCGCGGCGATCCTGGTCGCGCTCCGGGCGCTCTCCCGGGGGAGGGAGGTCGTGGTCTCCCGCGGGGAGCTCGTGGAGATCGGAGGCTCGTTTCGGATCCCGGACATCCTCGCCGCCTCCGGGGCGCGGCTTCGAGAGGTGGGGACCACGAACCGCACGCGGGTTCTGGACTACGAGCAGGCGCTCACGTCCCGCACCGGAATCCTGCTGAAGGTGCATACGAGCAACTTCCGGATCGTCGGGTTCACCGAGGAGGCGACGGTTGCGTCCCTCGCGGGGCTTGCCCGGACGGCGGGCCTCCCGCTCGTCGTCGACTGGGGGAGCGGCGATCTCGTGGACCTCGCCCCCCTGGGGATCAAGGACGAGATCCCGATCCGCCGGATCCTCGACGACGGCGCCGACCTGGTGACGTTCAGCGGAGACAAGCTCCTGGGGGGGCCACAGGCGGGGATCGCCGTCGGAAGGCAGGACCTGGTGACGAGGCTCAAGAAGGATCCGCTCGCGCGCGTGTGCCGTCTGGACCGCCTGCAGATCGTGGCGATGCGCGAGACCCTCTCTTCGTACGTGCGCGGGAAGGCGTTCGAGGAGATTCCCACCCTGAGGATGCTCAGGCTCACGCCCCAAGAGATCGGTCGGAGGGCGGACGCCATGAGGCGCGAGGTCGCCCGTCGAGCCCGCGCGTCGGATCGGCTGCGGGTCGTCGACGGCATCTCCCGCACCGGAGGGGGATCCTCTCCCGTCGGCGAGCGAAGGACCCGGCTCCTCGCGGTCGATGGGAAAGGCGGCGATGCGGGAGGGATCGAGAGGGCGCTGCGCCACGGCGCGCCTCCGGTCGTGGGACGACTTCACGAAGGGAAGCTCCTGCTCGACCTGCGTACGGTCCTCCCGTCCCAGGACCGGATCCTCGCCGAGCGGCTCGCGGACGCGCTCCGGGAGGAGGCGCCAGCCCCCGCGCGCAGGATCAAACGTTGAAGCGGAAATTGACGACGTCGCCGTCCTCGAGGACGTATTCTTTTCCCTCGAGCCGCAGCGTTCCGCGGTCGCGGCATGCGGCCCAGCTCCCGGCGGCTACCAGATCCTCGTAGGGGACGAGCTCGGCGCGGATGAAGCCGCGCTCGATGTCGGTGTGGATCACCCCCGCAGCGGATCGCGCGGAGGTCCCCTTGCGGATCGTCCAGGCGCGGCACTCGTCCTCGCCCACGGTGAAGAACGACACCCTCCCCAGGAGGCGGTAGGAGGCGCGGATCATCCGCTCGAGGGCCGGCTCGGCGATCTGGAGCTCCGCCTGGAAGGCCGCGGCGTCCTGCGGGGGCAGCTCCGCGATCTCGGATTCGATCTTCGCGGAGAGCGCGACGACCTCGGTGTTGGGCCTGCCCACGCTGGCCTCGAGCCCGAAGCCGGCGGCCCCCTGGGCGAGCCGCGGGGCGTCGCCCTCGTCGGCGTTGAGGACGACGAGGAGCGGCTTCATCGAGAGGAACGTGTATCCCCTGAGGCGTCGCTCCTCCTCGTCGGAGAAGGGGACCTCACGCAGCGGCGTTTCGCGCTCGAGGGCGACAAGGCAGCGCCGGATCAGATCGAGATCCTTCCGGTCCTCGTCCCGGTGGGTCTTCTTCACGGTCGCCTCGAGCTTCTCGATCCTCCGCAGGGCGATCGTGTGGTCCGCGAGGACGAGCTCGGTCTCCATGGTGGCCACGTCCCGGACCGGGTCCACCGTTCCCTCGGAGTGAGGGATCGTCTCGTCCCGGAACGCGCGCACCACGTGGGCGAGGGCGTCGACGACGCGCAGCGGCTCCAGGGGAAGAGCTTCGGCCGCCTCTCCCTTCTCCACCCCTCCGAGGTCCGCGTATTCGACGGTCGCGGGCGTGACCTTGCGCGGACGGTACATGAGGGCCAGGCGGTCGAGCCTTGTGTCCGCCACCCGGGCCACGCCCACGAGCGCCTCCTTGCGTCCGACATGAGCGGGGGCCACCACACCCGTGGCAAGACGGTGGAGCGTCGTCTTTCCCGTTCTGGGGAACCCGAAGAGCCCGATTCGCATGATCTTCCTCGCGCCGGGCGCAGAATAGCGGTCGCGTCGGAAGGGTTCAAGGCCGCGATGAGCCGACGACGTTGACGGTGTTTCGGCTGCTCTGTTAGAGTACCGGCTCCCGGTGAGTCAGGACTCGGGCGGGGCGTGGCGCAGCCCGGTAGCGCACCTGCTTTGGGAGCAGGTGGTCGGAGGTTCGAATCCTCTCGCCCCGACCACCTCCCCGGGGCGTCGTCCCGAGCGAATCAGGCCCAGGCGCGTGTAGCTCAGCCTGGATAGAGCACCAGCCTCCGGAGCTGGGTGTCGCAGGTTCAAATCCTGCCACGCGCACCATTTCCTGAAAACCAGAAAGCCGGCGGGCGGTTGCGGCGCCCGCGCCCTTCGCGCTACAGTTCGCCAGGGCCGGGCGAGGGAAACGCGCCTGTAGCTCAGGGGATAGAGCAGCGGCCTTCTAAGCCGCGGGTCGGGGGTTCAAGTCCCTCCAGGCGCGCCACGAGGGTCGCAAGTCTCCGGATGTGGTGAGTGTAGCTCAGTCGGTAGA
>Ga0247727_10007340_pt1 | contig 21029 bp, 18 predicted proteins | sample WisWelCaveWW1625_FD_202498 | JGI IMG/M metagenome (GOLD analysis project Ga0247727, IMG submission 202498) | Biofilm microbial communities from Wishing Well Cave, Virginia, United States - WW16-25 | ecosystem: Environmental > Aquatic > Deep subsurface > Groundwater > Cave microbial mat | place... | reverse complement strand
GGCTGCGGGGATTTACATTGCTGACATCGACCAAGCGGTCCGGTTCCTGGTACGGCAGGGCGCGCAACAGCACGGCGTTCACCGCGCTGAAGATTGCGGTATTGGCCCCGATGCCCAGCGCGAGCGACAGGGCCGCCACGGCCGTGAAACCTGGACTCTTCAGCAGCAGCCGCGCGCCGTAGCGAATGTCGCCCCAGAGCACGTCGAGGTGCTCATAGGGAGCCGTCCGGACCCAGTCCGCCAGGGTATGGATCCAGAATCCAACCAGTGCGCCGAAGCCCCGCTGGTCCCGGCACCGGGCGCGAAAGTCCGCTAGCATCAGAGCGCCATACTCGTGCCGGAATTCGGCCGGATAGGTCCGCAGCAGGAGGCGATAAACGCTCTGCGAAAGGAACAGAAGCCAGTTGGTCATAGCAGCACCTGTCAAGTAGTCCGAGGGCGCGGCAGCAGAGCTTTCGCCCGGGCCACGCGAACCAGTTGCGCCAGCCGCTCGGCTTCCGCGGCGGCCACTTTCCGGCCCAGATCCGTGAGGCGGTAGTAGCGCCGGCGCTCATCATCCAGGGGCGGGTCCGGCCGCTCGTCCGATTCCACGATCAGACCGTCCTCCAGCATTCTCTTGATGGAGCCGTAGAGCGTGCCCGGGCCCAACCGCAGCTTGCCTCCCGTACGGGCCGAGACTTCCTGCATGATCGCGTAGCCGTGTTTCTCGCCGTCAGCCACTGCCAGCAAAATCTGGAATACCGCCGGTGTCAGCGGCAGAAAACCCATGGGGTCTACTTTCATGACGCGCCTCTTTCTATCCGGTCTCGATATATCAAAGATTGATAGAATACAACAAGACGGGGAGGAGTGCAAGGCAAAATGAATCCCGGCTTGGCCTGTTGAGCGGTTCGTCTGGCTCATTCGGCCTGCTGCCGGTCCAAGACTGCTCGCCGCCCATCCGCTCCGCTTCCACTCGTCGCTGTTTCCGCAAGAGAGGCAAGCGCTTCCGCGCGGTCTTCCATTTTGCCTTCGGTCGGGACGGGGCCGATCGGCGCGCGGAACGGGGCGCGGGGTCTTGGCCGGCGCGCCCTCGGCGAAGCGTTGCCCCTTAAACCCCACTGGCCGCTGGAAAGGCAGGGGCTGGTCGCGTTCCTGCGCCACGTATCCGGCGATGCCTGGGAAGGGAGGTGATGTCTTGTTGGTTGTTAACGGCCTGCTCAGTCGATCAACTCGGCTATCGGAACGGCGATGCCGGGATCGCTGGTGCGAAGGATGCCGTCCTTGACCTCGCGGATCCGGCGGCGGTGTAGATGAATGCGCGGCGGTTGCGGGGATTCAGCAGCCACACGCGGGGGACGCCGAAGGCCAGGTAGTCGTCGATGCGCTCCTGGACCGCGTCCATGCGGTCGTCCGGGGAGAGGATCTCGATGCAGAGGCAGGGCGGATGGGCGAGGATCTGCTCGATCGGCGCGTCTCTCTCGATGACGCAGATGTCAGGGACGCGGTAGCGCGTGGGCCCGACCTGGACGCGTTGTTCGGTCAGGACGCGGATGCGCCACGTTGCGCTCCACCACCACGCCGTGGACGTAGTCGCAGTCGGGACTGTAACCGGCCGTCAGGTACTCATCCACGGCTCGTTAGAAACTCGGCCTACTCAACAGCACGGTTGCTCGATAACCCAGCCCGCGCTGAGGAGAGGGTGGATTCTGTGCATAGGACCTGCGACGAAATAACGTGTCCAGTTCTGGGTTTGTGGCGCAGACACTTTGTCTGCCGCGCCGACACTCGTGTCGACGCTTCGTCGGCGCGTGGAGACCGAAAAATCCGCGTCGGCACGAGTGCCGACGCGGCAGGCTGAAGCCTACGCCACCTCGTGGTATGACATCTCCCGGTGGCATGGTTATTCCGTCACAGGCCCATAGTTCAGGTTGCAACTTCCCAGAACCCTCCAGACTCGGGGACCTCTGGGAGTGGCTGGCGGTGGATGCTTGGGCATTCGATCGCCGCGCCCGCCTTGGCGCTGGCTTTGGCGGGGCTGCGCGCGGCCAGCCAATCAGCCGATGACGCTGGTTGTCAACAGCAGCGTGGAGAGTCTGTAGCCGGCACATTGAGCGGCTCTGCGCGGCCAGGGCGTCAGGTCTGCCTCTGCATCCTGCTGACGTAGTAAGCGCTGGGCTGTGAGGTGACGCGAGCGGCGGCTGTCACTCGGCCCCCGCGATATGGCCCGATCGACCGCCGGCACAACCGTTGTAAAGGTGGGGGTCGATTGCAGCGGCGAAGGCCGCTTGGCGCAACTGACGGCTTCTCGCCCCGGGCCGTTTTGCTGTGAGCGGCAAAGCGGAAGCCCTACGCTCAGCTCCCCAAAATCTCCCGGACGAATTGGGCGTTTTGGCCGATCTGGTCGGAGTAGCGCTGGTAGATGCCCAGGATGATGCTGTCGGTGGGCTTGATGCCGGTGAGGGCGGCGGAGATTCTCTCGCGGACCTGCTGGAGAGAGTTGACGGTGCGGCCGGCGGCCAGGACTTTGTAGGCCAGGCAGGTCTTGCTCGCTTGCCGGATGGTGGCCATCATCTTGGGAGGGTCCGAGGGGAGATAGATTTCCCCCAGCGGGGCCTCGCCCAACAGTTGGGTGAAGCTCTGGCGCGAGCGGTTCATATAGTAGAGGCTGGTCATGTAGTAATCGACGTCCCAGCCTTTTTCCTCCGAGTAGGCGATCTCCTTGGGGTTGTGGCAGGAAAGGCCTACCATCGCGCCGGTGTCGCGGATGCGCTTCAGGTAGTCCAGGGAGCGGTCGAGACGCCCCTCTTCCCAATACTGGTTGGCGCGGGAGCCGTGTTGAGAGATACCTAACGGCTTCAACTTCATCACGCGTTTCAGCATCTCCGGCTGGTCATTGAACTGAGGCCGCGAGAGCACCAGGAGCTGCAGCTTGCCGCCCTGGTCCTTGTAGCGCAGCCAGTCGGTTTCCAGCCGCTCACTCCAGCTTGCCTGCCAGGTGTTCAGGCCGGCTCTCTCGAGTTGCTGGAGAAAGGAAATAACGCGCTCGGTGGTGTGGTAGTCGACCATGTGCGAGGAGAAGAGCTGGTTGAAGTGCGAGTATCCGTAGATGGTGTTGGCGCCGGCGATCAGCCGGGTGATGCGATGCTTGCCGAAAGGCACGGTCGGGAGCAAGGGTCCGGGATGGGCCTCCGGCACCTGGCTGAGGGGAGTAGACTGGGCCGGCGAGATGGCGGCGACGGTGGCGGCGGCCATCCCGGTCTTGAGAAAATTTCTGCGCGGGGGAGAGTATTCCTCACAGGGATCGATGGGCATGGCAGTCTCCTAAGGATTGTTAATAGCGTAGATGGCTTTCAGGTCGAACTTCGGTTTGCGGTCGTAGGTCAGCAGGCCGTTGACCTCCTGCTCGACGTCGGTGAGCTGGGTGTAGCAGTAGCCGGCGAAGGCGGGGATCCTGAAAATCGCCGAGGTGAGGCCCCGGTAGCGGTCCAGGGCGGTCTCGGCGGTCTTTTCCACCCCCGAGTATCCCCAGGCGTCGCCGGGGACTCTGGCGCCCGGCGGGATGTAGGCGATGCCGCCGTATTCACTGAGCAGGAAGGGCGTGCCGTTGTATTCGAACCCTGGGGCGAGCGCGGCGCGGCTGACGTTGGGGATGCGGCCGGGGCCCAGCGATTTGTATTTCTCATACAGGATGTCGCCGCTGCGGGCGTAGTCGTGCAGAGCAAACAGGTCGGTGGAATCGGTGTGCTCCCAGCCATCGTTGTCGATCACGGGGCGGGTGGCGTCCAGGGAGCGGGTGAGGGTGTAGAGGGATTTCAGGTGCATCTGCTGGCGGGGATTGCGGAGGTCGGGCACGCCCCAGCTCTCGTTGATGGGGGCCCAGAGGATGATCGAGGGGTGGTTATAGTCGCGCTCGACGGCCTCGATCCACTCGCGGGTGAAGGCGGCGGCATACCTCTCGTCGAACAGGTAAGCGTTGGCCATCTCGGAGGAGACGAGCAGGCCCATTTTGTCGGCCCAGTAGAGGTATCGCGGATCCTCCAGCTTCTGGTGCTTGCGGGCCCCATTGAAACCCATCTGCTTGGTCAGACCGATGTCGAGCTGGATGGCTTCATCGGAGGGGGGTGTGAGCAAGCTCTGGGGCCAGTACCCCTGGTCGAGGACCATTTTCAGGTAGGTGGGGCGATTGTTGAGGAACACCATGCCGCGCTCGACGGCGACGCGGCGCAATCCGAAATAGGACTGCACGCGGTCGAGGACACGGCCCTCCCGGCCTACCTGGATGGTCACGTCGTAAAGATGGGGGGCGGCGGGAGACCAGGGTTGCGGATCGGACACGATGACCACGGCGGAAGCGCGCGGCAGCCCGGCGGCAGCGATTCCCAAGGCGCGGCGCTCGCCCTGGAACGTCACCTCGATCGAGATTTCGGTCTGCGGCGAGGGGTCTTCCAGCCGAAAATCAAATTGCACGGCAGAGCGCCCGAGATCGGGGGTCATGCGTATAGATGATATGTATGTAGATCCCACTGCTTCCAGCCACACGGTCTGCCAGATGCCGGTGGTTCGCGTGTAGAAGATGCCGCGGGATTTCGGCTCCCAGTACTGCTTGCCACGAGGGATGTAGCGATCGGCGGGGGGATCCTCGGCGCGCACGGTGACGGTGTTTTCGCCGGCGGCGAGCAGGGGGGTGATTTCGAAAACGAACGGGACGTGGCCTCCCTCGTGCGAGCCGGCGAGGTTTGCGTTGATCCAGACCTGGGCGCGATAGTCGACGGCGCCGAAGTGGAGCAGCACGCGCCGGCCTTTCCACTCGGCGGGAATCTGAAAGCTGCGGCGGTACCAGACCCAGGGATGAAAGGCGGTGTCGCCGATGCCGCTGAGCGGACTTTCCGGGCAGAAAGGGACGATGATCTGTCGAGGGAAGGGGCGTCTGGTGGAAGCCCAGTTTTCGGCGAGCCCCACGTTTTTATCATCGAAGTCGAATTGCCAGGGGCCGTTGAGGTTGAGCCACGCCTCCCGGAAGAACTGAGGTTGAGGGTGTTCGGGGCGGGGGACGGAGGCTGCTGCGAATGCCGGCAGGCAGAGGGCAGCCAGCGCGAACAGCAGCAGCATCCCAGCGAATCGGAGTCGCGGCGTCATCGGCATTTAGCGGCCTCCGCCGGCGTTCTGGATGGCGGCGAGGCCCTCTTTGGCGCCCGCGCTGCCGGGGTTTTGCTCCAGGGCGCGGCGGAAGGCGGACTCGGCGCGGGTCGAGGCGCCAGCTTCCAGCGCAGCCTGTCCCAAGGCTTCCAGAGCCGGACGCGGGTAGGAGGGCGGCTCATTGTAGCGCAAGCGGAGTTCTCTGGCGGCGGCGCGTTCCAGGGTGGCGAGTCCCTCGGCAGCGCGGCCGGAGCGCAACTGTATGTGGCCCTCAAGCTCGACCCTGGCCGTGAGCAGTTGCGGGGAGTCGGAGCCGGAGACCTTGCGCCAGGCCTTCATTTGTACCTGCATGCTCCTCTGTTCGGCCCGCGCCTGATCGAGCCGGCCGCGCGCCGCAGAGGCCAGCCCGCGGGCCCAGTGACGCCAGGCGCGCTCGCGCGGCCCGGGGTACTCGGGCAGGGTGTGGCCATCGAGGATTTCTTCCCACTTGCGAAAATGCACCAGGGTCCGCAGGCGGGCGAACCAGCCCTGGCGGTGGGCGGTGCGGGAGTTGGCCGGCTGCCTGGCTTCACGCGGGTTTTCGCGGATGGCGAGCAATTCTCCGGCGCCGGCCATCGCCTGGGGGTAGTTGCCCAGGAAGCAGTAGGTATTGGAGAGGAAATGCACGTTGTGGCCGTGGTGGCCGGTGGAGTAGAGCTGGTCGGCGGCCATCAGCTCACGCTCCTTGCGGGCGGCCTGCTCGAAGGCCACGGCGGCGTCGCTCCAGCGGTCCGTTTGCACGTAGATGTGCCCCGGCATATGCAAGGCGTGGGGAATTTCGGGCGCCAGCTCCGGATAGCGCTTGCAGCTCAGCCAGGCGTCGCGGGCCTGGCGGGAGCCTTCCAATGCGTGGATCACATAATGATGCGCTCCGACGTGATCCGGATCCTGGTCGAGGGCCTGGCGCAGCAGCGCGGCGGCTTCTTCGGATCCCGCGCGCGGTTTTTTGTCGGGCACCGTGTAACCGCTCATCAGGGCCAGGGCGAGGAAGGTCTTGGCCTGGATCTCCCGGGGAAAGGCCCGCAGCAACTCGCGCAGGCCGCGGATGTAATCGGCGTCAGGGTCTCGGGAGGCGGGATTACGACGGGCGGCGACGGCGGCGATGTAGAGCTGCTCGCGGTGGTCGCCGCGGCTGCTCAACTGCTGGGCTTTCGCAGCGGCCTGGCGAGCGCGCTGCAGGCCGCCGGAGGCTTTGGGGGAGGGACGGGGCCGGCGACCTCCGTCGGCTAACTGGAACGCCGGGCGATAATCCCCGGCGGCGGCCATGGCGATTCCCCAATAGGGCATGGGCGATTCCGGGTCCAGTTGCGCGGCCTGCAAAAATGAGCGCTCCGCCTCATAGCTCCAGAACGAGTGCATTTGAGCCACGCCCTGGTGGAAGAACTCCTGCGCCTGGGGGGACCGCGTGGTGATCGGCATGTGGACGCGTCCTTGTCCGGGCAGCAGCCTGGCGGGCAGCGAGGGGGGCGCGCCGGAGGGGGGCGCCGCGCAGAGATCGCCCGGGGGCGCCTGCTGTTGCGCAGCGGCGGCCGCGAGCGCGATACAAAGAATCGGGCAACAGAGCCTTCGCATCTAGATTGAACCTTGCAACACAGTTTCCACCAAATCACCGAGTTGTTCCGCGGTGAAATCGCTTCCGATGAGGTTGGCGGCCAGCCGTCCCTGGCGATCGACCACCGCCGTGCGCATGGTGTGGGTGATCAATCCATCATCAGGCCAGAAATCCAGGCCGAACAAGCTGCACACACGGCGAACCTCGGGAAGCTCGCCGGTGAGGAAGCGCCAGCCATCCGGGTCGGCTTTCCAGCCTCGGGCGTGTTCGGCGAGGACCTCGGGACGATCGTGCTGGGGGTCGAAGGAGACGGAGAGCAACATCAGATCGCGTCCCAACCGATTGCGAAAACGATCTTGCAGGCGGGCGAAATGAGAAGAGAGCCGGGGGCAGAATTCGGGCAGCGGGCAGCGAGTATAAATAAAGTTCAGCACGATAACGCGTCCCGAGTAGTGGGAAAGCTGGACAGAACGGCTGTGCTGGTCGGTCAGCTTGAAATCGGGCGCCGGCTGGCCGACAGCCACGGGCTCGGATGCCTGGTAGGCCAGCGGCGAGGCCACGTTGCCGGCGCGCCGCAGCCGCCGGGCATAGGATTTCCGCTTGTCGACCACGAGATGGAAGGTGATCCGCGCGCCCGGCTGGAGGGTCTGGAGGTCGAGGGGATCGCGGACACGAAACGGCATGATCATCGGCTCCATGTAACCGGGAATGCGGTCATGGGAGACGAGCAGGGTCTGCCGCGCGCTATCTACTTGCAGTACCATCCCGGAAACCTGGTAGCGGCGAGAGGCGCACCCCAGGCAGGCGAGGGCGGCCAGGGCGGCGAGCAGAGGGCGCCAGGGAAGGCCTGCTGGGGCATCGAAAAGCATCTGAGCCTGATGATAATCAACCGGCGCCTGAGGAAGCAAGGAGGATTAGCCGCCAGGCCTGGAATCCTCACCAGTTGGGGGATCAAGAGTCCACAGGAGTGTGGACTCGGCACGCTGAGAGCGTGCGCCACCTTTGCCCACGTGGCGCGAATAGTAACGACGCGGTATTAGCGGGGCCGGGCGCGGCTGCGGGGAGGGGGTTTGCGGCCCTGGTCGTTGCCGCGGGCTTCGTTGACGCGCAGGTTGCGGTCCTCCAGCGGCGCTTGGTTGAAACGGGTGATGATGGCTTTGGAGTCCTCGTCGGTGGCCGCTTCAATAAACGCGTAGCCTTTGGACTCCTGCGTTTCAAAATCCCGGATCACCTTCACCTCGTCGTAGGTGATGCTCTCCTGCCGCAACCAGTGCTGAATATCTTCGGCAGTCACCCACGGGGGAAGGTTACCCATAAACACCGTCCTGTTCATCCACTGGCTCCTCTTGTTTTGGGATCAAAAGAATTATAGCTCATTTAGGGGCTGTTGTGCGGGGGTATCACTCCAGGGTATAGGCGAGAAAGACCAGGCACATCTCATCGGTGGTCTGCTCCCCCCACCGCATTTCGCGGGGAGGATTGTTGGGATTTCGGGGATTGGCCGAGGAGTTGTCATAAACGGCGGTCACATCCAGGCGGGTTCCGGGGGTCACAAGGACCGGATCTTTGTAGTAGTAGCTGTCCTGCCACTGGAAGTCCCAGTCGTCGATGAAGATCAGCGGGCGGCGCTGGCCGTTGCGAGCGGTCGCTTCCACGCGGATCTGGCGCCCGAGCAGGTGCATGTGGGGGACGATGGCGATGAGCCGTGCGGTGAGAAAGGCCGGGGTGACCAAGGAAGCGGTTACAGTGTGCGACGACGCCCCCGGGGGAATGACGAATGACGTGTTTAACAGCGGCAGAATCAGCAGCTCTTTCCGGATGGTCTCACGGGCAAAGTAAAGGCCGATGCGGGTGCGGTCGCTCTGGGGCACGCCGTTGGGGTGGTAGTGGACCTGCATGACGACGCGGACGCCGGCCGGGGTGGAGATGCCGACGCCCTCTGGCAGCGTTTGGGGCAAGTTGCCGGGGACCCATCCACCCAAAATTCCGGTGGGCAGAAAGCCCGGCCCGCCGAAGCAGGGGTAGCCTGGTTGCGGATCGCCGGCCTGACCCATCAGCGCGGAAATGCCCAGGGCGTCCTGGAAGAGCAAGACGTGGTGAACGACGCTGCGGTTGGCCGGGCGGACCTCCACCGCTTTCACCTGGCGGCTCTGCAGCAGCCCGCTGGGGAGGCTGAAGCAGCGGTAGACGTCGCCCCCCTGAGCAGGCACGGTGAAGTCGGACTGGGGTTCGATCACCAGATCCGGCGGGCCCAGACGCCACTCGTCAGCAAACACGAGCGGGGGAGGGAGCTGGCTGGGGTCGCCTTCGGGCGCCCCCTCGTCCACCCATCGGGCGATCAGGTCGATCTGGCGCTGAGGAAGCCGGCGCTCGTTGAGAAATTCTCCGTGACCGGCCACCGGTTTCCAGGGCGGCATTTGGCGGGCCTGAGTTTGAGCTTTGATCGAAGCGGCGCGAAACGCCGCCTCCGGATAACTCAGCAGCGAAAAAGGTCCGATGTCGCCGGGATGATGGCAGACCAGGCAGTGCTGCTGGAAGATGCGCACGATTTGATTGCTGAAAGTCACCGGGATGTTGGCGGATCGGGAGCGTGGGGGCTGAGACCAGGCGACGGCGCCCATCAAGAAGAAGGCCGCCCCGAGCCGGCCAGCGAGACCCATGGCAACTATGTTATCAGAAATTTTCGTTGGCCAGGCGGCGATAAATGTTTTCGGCTTCTTTCCAGGCGGCCTGGGCCTTCTGGTAGGCGGCTGGGGAGGGAAACTCGGCGGGGTCTACCGATCGAGCGAGGCGGCCCATGTAGTCGGCCCATTTCCTGGCAGCGGCTCTTCGCACGGGCAGCCGGCCCTGGAGTAGGAAGTAAAAGGGCGAGCTGTGGGCGTAGCGGACGGTTTTGGCGGCCGGTTCGAAGCAGCGCACGGCGAGCCAGCCCGGCTCGGTGATCGTGAGGTTGACAGCGGTGAGGAAAACTCGATTGCCGCCGGCGGGGAAAGCGCGGATCACGGCGCCGTTGTACAAAATCTCGACGCGATCCAGAGGGTCCTGAGAGCGGGCCTGAATGGCCAGGGTGACGCTGGTGGGCCCATCCCAATGGAATTGGGCGCCGGGGACCTGGCCGTCGATAGAAACTTCAAGCAGCGGTCCGTTGGTGGCCATGCTGCGGCCGGCCTTCAGGTCGGCGAACCACTGGTCGTAACTAAAGACGCCGCCCAAGTGGACGTAAACCCGCTCATAGCCGGGCCAACTGGGCATCACGCCCGAAGCGGAACCGGCCGAGACGGGGATTCGGAACCCGCAGTTGAGAAAGCTGTAATAAAGGTCCATCATCCAGCGGGCGAAGCCGATTGGCGTGTTGTAGGAAGGGTCATCGCGCTCCATGGAGCCATACTTTTCCGCTTCCAGCAGGACATCGCGGGGATGGAAGTGATTGTTGACGATTCCGATGGCGTCGATCAAGCCGAAGGCTACGTTGACGGGAACGTTTTTCCAGATCGGCTTCTCGGCGTCGACGAAGCCGCCCTGGGCGCGGGCCTGGCGGCAGAATTCGTGCTCCATGGGATCGAGCGTTGTCAGGTCGGGGGAGAGAGGCCGGCTGAAGTTGAGCAACAGCACAGCACCGTGGCCTTTGCCGAGCCGCTCGACTTCCTGGTTGTGCTGGCTGACGATGTGGGCGGGGTCGACGGGCACGAATTGGGATTTGGGGAAATCAGGCAGTGGCCGCGGTTGACCGCCCAGGTGGCGGGTAATGGTGGGGGCGACATTGAGGTCCTCGGCGCGGACCAGCAAGGGAAGCTCGTCCGGGTTGCGGTGGATGTGGAGGTCGCCGGAATACCATCCTTGCTGGTTCATGTTGTAGAAGCGGGGGATTTCCAGATCGAGGCGGATCGGCTCGCCGGCCTCGAGAGCGACAATCTTTTCCGCCGGCCGGTATTCCAGGCCCTTTTCGGCGCGGACGGTGTAGGGGCCTGGCGGAAGCAACACAGCCGCGCTTTGATCGACGATCGAGTGGTCTTCCCCGCGCCGGGAGTAAGTGACAGTGCTGGGGATCAGATGAGGCTGGCCGCTTGAATCGGTGATGTAGACGCGGGCGGCGGTGGGCTTGCCGGCGCTGGAGAGGTAGAGGTCGAGGGTGGCGGTGGAGGGCTTTTGAGCGGGCAGAAAGGCGCCGCACAAGCAAGCGAGGAAACAGCCGAGTGACCAGCGCATGGACGAGGCCGAGAAAAGACTCCTATTCTAGCTCGCCGGGCGGGCCCTGGAATTTGTACATTTGGGGCCTGCGCGTGGCGCACGCTTGAGCGTGCAGGTGTGGGCTTCAGCCCACACCGGGTACCATGATCGCAGTGGTGGCTCTTTGTCAGATGGCGCCTGCCTGGAAGTCTGCCGGGAAGGCCTTCGCGGGGCGCCCCTCCTCTACTACGACCATGTGGTCAAGCAGGAACGGGAAATGGAACGCCTCGTGGCCTACATCGAGAACAACCCGGTGAAGGCCGGATTGGTGACCGAGCGCCTGGAAAGGCGATCCCGACCGGGGCTGCGGGCTGAAGCCCGCAGCGGCACGCTAAAGCGTGCGCCACGCGCAGGCCCCGAAATTTATGAACTCCAGAGCTCGCCGGGCTAGCCGAACAAGACACATTCAGGAGGCGATCGAAGATGCGGCGGGCGCCGGTTGCAGGCGGGCGCGGAGGAAGTCGAGGATGCCGATGAGCAAGGCGACCAGGACGGGGCCGGCAATCAGGCCGACCGGGCCGAGGGCTTGCAGGCCGCCGGCCAGGCTGAGAAAGATGAGCAGGGCCGGCAACTGGGTGCGCTGGCCGATGATGAGGGGGCGCAGAATGTTGTCGATCATGCTGATGCCGAAGACGCCGCCGGCGAACAGGAACGCCGCGCGTATCACATATCCTTGCCAGATCAGGATCCCCCCGGCGGGGACCCAAACGAGCCAGGCGCCCAGCGGTGGAAGCAGGGAGAGGAGACCCATGACCAGGCCCCATAGCAGCGGGGTAGGCAGGCCCAGAAGCCAGAACAAAACCCCGCCGAGGAGGCCCTGGGCCAGGGCGACAGCCAGGCCGCCGAAGACGGTGGCGCTAACCACATCGCGGATCTTGCGGAACAGTTCGTCGGTCTGCTCGGCGCCGAGGGGCACCAGGCCGCGCAGCCAGTGCAGCAGTTTCTCGCCATCGCGAAGGAAAAAGAACAGGGTAAGGAAGGTGAGAACGAAATCAAACAGGAAGCCGACGGCGCCGCCGATGAGGGCAGGCATGGAGCCAAGAAAGCGGGTGAGAGCCTGTGGAAGGAATTGCGAGAGCGCGGCGGGCAACTGGTACCCGGCGCGGGCTACCACCGCGACCATCCACTCCCAGGCGCGCAGCAAGCGGGGATCGGGGCCTTGAGCCGCGGGGTCGAGGCGCAGGGCGGCTTCCACCTTTTCGTAGGCCTCCCCGATCTGAGAGGGGATCTCGGAGACCAGGTAGTAGCAGGGCAGCCCCAGGGCCAGGGTTCCCAGCAGGCACAGCAGGACGGCGGCCAGGGAGCGGCTGCGCAGGAACGCGGCTGATGGCTGAAACAGCGGGTGGAGCAGAACCGCCAGCACTGTGGCCCAGACCGTCGGGCCGAGGAACGGCTGGAAGACCCGGAAGCAGAGGTAGACGACCAGGACCCCGCCTATTAGTAAGATAGCGCTGGTGAAATGTTCGGTCTTCCAGGCGGTGGTCAACTGATCCTCAGCGGAGAGCCGGGCTACAGCAGTTTCCGCCCCCCCAGGTAGACAGAGTGGATGGTTCGGGTATTGCGAATATCTTCCAGAGGGCTCTTGTCGAGCACAATCAGGTCGGCGTACCTGCCCTTTTCGAGCGTCCCCCAGTCGCGAGAAACGCCCAGGAATTCAGCGGCGTTGCCGGTTGCCGTCTGGATCACCTGCACGGGGCTCAGCCCGGCTTGCGCCATCAGCTCCAACTCCCAGTGCTCGAAGAAGCCCTGGAAACGGGCTGGCGGACCGGTATCGGTGCCGAAGCCGATGCGGATGCCGGCATCGTGGAGTTTTTTGAGATTCCGAGTGGCGGTCTCAAACGCTTCTTTGTTCTTGGCGAAATCGGGGTCGTTGAAAACCTTGTTCTGGAACGACTTGCTTTTCAGCGTCTGGATCGTTTCCTGGGCCACGCCGGCCCGCCGGAAGAACGGATCGTCGAGCCAGGGTGGGGAGACGGCGTAGACGAACGTGGATTGTTCCCGCGTGAGGGTGAAGATGGCGGTCGCGTTGTTCTTCTTCAGCTTGGCGATCAAGTCGGCGTCCACATCGGCGTCGCGGACGCTGTGGGCCATGGCGTCGAGTCCGGCGTCCAGAAGCCCCTTGGCGTCCTTGAGGTAGTAGAGGTGGGCGGCGACCTTGAGTTTCTTTTTGTGGGCCTGATCGATGATCGCGGCGTAGATTTCCGCGGGCAGGGCCTTGTAGCGTCCCAGGTGATCGTCGACCCACATTTTAACGATGTCCACGCGCATTTTGGCCAGCTCGTCGACGTAAGCCCGCGCCTGGGCGGCGGTGGAGACTTCAAAGGGCACGCCCTTGTTGCCGGGAAGCACGGCGGGATAGCCGTTCTGGGCGGTGAAGCCGCGGCCGGCAGTGAAAACTCTGGCGCCGGTGAGCTTCCCGCCGCGCTGCTCGTCGCGGATTCGCAGCATCAGCTCCGGGTCGACGTCCGAGCCCAGGCTGACCACGGTGGTCACGCCGTAGGAAGCGTAGGTGGAGAGTTGAGCCTCAATGTTTTCGCGCGTGTAATTCTCGCGGGATTGGGAGAGTCCTTTGACCATGCCGACGTGACCATGCAGATTGATGAGGCCGGGCATGACGGTCTTGCCGGCGAGGTCGACCACGGTGGCGTCGCCAGGCGCTTTCAGCTTGTCGGCCGGGGCAATGTTGCGGATCTTTCCCTCAGCGATCAGGATCGATACCCCACGCTGCGCGGGCCGGCCGGCGCCGTCAATCAGGTCGGCGTTCTTAAGCAGGGTTACCTGGGCCGCAGCGGCAGGCAAATAGACGAGGCACAGCAGAGCGCGAAGGGTCATGGGATTGCACCTGTGAAGAGAGATTTTAGCAAAAGAAAAGCAAAAGGCAAACGGCAAACGGCAAGAAGGAAGGTGGGCGGGCGGCCGGGTCAGTGGGCGTGCTTGCTGGCCAGGCTGCCAATGCCGGGGAGTTGGTAGGGGATGCCTTGGTATGCCTTCAGAAGGGCCAGCATCCAGGTGAGGAATAAAGCCAGCAGCAGCAAGCTTCGCGAGGCGGAGTAAATCAAAGATGCCGGGCCGAACGGGGGGAGGGAGAGGGAAATCAGCTCCAGCACACCGTGAAGCACCGCCACGACCAGCCCGTAGAAGAATGCCTGCAAGCAATGGAAGCGCACGAAGCGGCTTCTCCGGTGCGGGCCGAGGAGGAGAAACGCGAGGGCCGTGATCCACAAGTAGGCCAGCGCCGCGATCCAGCGCTCGCTGTCGGTCGGAGGCCGATCCACGCTCATGTGCGGATGGCTGATCAGGCCGGCAGATCGACCACCGCCTCGGTGATCTGACCCAGGTAGCGGCCGTCGGCCATCACGTCGGCGGCGATGGCGACACGGGATTGACCGTGGGGGCGCTCGCGCGAGGTGCGCAGGAGGAACTCGCCACGCGCGTGGGCGCGGGGAGCCGCTTCCAGGCGCAGCACGCCGGGCTCGGCGCTCCAGCCTTCGGGCAGCACCAGCGCCACCTCGACCTTCATTGGGGCGGGCCGGTAATTCTGCACGCGAATCTCGCCGCGCGTAGTTTCTCCCGGCTTGACGACCATCTGGTAGGGGTAGATCTTCACCCAGCTTGGGTCCATGCCGAACTCGGGCTCGGGGTCGGCCACAAGCTGGTGGAAGAGGTCCTTTTGCTTGCGCAGTTTTTCTTCGGTGGCTACGAGGTCCGAGCGGTTCACCAGGAAAGGCTTGCCGTGGCCGGGGGCGATCAGGTTGGGCTCGTGGTCGAGGATGTTGCGGATCGATTTCAGGTGGCTGTCGCTCTCCACGTGGTTGCGGAAGATCAGGTTGTGGCGCAGGGCGCCGTCGGATTGCGGGGCGGCGGGATTGGTGAAGAAGGCGTCGCCGGTGAAGGCCACCCGCGCGCCATCGATGGAAACGAAAAGGGCCATCTGATATTCGGTGTGGCCGGGCGAGTGGGTCATCTCGAACTCGAACTCCTCCCACTTGAACCGTTCTCCGTGGCGAAAGGCGCGGTCGACCTTGAAGGGCTCGCCGAGGGTGCAGCCGAGGTTGTGGCCGCGCGGGTTCTGGAAGATGTCGACCATGTTTTCGTAGCACCAGACCCGCGCGCCGTGGTGGCGGATCAGGTGGGGGAAGCCGTTCATGTGGTCGTCGTGCATGTGGCTGGGCATAGCCACGTCGACGGACTTGAGGCCGTGGCGCTGCCTCAAAGTGTCGATGTTGTGCTCGACGAAGCGAATGCGGTCGGTGGCCGGGGTGGCGTTCAGGAAGTTGGAGAAGTAGACGCCGCTGGCCGAGCCGTAATCGATGAACATCGCTTTGCCGCTCCTGCTGATGATGGCGTAAAAGGAGGAGGTGGTCTGATGGTGGGCGATGAAGCGGGGGCTGACGGCGTAGGGCCGGTTGGCCTCGGTGAGCTGGCCGCCTCCGGTCTGGAAGCGGTAGTACTCGGAGAGGCGATCGATGGTCAAGCCGATGCCCGAGTCCGGGTCAGGGACTGGCGCGCCGTGGGAGGGGCAGAGCAGTTCCGGCTTCAGCTCGCGGAGCCGGGAGAGGGAGAACACGGCCATATCGACGCCCTCCGAGCCGCCGTAGTTGTACTGCATGTCGTAAAGGGTGTGGACCTTGCCGGCGCTGTGCATGAGGTCGCCGGAGAAGGCGACCTTTTTGCCGTCGACGGTGGTGACCAGGGTAATGGCGCCGGGGGTGTGGCCGGGCGTAGGCAGCACGAAAATCTCGCGGTTGTTCCAGCGGAACTTTTCGTAGTCGCGCAGGACGCCGGCGACGGGGATGTTTTCAGTGATGGTGTAGAAATCATTGCGCACGTAGTAAAGGTGGTAGACCCGCCGGTTGCGCCAGAAGTTTTCCGCGTCCGCAAACAGGTGCCGCTCGTGAGCCGGCACGGCGATGGGGATGTTGCGCTCGACGGCCAACGGATCGCCCTGGCACTGGTCCCGGTGGTGGTGGGTGTGGAGGATCCAGTCGACACGGCTGATCCCGAGCTGCGGCAGGGAATCGAGGATCTTGCCGGAGCCGAAGTCGATGAGCGCGGCGCGATTGCCGTCGCGGATCAGGTAGACATTGCAGGTATCCTCGAGCCGATAGAGGTTCTCGGAGAGTTTCTCCAGGTGTGAGGAGGGGGAGAAAGCGGCGCGGCGGTTCGTCCGTGGCGAGGGGTTTTGGGCCGCGGCGGCCGGAGCGGCGGCGACGGCGCTGGCGGTTTTGAGGAATCCGCGTCGGGAGAAATGGTTCCGCATGGAAGCCTCCTGGTTACGCGATGGAGCGCGTCACGGGGGTATTATCGCACTTCAGGGTGGGGTAGCAACTGTGGCAGGCTCTGCTGGAGAGCAACCCGGCCGAGGAGTGGGGGCGACGGGAACTGCCGGGGAGGTCGCATTCCTGCCGGGAAATTACGATGCTTAACTGGGGCAGGCGGAGTTTCTTAAGCTTAACCAAAGCAGGACCACTGAGATTTCCAAATGCTTTGATTGCTGTCTGAAGGGTCTCAACACGGACAGCCGCACGGAATTCGTCGACCCGCTTCTGGTGATAGCAGGCGCGTCCATGGCCCGAATAGACTACGTTCGATAGGCCATCTCTAACCTCCTCAACTCCAGGGAACTTCAACTGATCGCAGACCCGAATCTCCAGCGCTCGCATTGTGGGAAGCGCTATTTCCCGACGAGCCGCGAAATCGTAAATCATGGGAGCGACTGTTGGCAAGAGGGCCGCCAAGCCTCTTGTGGACGAGCAGGAACAACAGGGCGACCTGAACACCTTTCCGGGTGAGACGGTAATCGTAGCGGGCGCCGTCGCGCTCCTATAGCCGGTGGCCGTTGAGCTTGGGCAGGTGATAGCGGAGTTGGTTCAAGCCGTTAGGATTGGTCGGAGAGATGGAAGGTGGTGAGGATGGTCTCGTGGATTTTGATACCGGGATAGCGGACCGAACGGATGGTGACCGGAACAACGATCCGTTGTAGCAGAGGAGGGTCGGTCCCTGCTCCATGCTCTTGAAAATGAAGTAGACTCCGCAGGCTTTCTTCCGAACCATGCGGCGCAGCCAGGGGAAGACGTGATCTGATTTGCGCCCGCCCTTCTCAGGCCATTCGATGGGGGTGGGGTGCTTGCGGGCAAAGGACTGCACCCAATTCTGGTAGTCGCCGGTGCGCCGGCTCAAGACTTCCTTACTCACGACGGCAACACCGACGACTTGGCGGAAGAAATAGACGACCTGTTGGGGCCGCGACAGTCCGCTCAGATAGTCGTGGACGCCCATGCGGTCAAAAGGGGCTGCAGAACCGTCAAATCGGATCGTGAAATTCCAAATATGTTTGGCTAAACCTTTGGCAACTGCCTGCCCCGTGCCGCCAGGATTTTTCCCTTCAGGTCCCACAGAGCGATGTCGAGGCCGGCGATGGCCTCCGCGACAGTGCCCATCGGCCCCAGCTTGAAATTGCCGAACAGCAGCTCGTCGGAGAGGGGATCGAGGAAGCTTCCTGCCGCTTGACTGAATGGACCTTATCTGATCATAATAGGTCATATGCGGATGGAACTGAAGATTGCCGCGTTCAAAAGCCGCCTCAGCGAGCATCTCCGGGCCGTGCGGCGCGGCAACGAGATCATCATTAAGGACCGGGAAACGCCCATCGCCCGGGTCGCCCCGTACGAGGCGTCGGCCGATCGCTTTGTCGTGCGGCCGGCGACCGGTTCGCTGCAGGACATTGCGAAGTTGCCGGGGGTGCGGCTGAAAAGGCTGAAGCCGGGCGACCTGGAAAAGGCCTACCGAGAAATAAAGCGGGATTGGCACGACAAATGGACGGCGGGAAAGTCTATCTAGACGCCTCGGTGGTCTTGCGGCGCATGCTCAGGCAGCAGGGGGCGATGGAAGGCTGGTCCGATTGGGAGCTCGCGGTAACCAGCGAAATCATGCAACTGGAGGTTTTGCGGACGCTGGACCGTCTCCGACTGGGCGGCAAGGCGTCGGAGAAGGAACGGGCCGATTGCCAGGCGGAATTGAGGGTCTATGCGTCCCGTTGTCAGGTGATCCCGATTCATTCCGGCATCCTGCGCCGCGCGGCCGGGCCCTTCCCGGCCCCGCTGGGCGCCCTGGACGCGATTCACCTGGCGAGCGCGTTGATCTGGATGGAGGTGAATTCGGAAGATCTGACTTTCCTGACGCACGATCAGGGGTTGGCGGTCTGCGCGCGAGCCTGCGGGGTGGTTGTGAAGGGCTGAGAAGCGGGGAGACAAGGAACGCGCAGGTCGCGTTTGCCAAATGCTATCCTGTGACCAGTGACGCCAGAATCACTGACAGCCGGCACGGTCATTTCCCATTACCGGATCCTCTCTCGTCTCGGCGTCGGCGGCATGGGAGAGGTGTACTTAGCCCAGGACACAACGCTCGACCGCACGATTGCCCTGAAGATTCTGCCGGCCGAGGTTGCTCGGGACCGTCATCGAGTGCGACGGTTCTTGCAGGAGGCTAAGGCGGCTTCGGCGCTGAGCCACCCGAACATTTGCGTCATCCACGAGGCCGGCGAGACCGCAGACGGACGGCCGTTCATGGCCATGGAGTACGTCCAGGGCCAGACGCTGGCGGCGCGGATCGCGGGTGGCGCTTTGGAATCCGGCGAGCTGATCGACATCGCTCTGCAAGCGGCGGATGCCCTGGAGGAGGCCCACTCGAAAGGGATCACCCACCGCGACATCAAGCCGGCCAACATCATGGTCACTCCGCGCGGCCAGGTGAAGGTGCTCGACTTCGGGTTGGCCAAGGTGGCCAGGCGCGAGCCCGAAGCACCTGGTCCCGACGCGCTTACCGAGAGCGTCACCGACGCCGGGGTCATCCTGGGAACGGTCGAATACATGAGCCCGGAGCAGGCGCGGGGGCGGCCGGTGGACCGCCGCACCGATCTTTTCAGCCTGGGCGTGCTGTTGTACGAGGCGGCGACGGCCCGGCGGCCGTTCTCGGGAAGCACTCCGACCGAAACCCTGAGCCGTATCTTGAAAGAGCCGGCGGGGGCGCTCGGCAGGGGGCCGGTGGAGCTGGAACGAATCGTCGGCAAGTGCCTGGAGAAGGAGCGAGAGAACCGCTACCAGTCAGCACACGACCTGGTGGTCGATTTGCGGAATCTCAAGCGGGATACCGGAGGTGGCGTCGCCCGGATTCCAGCGCCGCCTCGTGCGCGTTTTTCGCGAGCCGCTGTGGCAGCTATAACAGCGGTTGTGCTGGCCCTGGCTGCGCTTGGCTATACGCTCTGGTCGCGGCGGGCTTCGACCGCGCGCCAACCGGAAGTGCGGTCCCTGGCCGTGCTGCCGCTCAAGTCGCTCGGCCCGGGAGGCGCCGAGGATGTTCTCGGGCTGGGTATCGCCGACGCCATCATCATCAAGGTCAGCCAGATCGGCGAGCTTACGGTGCGTCCGACGAGCGCCGTGCGCCGGTATGCCGCCCAGGAGGTCGACTGGCAGCAGGCCGCCGAGCAGCTCAAGGTGGACGCCGTGCTTGATGGGACCGTGCAGCGGTCGGGCGATCGCCTGCGGGTGAGCGTAAACCTGCTGCGTGTTCAGGGCGGCGCGTCGCTTTGGGCGGAGAGCTTCAACATGGCGGCCGCCGACATTTTTGCCATCCAGGATCAGGTATCCCAGCAAGTCGCGGAGCGGTTGCGGCTCAAGCTGAGCCCGGCTGAGCAGGCTCGGCTGGCCAAGCGGTACACCTCCAGCCCGGAAGCTCACGAGCATTATGTGCGCGCCATGCAGAGCCTCGATAAAGGGCGCGCCGCCATCACCGCCCGAACGGAGATCGAAGCAGCCATCGCCCTGTTCCAAAAAGCGATTCAGGCGGACCCCAACTACGCCCTGGCGCACGGGCAGCTCGCTTATGCCTATGCCTGGATGGCGCTTTTTATCGAGCCGGGGCCGGTGTGGATGGAGAGGGCCAAGCAAACCCTCAGCCGGGCGGAAGCTCTCGATCCTGCCCTTGCCGAAATTCCCGTAGTGCGGCATGAGATTTTCTGGAGCGCCTATGGGGGCTGGCAAATTGCCGAATCCGCTCGCCAGTTGCGCCTGGCTCAACAGCTCAACCCCAGCGTTGGTCACCAGCAATTGGGCACTCTCTACGCTCACCTGGGGCTGGAAGGACCGGCGGCGCGCGAGTTGCAGCGCGCATTGGAGATCGATCCCGGCAGCGAGACCAATCAAGCGCGACTGGTCGAGGACTTTGCCCTGTTGGGCCTGCATGATGATGCCATCGCTACCCAGCGGAGGTTTTTTCAACGTCCGGGCCCGCTGGACTCTTTTCTTTACAAGAATCGTTTGCAAGAAAGCGAGCCGCTGCTGGCTCTGAGCGCCGGCGATCTGTACGCGAGCCACTTGCGAGCCCTGCTGCGGGCGCTGAAGGGCGAGTTTCGGGAGGCCGAAGCGGAGATCCCGACCATCGATGCCAGGGCGCGCGATGGCCGGGGCTACCACCACTCTACCTACACTTTCGCCCGGATTTACGGGCTTCAGGGAAAGCCTCGGCAAGCCGTCGAGTGGCTGCGCAAGACCGTCGAGACGGGCATGCCCAATTATCCGAGCTTTGTGAGCGATCGATTCCTGGAACGGATTCGCTCCGATCCTGCCTTCGTTCAGTTCCTGGCCGAGCTGAAACCGCGATGGGAAGGCTACCAGCGCGAATTCCAATGAGACGACTGGCGGCACTCGCCCTGCTTTGGACCGCCGGCCCGGCGCCGGCGCAGACATCGTGCCGCTCCACTCCCGTTTATCTGCCCTGCGAGATCGAATATGAGTTGACCGAGCAGGAAGCGGCCCAGCATCCGAATCCTTATCTCAGCGTCGAGCTGCGCGCCGAGTTCCGCGCCCCCAAGGGGAATACCTACCGCATGCAGGGGTTCTGGGACGGCGGGCGCAAGTTTAAGATCCGCTTTTCGCCCTTGGTCGAGGGAACCTGGGATTTTCGCGTCTCTTCCAACATCGAGCGGTTCGCAGGCAAGACCGACAGCTTTGTCGCCACGGCCCCCACCACGCCGGGTTATGTCATTCCCTTCAACATGCATCACTTCCGCTACTCGAAGCCGGAGACGCCGCACCTT
>Ga0247727_10007339_pt1 | contig 21030 bp, 22 predicted proteins | sample WisWelCaveWW1625_FD_202498 | JGI IMG/M metagenome (GOLD analysis project Ga0247727, IMG submission 202498) | Biofilm microbial communities from Wishing Well Cave, Virginia, United States - WW16-25 | ecosystem: Environmental > Aquatic > Deep subsurface > Groundwater > Cave microbial mat | place... | reverse complement strand
CGAAAGGTTCCCTGATGTCGATGAAGGAGTGTTAAATTTACCTCCCATCAGATTGGAATCATTACTTGACCAAAGCCTTTACCATGGATACGATGTACCCAAATCGCCCATAATAAAAATTTCTTAAACTGGCAAATTTTAATATCTTGGTGTAAGATAACTTCGTGATATTTAGGACGAATGAAATTTTAGCAAGGGGAGGTGTCGCCATGAGTACTGGATCAACTAATTTAGTTACCTGGCAGAAGATAGCTGTCGTTCTTATCGTGATTTTTGGTCTTATCATTACCTTTAGTTATTTCCAATCCTCGCGCCTTGATGAACAGCCGGTGACCACGGATGTCGTCGTTCCACCCCTGGAAGAAAGCCAATCGAATGCCGATTTATTTGGATTGCCGATGCCCGAAGAGTCTTTACCCGCGGAATCCACCGCGGTTGTTTCCGATGTGAAAACCTCTCAAGTCGTTGCCGTCCCGGAATCAGCCCCAGTGTCTGCCGCCGTTAAACCCGGTACTTTTGGTATCCAGGCCGCGTCTTTTAAAGAAATGGGCAAAGCCCAAAAATTACAGCAGAAATTAAAAGAGCAGGGATATGAAGCGGACATTGGAGAAAAGAATTTAGGCGAGAAAGGGACGTGGTATCAGGTTTTGGTCGGCCAACACGCCACCAAGGCCGAGGCCGATACTCAGCTAACGGAAATCAAAACCAAATATCCGGATAGTTTTACCCGCAAGCGTTAATCAATAAACCACTCATGGCGGAAAAGAAAAAAGTCCTTGTTGTTGACGATGACACGATCAGTCAGGATCTGATTCAGGAGACATTAACGAATTCCGGATTTGACGTCATCGTCGCGGCCAATGGGCAAGAAGGCCTGGATCGTGTTTATCTGGAGCACCCCGATATTGTTATCTGCGATGTCCTGATGCCCGTCATGGACGGGTATTCTTTCTATAAAGAAATGCGCAAAGATGAAATTGCCTGTCAAATCCCGGTTCTGATTCTAACCGCCCGCGGCAAAATGGAAGATACCTTTAAGGCTGTCGGCGTGAACAGTTTTATGACAAAACCTTACAGCGCGGACATCCTTTTATCCGAGGTGGCTAAATTATTGAGTGCCGCTTCCGGCGTCAGCTCCGCTCCCGTTAAAAAAGATTTTAAAACATTGCAATATGGTTCGGCGACATCAACCGATCAGCAGGCCATTGGTAAACGGGTGATTATCTTCGGCCGCGATGATATCGTGCTCAACGGTATGAATAAACAACTGCAAAACGAAAAGTGCGGAGTTTTAGTCATTAAAGACGAAGACCAGCTTCCTGTCCATTTTGACCGGGTCAATCCGGACATTATTTTATTGCAGCTGTTTGATGGCGATAAGAAGTCAATTATCGAAGTCTTGAGCAATTTAAAGAAAGTCATCGAACGTAAGTTCCATGAAACCGAAGTTAAATCGCTTTCGCAAAGTGAATGTCTGGAGTACCGGATTCCGTATATTTTGCTTTATAAAATTGGCGAGGAATTAAGCGCGGTTTCTTCTATCAGTGAAAGTGTTTTGGACACGGAGACCCTTATTAATCGCTGTTCCGAAATTCTGCCTACCAAGTTTATCGGCTTATACGCGCAGATGTCCTTTGTTTCCAAAGTCAAAGATTTCTTACGATAGTTTGGAAGCCATTTCCTATCTGTTTATTTTTTCATTTTTAGTTTTCTTCGCATCGTTTAACGATTCGAAAGGTTATTATTGACCTTTCGAGCACTAAAAATAGAATGGAAGTCAATACTGCCTTTTCTTCCGATGAGAAAGGTCTTTATACCGGCTTCCTTTATATATTTGAAAAGAAAAGGCCAGGAATGATTTCGATGGATAATACCGTGCTGTTGGTTGTTGATATTCAGGAGCGGCTGTTTATTCAAATGAACGATAAGGAGGCCTTGATTAAAGGTGTTAAGGCCGTTATCAATGGCGCGAAAATACTTAATATTCCCATCCTCGTCACCGAACAAGCTCCACAAAAAATTGGCAAGACCATCTCTGAAATTGCCGGATTGATTTTAAATAAACCGCTTTTTGAAAAAGTAGATTTCAGTTGCTGCGGGAATGTCGATTTCGTTAAAAAGATTAAATCGTTGAAGCGAAAGAATATTGTCATTGTCGGCGTTGAAACCCATGTGTGTGTCTACCAAACGGCCGTGGATTTAATTGCTCGGGGGTTTAAGGTTCACGTGGTGGTGGATGCGGTCAGTTCCCGGACCGCTTTTAATAAAGATATAGGATTACAGTTGATGAAAGACGCAGGGGCGAGTTTGACGAGTGTCGAAACGGTTTTATGTGAACTGTTAAAACGAGCGCAAGGAGAGGAGTTTAAGGAAATTTTAAAGTTAATCAAATACTGACTTCTTTAAAAATAATACCACTGTGGTAGTCAGTACTGCCCTCCGTAATCTTAGTGTTAAAGGGGATGGCATTATTTGTATGGAGGTCTGTAATAACGAAAGGAAATCCAATGACAAAAGAGCAGCTAAATTTGAATTCAATCGAAGTCGATACTCTCCTTCACGAAGACCGCGTTTTTCCACCCACAAAAGATTTTAGAGCGCAAGCGAATATCAACGATGAAAATATTTACACCGAAGCTCAAAAGAACCGCGAGGAATTTTGGGCCCAATGGGCGGGAAAATTGGATTGGTTTAAACCCTGGAAAAAGATTTTAGAATGGAATCCGCCCTACGCTCAGTGGTTTGTCGGTGGCAAACTCAATGCCAGTTACAATTGTTTGGACCGGCATATTAAGGCGGGCTTGGGAAAAAAGATCGCACTTTTTTGGGAAGGGGAAACGGGCGACGCGCGCGCGATCAGTTATCAGGAAATTTATTTGGAGGTCAATAAATTTGCCAACGCGTTAAAGACATTGGACGTCCATAAAGGTGACCGCGTGGCGATCTATATGCCGATGATCCCGGAAGCGGCGGTTGCGATGCTCGCCTGTGCCCGGATCGGCGCGGTGCACACGGTTGTCTTTGGCGGATTTTCCCCCGAAGCATTAAAGGACCGGATTCAAGATGCCGAGGCCAAAATTTTGATCACTGCCGATGGCGGTTGGCGCCGGGGAACGGTGGTCGCCTTAAAAGATGCCGCGGACAAGGCGGTGGCGCATTGTCCTTCGATAAAACATGTGATCGTTGTTGAACGGACCAAAAATAAAGTTGCCATGCAGTCTGGTCGCGATCATTGGTATCATGACGTGATGTCGGGCGCGAACAATTTTTGCGAGCCCGAGCCGATGGACACGGAGGACATGCTTTATATTTTGTATACCTCCGGGACTACGGGTAAGCCTAAGGGAATTATTCACACGACTGGCGGGTATATGACCGGGGTGACGGCTACCGTGCAATGGGTTTTTGATCTTAAACCTAAGGATGTGTTTTGGTGCACGGCGGATGTCGGCTGGGTCACGGGACACAGTTATATTGTTTACGGCCCCATGGCCAACGCGGCCACACAGGTGATGTACGAAGGCGCTCCGGATTTTCCGGAACGAAATCGTTTTTGGAAAATTATTGAAAAATATAAAGTGACGATCTTTTACACCGCGCCGACGGCCATCCGCGCGTTTATGAAATGGGGAACGCAATGGCCCCAAGGGTGTGATCTTTCGAGTTTGCGGCTTTTGGGAAGTGTCGGTGAACCAATCAACCCCGAGGCCTGGATCTGGTATCAGCAAAATATCGGCCGGGAAAAATGTCCCGTGGTTGATACCTGGTGGCAGACAGAAACGGGAAGTATTATGATCTCGCCTTTGGCGGGTTTGACAACTTTAAAACCGGGTTCGGCCACGAAACCCTTGCCGGGCATTGACGCGCGGGTATTGAAAGATGACGGCAGCGAGGTTACGGTCGGCGGCGGTTATCTGGCCTTGACCAGCCCCTGGCCGTCAATGTTACGCGGCATTTATGGCGACCCCCAGCGTTTTAAATCCACGTATTGGAGTAAATGGAAAGACGACATTTATTTTACCGGGGACGGATGCAAAGTAGATGATGATGGATTTTTGTGGCTTTTAGGCCGGGTGGATGATGTTATGAACGTGGCGGGTCATCGCATTGGCACCATGGAAGTGGAAAGTGCGCTTGTCGATCACCCTAGTGTGGCCGAGGCCGCGGTCGTTGGCATTGCCGATGAGATCAAAGGACAGGCGATCGCGGCGTTCGTTACTTTAAAGGAAGGACATCAGCCGAAAAAGGAGATGGAAGATATTTTAAAACAACATGTTGTTGAAAAAATCGGCGCCATCGCCCGGCCGAGTAAAATTATCTTTACAGCGGATCTGCCCAAGACACGAAGCGGCAAGATCATGCGCCGGCTTTTGCGCGATGTTGCCGAAGGCCGCGCGCTGGGCGATGTCACCACCTTGGCCGACGCGGGAGTTGTTGAATTTTTAAAGAAAAAATGCGCGGATGAAGGGTAAAGTCGATTCCAAGATTCAGCAATGCGTTGAATTGATCGCGAATTCGAAAAATATTGTGGTCTTGACCGGCGCGGGGATTTCGACGAGCGCGGGCATTCCGGACTTTCGCGGGCCCAAGGGGCTCTACGTGACCAAGCGATACGATCCGGACAAGGTCTTTGATATAAATTATTTTCACCATGACCAGAAACCTTTTTTTGAATTCGCCCGGGATTTCGTGAAATTGGAAGATCAAATAAAACCAACCCGGGCGCATTGTTTTTTAGGTGAACTTGAGAAGCACGGCAAAGAGATTGGCATCGTCACCCAGAATATCGACTCTTTGCACCAGATGGCCGGTTCAAAAAATGTTGTTGAAATTCACGGCAGTTTTTGGGAAAGTCATTGTCAGGATTGCGGTGATCTGTTCCATTATGAGGTGATGAAGCAAAAGATTTACAAAGAGATCGTCCCGCACTGCGGCTGCGGCGGAGTTATCAAACCCGACATTGTATTTTTTGGGGAAAATGTCAAACACCTTAATGAAGCCTTTCGCTTGGCCAAGCAAGCGGATCTGCTTTTTGTCATAGGAACGTCTTGTGTTGTTTATCCGGCGGCTATGGTGCCGACCATGACGCACGGTAAAGTCGTCATCGTTAATCGCGATGAAGTTCATTTAGACGCGGTGGATGTGGTTTTGCAGGTGCAGGAAGACATTGACGGATTTTTTGAAACGGTTGGGCGAGTTTTAAATCATGGATGAAATAAAAATCAAACAAGGCGACATCACGCAGGAAGATGTTGACGTTATTGTCAATGCCGCCAATACAACTTTGCGCGGTGGAGGAGGCGTGGATGGCGTCATTCATCGGGCCGCTGGATCAACTGTTTTAGTGGAATGTATCAAGATCAGCGGCTGTGACACCGGTGACGCGGTGATGACCAATTCCGGCAGACTTAAAGCCAAAAGGATCATCCATACGGTCGGCCCGGTCTGGAACGGCGGAAAAAAACACGAGCCAGAATTATTGAGAGGCTGTTACCGTAATAGTTTTAAATTAGCCCGACAGGAAAATTTTAAATCCATTGCCTTTCCGGCGATCAGCACCGGCGCGTACGGTTATCCGATCGAACCGGCGGCCGAAATTGCGTTAAGAGAAGGAATGCATTTTCAAAATGATTTTGATGAGATCCGCTTTGTTTGCTTCTCAAAAGCTGATCTGGAAGCGTATCAGAAAATTTATGTAGAATTAAATAATAAAAATAAATAATATGGCGAGAGCGCAAACGACCAGAAGACAGAAAAATATTTTTCGAGTTATGCGTAAAAAACAATCCCTGATGAAAGATAAACTTAAGATTAAAAAGCGCTAAAGCATGTGATATAATCCCGCATCACTTTAAAAAGGAATTGAATTGCGTCTACCATTTAGTAAAATTTCTTCCATCACCAAGAAACAAATCGTGGCCGCGACCGGCTTGGCTTTGATCGGTTATGTGATCGCCCACTTAGCTGGAAATCTTTTGATCTACAAAGGCCCGGCCGCTTTAAACGGTTACGCTGAATTCTTGGCGAGCTTACGGCCCGGATTTTTTATTGTCGAACTCATTCTTCTGGGAATTTTTGTGGTCCATATGTACTTTACCTATTTGGTTGTTTTGGAGAATTATCACGCCCGCGGCACGTGGTATAAGGTTTATAAACCAGTTGGTGAACGTTCCTGGGCCACGCGGCTCATGCCGTATACCGGAACCGTCATTCTCGCCTTTGTGGTCTGGCATATTTTTGATTTTACTTTAGCCGACCATCACGGGGCGCGCAGTATTGTTGACGGCCAGAGTCTGGGACTGTATGGGGTTGTGTATAATTCATTTAAAAGTCCGATACATAGTGTATTCTACATAGTGGCCATGATGTGTTTAGGCTTGCATTTAAGCCACGCCATTCAAAGCTGCTTTCAGACGTTTGGTTTTAATCACCCCAAATACACGTTTTATATAGAGAAGGCGAGTAATTTCTTGGGATTCATTTTTGCCGTCGGTTACATCTCGATTCCGGTGTGGGTATTGGTGCAGAGTTTACGGTTGTTCCGGTGATTTGGAAATCCAGGAAACCGGTGAAACAACCTACGCGGTTGGCTCATCGAAAACTTAAGCAAACCGCGTAGGTTGATAATTGAGTAAGCATGAATATTCTCGATTCCAAAAGTTCAATTACAAAGAAATCATCTCTTTTTATCTTAACATTCGGACTAATGCTTAGCGGCTGTCAAATATTCCCAACCTCACCGCCCCCGATAAGTGAGGAAGACGAATATTTCGAAAGCGACCATTTTTCAATCAGTTATCCTAAGGGTTGGTCCTGTCTATTCGAGAATAAGAAATCTCCAACGAGATTAGATGAATCTTATTGGGTTGTTTATCATATTGGGGACAGTAACTATGAGCCATATGAAATCCATATTGGGTTTGATAAAGTTTTTGAATTAATATCTGGTAGGGTAGATTATGTCGATTCGAAATTAGAAGATATGACATCAACAAAGCGGAAATTAATTGAGCAAGGTTTCAATACGATGAGCAATAAGTCAGATTATGTCATTCTGGATGGTAAAAAAGCTAGAAAGGATACAACTATTGGGAAAAACCCTAAAGGAGGAAGTTTAGAAATTGTACTGATACGACTCGAACATCAGAGTTTTATTTGTACGATTTACTACATTTTGAGGCCCGATTTTAATGAAGAGATTCGAAGAAGAATAGAGGCCGTTGTTAACTCGATTCATTTAAAATAATTTTTTATGAAAAAACGCGTTTATATTGAAATAAGTATTCCCAGTTTTTATTTTGAAATTCGTACTGAGCCGGAAATGATTGCCCGCCGGAATTGGACGCGGGACTGGTGGGATCATTTCGCGCATAAATATGAACTTGTTGCCAGTGATCCTGTTTTAGATGAATTGGAACGCGGGGTTTATGCTAATCAAAAAGAGGCCTTGTTGCTTGTTAAAGATTTACCACTCTTACCGGTAGATTAGGAGGTGGTTGAAATTGCCAAGGTTTATATTGCACAAAAGACAATGCCCAAAGATCCTGTGGGTGATGCCATGCATTTGGCTCTGGCCACATACTATAAATGTGATTTCCTTTTGACATGGAATTGTAATCATTTGGCCAACGCCAATAAATTTGGTCATATTGAACGGGTTAACGCAATGTTGGGCCTATCGACCCCACGGCTGGTAACACCACTTGAACTTTTGGGAGGATAAAAATATGAAGGATGATAAAACAATTTCAAGAATCAGGCTTGCTCGAAAGCAAATCTCTGCAAAATTTGGTCACAATGTCGATCTCATAGGTAAATATTATATGAAGCGTCAAAGCCGGCATAAACATAAATTATTCAGCGGTTCACATTTAACCGTTGCACATTAAATAATCATGATTTGGAATATATTTTATGATTGATTCCAAAATTCCAAGCGGGTTGCTTAAAGATAAATGGACTCGCCATAAGTCCAGCATAAAACTTATCAATCCTGCTAATAAACGTAAATACAGCGTCATCATTGTCGGGACCGGGCTGGCTGGCGGTTCGGCGGCCGCGTCACTCGCAGAACTGGGTTATAACGTAAAAGTATTTTGTCTGCAGGATTCGCCCCGCCGGGCGCACTCGATTGCCGCGCAGGGGGGCATCAATGCCGCGAAAAATTATCCTAATGACGGCGACAGCATTCAAAGACTTTTTTATGACACGATCAAAGGCGGGGATTTCCGCGCCCGCGAGGCGAATGTTTATCGATTAGCCGAGGTTAGCAACAATATCATTGATCAATGTGTCGCGCAGGGAGTGCCGTTCGCGCGTGAGTACAGCGGTTATTTGGAAAATCGTTCGTTCGGCGGCGCGCAGGTGTCCCGAACTTTTTACGCGCGAGGCCAAACTGGTCAGCAATTGCTTTTAGGCGCGTACAGTGCTTTGATGAAGGAAGTTCACAAAAAAACGGTGGAACTTCATCCGCGCTGTGAGATGCTGGATTTAGTTGTCATCAATGGCCAAACGCGCGGGATCATTGTCCGAAATTTAATTAACGGAAAAATTGAATCACATTCTGCTGATGCCGTTATTTTGGCAACGGGGGGTTACGGCAATATTTTTTATCTGTCCACCAACGCTAAGGCCTGCAATGTCACCTCCATCTGGCGCGCGCACAAAAAAGGTGCTTTTTTCGCGAACCCGTGTTTTACCCAAATCCATCCGACTTGTATTCCCAGTCACGGCGATTATCAATCCAAATTGACGCTGATGAGCGAAAGTCTGCGTAATGACGGCAGAGTCTGGGTGCCAAAAAACAAAGGCGACAAACGCCGGCCATCCGACATTCCGGCGGATGAACGGGATTATTTTCTGGAGCGAAAGTATCCGGCCTTTGGAAATCTTGTGCCCCGCGACATTGCCTCCCGCGCGGCCAAAGAACAATGCGATGGCGCAAAAGGAGTGGGCTCAACGGGCCTGGCGGTTTATCTGGATTTTGCCGATTCCATCAATCGTTTGGGCAAAGACACTATTAAAGCGCGATATGGAAATTTATTTGATATGTATCAAAAGATCATGGACACCGATCCCTATCGGGAGCCGATGATGATCTATCCGGCGGCGCATTACACCATGGGGGGCTTATGGGTGGATTATAATCTGATGAGCAACCTTCCGGGACTGTTTGTTTTAGGCGAAGCAAATTTTTCTGATCACGGGGCGAACCGGCTGGGCGCGAGCGCTTTAATGCAAGGGTTGGCTGACGGGTATTTTATTATTCCCTACACCTTGGGACATTATCTGGCGGGTGCGAATTTAGAAAAAATTCAAAGCGATCACACGGAATTTAAAATCGCCGAAGAACAAACAAAGAATCGGATTAATCAATTACTCGCCATCAAAGGTAAAAGGACCGTGGATGATTTCCATCGGCAATTGGGAAAACTTTTGTGGGATAAATGCGGTATGGCGCGAAATGAACGAGGATTAAAAGAAGCGTTAGAACAGATTAGCGTTATTCGCGATGAGTTTTGGCGTAACGTCACCGTGACGGGCTCCGAAGGAGATTTTAATCAGACCCTGGAGCGCGCCGGGCGTGTGGCGGACTTTTTGGAATTCGCGAACCTTATTGTCCGCGACGCCTTGGACCGCCGAGAATCTTGCGGCGGGCATTTTCGGGAAGAATTTCAAACCCCCGAAGGCGAGGCCAAAAGGGATGATCAGAATTTTTGTCACGTCTCGGCCTGGGAGTTTAATGGCGTCGGGAAAACGCCGCAGCTTCATAAGGAACCTTTGATTTTTGAGAATGTTGAATTAGTACAGCGAAATTATAAATAACCCTGGAACACCTACGAGGTGTCGTGGGGGAATAACTCGTGCGACACCTCGTAGGTGTAGGACTGGTTAAATGTCGAAAAAAATTAATCTCACTTTAAAAATCTGGCGGCAAAAAAATGCTCAATCTAAAGGGCATTTTGAGATTTATAAAGCCGAGGCAATTGACACCGACATGTCGTTTTTAGAAATGCTGGATGTGGTTAATGAGAACTTAACCAAAGAAGGCAAGGATCCGATTGCCTTTGACCATGATTGTAGGGAAGGGATCTGTGGGATGTGTGGCGCGGTCGTTAACGGCCAGCCGCATGGGCCCGTGCGCGGCACAACCCTTTGCCAGCTGCACATGAGACATTTTGAAAATAATCAAACCATCGTTATCGAGCCCTGGCGTTCGCGCGGATTTCCGGTCATTAAAGATTTGGCTGTTGACCGTTCGGCATTCGACCGGATCATCGCTTCGGGTGGATATATTTCGGTCAAAACCGGTTCAGCGCCGGAAGCGAGCACGCTCGCGGTTGCCAAAGACAAATCAGAATCGGCCTTTGACGCCGCCGCCTGTATTGGCTGCGGCGCTTGTGTCGCCGCGTGTCCCAACGCGTCGGCGATGCTTTTTGTCGCCGCGAAGGTCAGTCACCTGGCCCTTTTGCCCCAGGGACAAATCGAGAAAAAAGACCGGGTGAAAAATATGGTCCAGCAAATGGACACGGAAGGTTTTGGCAATTGTTCCAACGAATACGAATGCGAGGCCGCCTGCCCGAAGGAAATCAGCGTCTCAACGATCGCCCGGATGAACCGCGAACATTTGTCGGCGAAGATAAAGTAAAAACGAAATGGAAATTTCCTAATTTCCAATAATATCAATCTCCTAATGACTTATTTATGTCTGCTCTCAATATCACCAAACAAACCATCCTCAAATACGATACCCCGGGGCCGCGTTACACCAGTTACCCCACCGCACCTGAATGGTCGAGTGACGTTAACGCCCAGACCTATCAGCGGAAATTAGCCGCCTTCGGGCAAACGAACAAGACCCTTTCTTTATACATCCATATTCCATTTTGCCAGTCGATGTGTTATTACTGCGCCTGCAACGTGGTCATCCGAAAGCAGGACGACAAATACGGCGATGAATATTTAACATATTTATTTAAAGAAATCGATTTGGTTCACCGGGCGATCGGCAAGAAGGCCAGGGTCAAACAATTTCACTGGGGTGGGGGAACACCGACTTATCTTAATGAAGAACAGATTGAGCGGTTATTTCACAAGGTTGCTGAAAATTTTGATATTGATCCCAAAGGCGAGATCGCCATCGAGATCGATCCGCGTACGATAGACAAATCGAAGGTCAAAAAGTTGCGCCAGCTTGGCTTTAACCGGGTGTCCATGGGCATCCAGGATTTTAGTCCCGAGGTGCAAGTCAAAGTCAACCGCGTCCAGCCTTTCACCGACGTCAAAAAATTTTACGATTGGTGCCGTGAGCTGAAATTCTTTTCGGTTAATTTTGATTTGATCTACGGCCTGCCGGACCAGCATGTCAAAAATTTTAGCGAAACGCTGGATAAAGTCATTACGTTAAAGCCCGACCGCATCGCGCTCTATAGTTTCGCTTACGTTCCGTGGTTAAAGAAGCATCAGCAGAAATTGGAAGTTGAGGAATTGCCATCGAATGATGAGAAACTCGATATCTTTCTTAAATCCCGCGAACAGCTTTTGGCGAGCGGCTATCAGGCGATCGCCATGGACCATTTCGCGTTAAAGACCGATGAAATGGCCGAGGCCTTTAATAAAGGAACGCTGTACCGGAATTTCATGGGTTACACGGTCAAGCCGGCGGACGAGTATGTGGGATTGGGTTTGACCTCGATTGGATTTTTGGAAAATACCTTTGTACAAAATTATAAAACCATCAACGATTATTACCGCTTATTAAAGGAAGACATGCTTCCAATCGAGCGCGGCAAGGTTTTAACACGGGACGATCAAATTCGCCAGTGGGTCATCAATTCTTTCATGTGTGGTTTTAAGGTGGACAAAGTTGAATTTAAAAAGAAGTTTGACGTTGAGTTCGATACATATTTTGATGTGGAGCAGGCGCATATCAAAAAATGTTTTGCGGACGGGCTTTTAATCGCCCAAGGCGCTGCTTTGCTCGCGACGGATTTCGGCAAGATATTTATCCGGATCGTGTGCATGGGATTTGACTGGTACCTTCGCCAGCCCAAGGCGCACAAGAAATTTTCGCGGACCGTGTAAAATGACGCACGACACGTTGGAATCCTTGATGATTGAGGGATACTACTGTCGGTAAAATCAGGTTGTTGAGAAACGATCCTTATTTTTAAAATAATTTTATGCCCTCAGAATTTATCAGCGAAGCGATTAAACCTGTGACGGCAACCTTTGATACCAGTCGAATGAAAGCGGGTGAGCCGGGTTTGCCACGGGAATTCGTTTGGCGCGGGCAGAAGTACATTGTGAAAGACGTTGTCCGCAGCTGGCGCAAGACCGGACCTTGTTCTCATGGAAGTGGTGAGATGTATGTCCGGCGGCATTTTTACGAAGTCGTGACGGATTCCGGTGAGAAAATGACGATTTATTTTGACCATAATCCGCTTAAAGGTAAACCGAAGGCTGCGCGATGGTGGTTGTTGAGTATCAATAGGCAAGGTTATTCATGAACAATTCCATTTTTCTTCAAGCCTTCGAAGGTAAAAATACCCAAATCCCAATCTGGCTCATGAGGCAGGCGGGAAGGTTTTTGCCGGGCTATCAGAAGATCCGCGACCGGTATACGCTCAACCAAATGTTCCAGAAACCAGACCTCGTGGCGGAAGTGACCTGTATGCCCATAAAAGAATTGGGCGTGGACGCGGCGATTTTATTCGCTGACATTCTTTCCTTGCCGGCGGCCATGGGCTTTGAGATTGATTTCGTTAAGGGTGAAGGGCCGGTCATCAAAAACCCCATCGAGACGGCCGCGGACGTCCGGCGCGTCCATGATTTCAAGAAATTTTCGTATCTAACCGAATCGATCAAGATCATTAATCATACCTTGCCCGAAGATATTCCTTTAATCGGTTTTGCCGGATCGCCGTTTACGGTGTTGTGTTATTTGATCGAGGACGGTTCATCGGTGAATTTCACCAAGACCTTTCGTTTCATTCACGACGACCCGCAGGCCTTTACGGAGTTAATGAAGATCCTCACCAAAAGCACAATCGCTTACCTTAATCTGCAGAAGGAAGCTGGCATCAAGGCTTTTCAGATCTTTGATACCTGGGCCGGGGTTTTGCGGCCGTCGGATTACGCGCATTGGGTTTTGCCTTTCATTCAAGAAATTTTCAGCCGCGTGGATTTGCCTTCGATTTATTACATGAAAAACTGCCGTCACCTTTTGGAGTTTATGGTGAAGTCAAAAGCAGATTTTGTGTCGGTCGATCACACAATTGTTTTAGGGCACAGCAAGGTTTTGGAGAACGCGAAGGTGGGCGTGCAGGGGAATTTGTTTAACGGACTTTTGTACGCGGATTACAAAACACTGGAAAAAGAAATCCACGATGTCCTTGTTGGCGCTAGGCATTACCCGAAATACATTTTTAATTTAAGCCATGGGATCTTTCCGGATGTGGAAGTGGATAAAGTAAAGTTTGTGGTGGAGAAGGTGCGTGAGTTTAAATGGAGGATATAGTCATCAGTCATCAGCTTTCAGCAGCTGTTAGCTGACGACTGATAGCTGATAGCTTACATGAGTTTTTCAATCAGCATCATCGGCGGCGGGATAAGCGGCTTAAGCATTCTGCATAATCTTAAAAAAAAATATGCCGGCCGTAAAGACGTTTCGATAACACTTCTGGAAGCCGCGGATCATCTCGGTGGCACGGCTCGTACAATCCATCAAAACGGGGTCCGGTTTGAAACCGGTCCGAACGGATTTTTAGCGTCACAGCCGGCCACGTTCGATTTGGTCGAAGAATTAGGCATAAGTGACACGTTATTGGTTTCAAATGAAGCCGCGAAGGTCCGTTACATTTCTATCGGCAATACCCTCCACAAATTGCCCACCGGCCCGGGAGATTTTTTAAAATTTTCTTTATTATCTATCCCTGAAAAATTCCGTATCTTGGGAGAATTTTTTGTAGCCAAAAGAACAGACCCGCTCGAATCGGTCTTTGAATTCGGGCAAAGGCGTTTAGGCAAACGTTTCGCGGAAATTTTTTTAGATTCCATGGTCACGGGTATCTTTGCCGGCGATGTCCGGCAATTGCATTTGGAATCGGCCTTCCCCAAAATCCATAACATCGAGCAAAACTACGGTTCGCTTTTCCGGGGCATGATCGCTTTGGCCATGAAAAAAAAGAAAAATAAAGAACGGTTCAACGCCGCGCCCCGGGGACAGTTGACTTCCTTTAAAGAAGGGATGTCGCAGTTCGTGTCGGCCTTTAGCGAAAAGTATCCAGAGGCGATACGATTAAACTATCCGATCGAAAAGATTTCCCGGGCCCAAAATCGTTTTAAAATTTTTTCGCCCAAAGGCGATGTTGAGGCCAACGAGGTTTTTGTCTGCACGCCATCCTACGCGGCAGCCCAATTGCTGAAAGATTTTAACGTTCTGGCGGGTGCTTTAGAAAAAATTCCCTACGCTCCCATCGCGGTCGCGGGATTAGTGTACAAGCGCGCGGCGTTTAAAGAGCAGCCAAAAGGATTCGGCTATTTGATCCCTTCCAGCGAGAACAGCCAGGTGCTGGGGGTGCTTTTTACAAGTAATATTTTTCAAAACCGAACAGATAACGAGCATTTTATGTTTCGGGTGATGATCGGCGGCGCGCGGCATCCGGAAATTATTTCAAAATCCAGAGATGAATTAATTACAATAGCCAAGAAAGAGATTGAAAAAATTTTAAAAGTATACGATAATTCTGTCACTGAATTTTTGTCCTGCTGGCATCGTGGAATTCCACAGTACAATCGTGAATATCCAAAACTAAAAGAGACGATCGAAGAGCGCGTGCGAGAGATTCCTGGACTGTACCTGGCGGCAAATTACTTGGACGGGATCTCGGTGAATGATTGTATTGTCAACGCGAAGCTGGCGGTAGAGAGAATTAACCGTTAAAACACCTGCGAGGTGGCGTTTAAGAAATCTTGGGCGACACCGCGTGGGGATGAGATCGGTTAAGAAAGGAGAGTGTTACTATGTTTTCTTTACAATTTCGAATGTGGTTAATGCTGACGATCCTGTTCGCGGTTATCTACGCGGTCATTGTCGTTGTCGGCCAATCCCTTGGCATCGGTAATTTTTATTTTTATCTGATGATCTCGTTTGGCATGATGTTTGTTCAGTATATGATCGGCCCAAAGATGGTCGAATGGTCCATGCGGGTCAAATACATCGAGCGAAATCAAAATCCCAAGCTTTATCAGATGGTCGAAGACTTGGCGGCTCGGGCCAGAATCCCTACTCCCAAAGTATGTATTTCTGAACTTCCCATTCCTAACGCCTTTGCCTTTGGCCGCGGTTTAAACGACGGTCGGGTTTGCGTGACCCAGGGGATATTACGTTTATTGGATGACGAAGAATTAAAGGCAGTCATCGGTCATGAACTCGCGCACATTAAAAATCGCGATGTGCTGACGATCACGTTGCTTTCCGTTATTCCTATGATCATGTACCGGCTGGCCTGGCATTTTATGTTTTACGGCGGCGGTCGGCGTGATTCTAGGGGGAGCGCCGCCAATGGAATGATCATCGGTCTCGCTGCCTTCCTTTTTTATTTTCTAACCAATCTTTTAGTTCTTTATGCCTCCCGCATCCGCGAATATTTCGCGGACAAAGGTTCGGTTGAAATGGGCAACAAACCGGCGGCTTTGGCCTCGGCTTTGTACAAATTGGTTTACGGTTCCGCCCGCATGGGAAAAGATTCGATGAAAGAGGCCGAAGGCCTTAAAGCCTTTTTTATCAATGATCCTTCAGCGGCATTAAATGAGTTTCGGGATTTAAGTCAATTGGATTTAGACAAAAGCGGGACTATCGATACCACGGAATTGATGGCGTTAAAACATAAAGCAGTTCAATTAACCTTTGGCGACCGGATGCTGGAGCTTTTAGGCACACATCCCAACATGCTCAAACGCATCAAACATTTATCGGAACAGCATGGTTAATCAGCGGTTCGCGATGACTGTATTTCTTATTTCGACTTTATTTGTTTGCATATCCTGTGAACAGAAGACCGAGAAACGTCATTATGTTGAAATAGTCAAAAAAACAACGCCATCCGAAATCATGATGCCCGCCGAAGATCCGCACGCCGGAATTCCCGGATTTGAACAAATGAAAGAAGAGATGATGAAAAGCGGAATGATGCCCGGTGGGATGATGCCGGGCGGCGCGAGCGCTATGCCTGAGGGAATCGTACCCCCAGGGCCAGCGGCTGATCTGACCTGGTCTTTACCAAAAGGATGGAAGGAAAGCCCTAATAAAAGTAGTATGCGCCTGGCAACGTTCACCGATGGGAACGGCGCGCAGGGAATAGAATGTTCCATTGTTTCCTTGGGCGGCAGTGCCGGCGGCTTAAATGAGAACATCCGCCGCTGGATGGGGCAGGTCAATTTAAAAGATATTTCGGATTCAGAACTGAATGCCTTTATCGCCAAACAAGAAAAAATCACAACTCAGGATAATTTTGCAACGATGATCGTTGATCTGACACAGCTTCAATCGGATTCGGAAAATACCAATCCATCTATTGTCGCGGCGATCATTGAAATGGAAGATAAAACTGTATTCGTCAAAATGACAGGACAGCGCGGCGCCTTGACTAAAAATCGTTCCAAATTTAAAGAATTGTGCCAGTCCTTGAATGGAAAATAATATTTATGAATTTACGTCCTGACGTTCGCCGCCGGTTACTTCAAATTCCGATTGTCCAATATTTTTCCTCAGTTAAGCTCGCGGTATTATGCCTTTTGATGCTTCTTTTCCTGACGCTTTGGGGGACCATTGATCAGGTCAACAATGGCCTTTACCTGGCCCAGCAAAAATTCTTTTATTCCTGGTTCATCCTTCTCTATGATGTCCTGCCAGTTCCCGGCGCGCAATTGGTCATGTGGGTGCTTTTTATCAATCTGGCCCTGGTCGCGATTTTACGATTTGAATACACCTGGACGAAAGCGGGTCATTTGATCACGCATTTAGGATTAATGTCATTTTTGGTGGCGGCATTTGTCACATTTAAATTGTGCGAAGAGTCTTATCTGACCTTGCGTGAGCAGGAAACCTCAAATGTTTCAACAGCCTATCATGATTGGGAATTGTCTGTCTGGAAGGAAAGTGCTGACACCAAAAATGTCACGGCGTATGATGCCCGTAATTTTCAATTCGGGAAAGTTTTAGATTTTACCGAGCATGGGTTCTCGTTGATCGTGAAAGATTATTTTTCAAACTGCAATGCCTACGCGAGCCCAAGTCAGGACAGCTCCAAAAGGGTTTCGTATATCAATGCCAGCGGCATCAAATCGCTTCGAAAAATGACATTGCAAAAAGAACCGGAAAAGAATTTGCCCGGGGGAACTTTCATTTTAAAACGAGCCGGGGTTGAAGACGTTTTAGTTTTGCTGTATGGTGGCGAAACCAAAGAAACGCCGATTAAAGTCGGCCAAGAAACATATTTCCTAAGTCTGCGTTTAAAGCGGTCGGCCATGCCCTTTAGTATCAAATTGCTTGATTTTCGCATGGAAGTTCACCCGGCCACCGAATTGGCCCGCAGTTATGAAAGTGAAGTTGAAGTCCAAACGCCAGAGATGAACCGACGCACTTTGATCTCGATGAATAATCCCTTACGGCATAAAGATTACACGTTCTATCAATCGTCGTATTCCATTGATGAGCAGGGGCGTGAATCCTCGACTTTGGCTGTAGTCAAGAATTCTGGCCGGCTGCTGCCATATATTTCTTGCGGTTTAACCTTTTTGGGATTGCTGATTCATTTTGGAATTATGTTTTTAAAATTTTTGAAAACAAAAGAGAGTATCGGATAGTATGCAACGATCAATCGCTATCGGAATTGTCTTAACGGGCATCCTGCTGTTAACGACGAATACATTCGCCGATCAGTCTGAACATTTTAAACTGGATGCCATCAAGAAAATTCCGGTCCTCGAACAAGGCCGGATCAAGCCCTTGGACACATACGTCCGCAATATTTTGCTGCAGTTCTCCGGTAAAACAAAATACAAACAAACACCCGCCTTGGAGTGGATGGCAAAACTTTTATGGACCCCCGAAGACGTTGCCCAGGACAAAGTTTTTTTGATCAATAATCCGGAAGTTTTGTTGGCGTTAGGTGTTTTGCCGGATCCGCATCGGCGGTATAGTTTTTCACAACTCACCAAAGGCTTTCATCAATTGCACGAACTCGCCCGAGCCGCCGGCCAGATCCCGGATAAGGAACGATCGATTGTCGAAAAGGAATTGCTCCGAGTTTACGACAATTTGATTTTATATATTGATCTGACGTATTGTTTACGTTTTTCAGTCCCGCACGCGGATTTTGTTATCAATGAACCCGGTGTGTACGCAAAATTGCAATTGCCCGAAGATCAAAAAGAATTTAGCTTTTTGGACATCGTATTAAAGGCCGATTTGATCAAGGCTATGACCGATTCACTAGAAAAGAAAAATGCCGAACAATGGACACTGGTGGAAAAAGATGTCTTTCGTCTGCTCACCAATCTTTATCAGTGGTCGCTTCAATATCGGAATATGCCTTTTAAAATTATTCCACCATCCGATCAAAAACGAGAGGACCTGTTAAGTCCCTGGGACGCCATCAGCGATGAATTTAAGACACCCGCGATCAGGGAAGAGATCAGCGCCTTAAACACTTTATATTACGCGTTCACGCATGGCCGTCAGGAAGATTTCGACCGCGCGGGATATGGGTTTGTGGAGTCGGTCTTGGCCCGGGCAAAACATTTCCGCTCTATCAAATTTTTATCGTTGGAGATTTTTTACAATCAGTTAAAATCTTTCGCCTGGGCGCAATTGTTCTACATTTTGGCGATGATTCTGTTTTTTGTTAATCTATTTAAACCAAACCCTAAATTTGGGCCGATTAGTTTGGCTTTGATCATTGGTGGCTTTTTGTTTCATACCTTTGCCGTCATTTCACGTATCCTCATCATGGGGCGGCCGCCAGTGACCAATCTTTATGAGACGTTTATTTTTGTCGCCTGGGTATCGGTCATATTTGGGATTTTGTCTGAATTCATCAATCGTCGGGGCCTAGGAATATTAATCGCCAGTGTTTGCGGGTTTATCCTGCTTTTGATCGCTGGAAAATTTAGCACGGAAGGCGACACCTTGCGTGTCATGGGGGCCGTGTTAAATTCTAACTTTTGGTTAAGCACGCATGTCATCGCGATCACGACAGGCTACGCCGGCTGCTGTGTCGCCGGGGTGATTGGTCATATTTATTTGATCCAGGCCTTGGTCAAACCGCGCGACACCCAGCAGTTGGACATGACGTATAAATTTATTATGGGGGCGGTAGGATTTGGTTTGATGATGTCGTTTTTAGGAACCGTGCTCGGTGGGATTTGGGCGGACCAAAGCTGGGGACGATTCTGGGGCTGGGACCCGAAAGAAAACGGGGCTTTGATGATTGTCTTGTGGTGTTCGATAATTCTTCACGCAAAAGTTTCGGATCTTATTGGTCCTTTAGGTGTGGCAGTATCGAGCGCCTTAGGTATTCTTGTCGTTGCCTGGGCGTGGTTTGGAGTTAATCTTTTAAGCGTTGGACTTCATTCGTATGGGTTTACCTCCGGAGTTGCGACGAATCTGATTATTTTTGTCATTGCGGAACTGCTTTTTTTAATGGTCACGGGATTTATTATTACACAGCGTAAATTAAAATGGTCCTTTCTTAGTTGAGTTGAAATCTTCTTGGATTTAAATAACCGCAGTGTTGATGAATCTTTAGCTTGAAATATTCAATATCTTTATAACCATAAGCCATCCGCTTAAGCCGTTTGATTTTGTTATTAAAGCCTTCTGAGATCGCCGAACTGCGTTTGCATTTAAACCAATTCAGAATGTACTCAATCTTCTCAACCAAACTCCAGGCAATCTCAATGAATGTCGGCAATCCGCTCTCCAGCGCCCCATCAATCCATTCGTAGATATAATTGACAGCTTCATCCTCGGTCTTTAAATCGTAAACGCCGATGAAACTTTCTTTGAGCAGCATGGCCTTGTAAATCGGCTGATTAATCTCACAAAGCCTGGAGAGTGTCGCCGATTGCTTCTCGGATAATCGGGCTTTGTTTTTCAATAAAATAAATCTCTGTTTACAATTCGTTAACTCAATCAATTCTTCATCCTCGTTCTTCCTGGCCTTGCTCAATTCAACTCGTCGCACTTCATCCAGTGCTTTATTGGCTTTTTGAGTAGCGTGAAAACGATCTAACACGATCAAGGCATTGACAGCATAATCCGTCGTTGAGCTTATGTAAGTCCTGGCCCCATCTAAAGCCACTGTTTCAATTCTTGCGCAATTCTCTCGTCCTAAAGATTCATAATACCTGTTCAAAACTTCTGCCTTGCGCCCCTTGTCATTCCACGTCACAACCTTTTCATCTACATCCACCACATTCGTCAAATACCGATGATGCTTCTTCCAGGCTACTTCATCCACGCTGATGTTCCGCGAGAAGGGCGTCGGGATTAACCTCTGCTTAAATAATTCTTCTAACATCGCCTTATCTATTCGGTATACCTTCTCATCACCGAGCCCTAAAAACCATCCCGCTTCCTGATTCGTCGTTATCGATGTCAATCGGTTCACTTCTTTCCCAAATGCCTTTGTCACTCGCGCTCCCAACTCAATCCATTCGATCCGCTCTGTATGGATCCTTCCATCAACCGCGCATCGGTAACGTCGCTTCGATATATACAAAAATACTCGTCGCTCTCCCAGCCGAACATCCTCCGCAATCATCTCTTGCTCGCTATGCAACCCTCCATGCTTCTTCCCACATCCTGAGCATCGCCCTTCATTACGCTTATAGACTTCAAGCCGCACATGAATTTCTTGATCTGTCTTCTCAATGATCTCCTTGATTTTGTATCCTGGTACTTTTAATAATCCTCTGATATTATTATGTCGCATCGATTGCCTCCTGATTGTTCCGTCTCTCAAC
>Ga0247727_10007338_pt1 | contig 21038 bp, 18 predicted proteins | sample WisWelCaveWW1625_FD_202498 | JGI IMG/M metagenome (GOLD analysis project Ga0247727, IMG submission 202498) | Biofilm microbial communities from Wishing Well Cave, Virginia, United States - WW16-25 | ecosystem: Environmental > Aquatic > Deep subsurface > Groundwater > Cave microbial mat | place... | reverse complement strand
TTGAGACATTGTTTCATGATAAACGTCGTGGCGTTCTGTAAAAGTTTTGCAACGCTCTTGGGATGTTGAACAATGGCGACAAGCCACAGCAAGGCCACGATCTTGAGATGCTTGGCCGCCTGAAAACAACTGACTTCACGCTGCGAGGTGAACCAAACATAATTTTGAATCGCACCACAGAGTTTCGTGGTGATCAGAAAATTCTTCGAGTCCGTGTGGGGTTTGATGATACAGCCTCACATCCGACCGGAGCCGGCTTAAATAAAAAGCCCCTTTTTCAGCGATGTCGGCAAAGGCTTCAATATTAAAGAAACCCAGATCGCTGATTTCCAAATCACCGGCGTCGATCTGTTGGAGATAATCCTCTTGATGCACCTGATCGTGCGCGACCCCGTCTTGCAGGCGATAGAAAAAATGGTGCGATTTGAAATCACAGCCGAACAAGATTTTTACCGCGGCCTCGGAACCACCGCCGCCGGAGCCGCGAAAATACTTCGCCAATTCTTCGGGAAGTTGGAACGAGGTGCTGTCATAAATCAAAATGCGTTTAAAGCGTGGACACAGCGCCGCCGCGGCTTGCGATAAACGTTCGGGCAGTTCCAAGGCGATGGCGAAAGACAGCATCTTTTCAAAGAACGCGACCGCTTCTTCATTGATGCGCTCATGCAGCCCTTGGCGCGTGAGGTCGAGTTGTGGAACAACTAAATTGAGCAAACCGACCAACTCATTCAAACTCGGTGTTCCATAAATGCTCATTCCGAAGGTGAACACCGACAAAAAAAGATGGCCGGTTAATTTCGATTCGCGCTCGACGAAGCCGCTTTCGCGCGCGAGTTCTTCCGTGCGACGTTCATTAAAGAAGTGGCTGAGTTTTTGAGTGAACTGCGCGATCTCCGTTTGGAGCTCAAGCGCGTTCGGACGTTTTGTAGCATGGACCTTTCCCATGCTATTTTAATCTAGAAAGATTTTTGAAAAAATCTAGACTGAACGTTTGTCCTCTAGTTTGATTGGTTTCTTAGCTTGACACATATGCCCAAAACCGGCTACGGCCATCTCGCCAGCCCTGATGTGCTAAAAATGTTCTCATTGGCCGCTTGAATCGGTCTTGTCGAGAAACCGTTTTAAAAAATTCACGCCGGCCCCGCAAGTGAGGCCGGCGTTGTGATTGCCATCAACTCACGACGTTTTCTTCCCGCCATTTTTTCCGCGAATATACTGCTCGAACCAATCCAGCAAACGATTGCCGATGTCGAGAATGAATTTCGGCTCCTGCGGGCCGTGCGGCGTGCGCGGATAAACCACCAACTGCACCGGACAGCCTTGTTGCTTCAGCGCATTGTAAAATTCCTGCCCTTGCGAGAGCGGCACGCGCAAATCTTTCTCGCCGTGCAAGACCAACGTCGGGGTCGAAACGCCTTTGACGTTGAACATCGCCGAATGTTTTTGATACGCCGCCGGATTGTCCCATGGCTCGCCGAGAAAATAATCCGGCAGAAAACCGGGAATGTCGGCGGTGCCGGTGAAGCTCATGAGATTCGTCACGCCCGCGCCGACCGAGGCGGCTTTGAAACGATTCGTGCGCGTGATGATGAACGAGGTCATAAAGCCGCCGTAGCTCCAGCCCATCACGCCGAGACTGTCGGGATGTGCGACGCCTTTCTCGATGAGCAGATCGACGCCGGCGATGTCGTCGTCATAATCGCCGAAGCCCCAATCGTTGATATTGGCGCGGCGAAATTCCACGCCATAGCCGCTGCTGCCGCGCGGATTCGGACGCAACACCACGTAGCCTGCGGCGGCGAACGCTTGCAGTGGATAAATAGACGAAGATGCGGTATAATTTTCAACGAAGACACCGGCCGGACCGCCATGAATGTTGAGCAGCAACGGATATTTGCGATTCGACGCGAAGTTGGGCGGATACGTCACCAAGCCTTCGATCTCGCGGCCGTCTTTCGATTTCCATTTGATGACTTCGGTGCGGCCCATCGGCAGCGCCGGAAAATCGCGATTGACGTTGGTGATTTTTGTAGGTAAAAATTTGAGCGTCGACGAGACCACCACTTGCGGCAGTTGATCAGGCGTTTGATGAACGACGGCCAGTATTTTGGTGTCTTTGCTGAACGACGCGCCGCCAAAGATGCCCCGACTCTCATTAGTATCTTTGCTAAGGATGGTCGGGGTCGTGATCGCGCGCGGCTTGCCGCCGCTGAAGGGCATCGCAAAAATCCGCGGCGCGGTGCGCTCGGTTTCGCTGTAGAAAATCTCTTTGCCGTCCGCCGACCAACCGAGGAGGTTGGCCTGATGATCGAACGTCTCGCCCAATTTCCGCGGCGCACCGCCATTGATGGGCATCACGTAAATGTCGCGGCGTTGAGCCCACCGAGTATCACCGCCATCGTGCGAAAAAGCGACCCATTGGCCGTCCGGCGAAAAGTCGGGATTGCTGGCGACGGTTTTGGTGAAGAACGGTTTGACCGCGCCGCTGTCGGCAGAAACCAGCGAGATGGTCGTCGTCGGCCAATCGTTGACGCGCGGCGTTACCTGATGATCGAAGATGATCGATTTGCCGTCCGGCGACCAGTCGAAGTTGCTGATGTGAAAATCGCCCGCGGTCAAGCGCTTGACCGGCCGCTCGCCCTTTTCGTTTTTTTCCACCGGAATGGCGTAGAGATGAGAAAATTTAAAACTCTCATCGACGACGATCTCATCCCGTTTCTCTTTGTTGTTTTTCTCTTCCTGTTCGGTAGGCGGGTCGTTCATCGTGTAAGCGATGCGCTTGCCGTCGGGCGACCAAAGAAAATTATTCACGCCGTTTTTGGCGTCGGTGAGCTTCTCGGCTTCGCCGCCGGCGGCGCGAATGAGCCAGATATTGTTTTTATCGCCGCCGCGCGATGAGGTAAACGCCAGCCATTTTCCATCCGGCGACCATTGCGGATTGGTGCACGACTTGTCGCCTTGCGTAAATTGAAAATCGGTTTTGCCGTCGCCGCTTGCCAAAAAGATATGCGTGCGATATTCGCTTTTTTCGCCTTCCAGCAGTGGCTCGGAAACGGTGTACGCCACCCACTTGCCGTCCGGCGACATGGCAACGCCGCCCAGGCGTTTGTATTTGATCATCGCCTCGGGCGTCCATTGCGAGGGCTTGGCGTTGGCAGCCTTATTGGTTTTGGCCTCTTGCGCCATGACCGCTGTGACGCCGAAAGCCAGCACAGCGATCCAAAAGCAGACCGCGCCCCATCGCGGTTTTGCTTTTGTTTGACAACGTTCGTCGAACAGCATACTCTGCCTCCTTTCCATTTTTTACCGGTTACATGGGATTTAGATCGTGCAGTAAAACAAAAGACTTGATTTTGAAACGAGTGTTCAGCATTGTTTCAAAATTTTTTTCGGAATAAAATATCATCCAAGATCTTAAACGCGACGTGTTGAGTATAATAATTCGATGCTTGCTTTTGCAAAGTGAGTTGCGTAAATTTAAGATGTGTTATGATCGTTAACGCTAAGATTGTCATGCAACATTTATGTTGCGCACATTATTTCTTCTCAACATAAATGTTGAGTTACGTAGTCTGACACTCCAAAATCAAATCTTAAACCTCAATTTTAACCCTGCAGCATGTCTTTTCTTGAAAAATTAAATCTCGGCATCCTCCTCTCCGACGGCGCGATGGGAACGGAGTTGCAAAAACGGGGGATGCCCACCGGCGTGTGTCCCGAAGAATATAATATCACTCATCCCGAAATCGTGCAGGGCATTTACCGAGATTATTACAACGCCGGTTCCGATCTGGTTGAAACCAACACCTTCGGCGCGAATCGGTCGCGGCTGGCTTTGCATGATTTTGCGCATCGCACGGCGGAATTTTGTTACGCCTCGGCAAGGCTGGCGCGCGAAGTTTGCCCCGCCGGAAAATTCGTTGCCGGCTCGATGGGGCCAACCGGTGATTTGATCGAGCCGCTCGGGCCGCGCACCGTGCAGGAAGCCGGCGATATTTTTGCCGAGCAAGCGCTGGCGCTTGCCGAAGGCGGGGTGGACGCCATCTTCGTCGAAACCATGATGGCCCCCGAAGAAGCCGAAATCGCGATTCGCGCGGCAAAAGAAAAAACGAGCTTGCCGGTGGTTGCGACGATGACGTTTGAAATGGGAAAAGCCGGTTTGCGCACGATGTGGGGCGTCGATGTAGCAAGCGCTGTGCGGCGGCTTACCGATGCCGGCGCCGATGTGATTGGCGCGAATTGCGGGCGCGGTTTCGATGACATGATCGCCATCATTCACGAAATGCGGCCGCTCACGAAAAAACCGATCATCGCGCAATCCAACGCCGGCATCCCCGAATGGGTCGACGGCGTTTTGGTTTACAAAGAAACGCCGGAATTGATTCAACCCCAAGCGGAGAAACTCTTGCAAGCCGGCGTGAACATTCTCGGCGGCTGCTGTGGCACCGGGCCGGAGCATATTCGGGTCATGCGAAAACTGATCGATATCTTCCTGAAAAAGTAATCACGATTCACCCCGCCAAAATTTTCCCACCTTTTTTTTTCATACCAAAAAAATTGTGAGAAATCCGGAAAAGCGGTGTCTATTAAAGTAGGAGAAGGTGGAATGCCTTTGCTTGCGCGTTAAAATTTTTCAAGAGCCGTTCCAGCTTTCTGCGCGAAGTGGTACTGATAAAGAAAATTCGGGAACCGGCCTTAACTTAATCATGGGAGGTTGGCATGCGTATCGTTCTCATCGATCCGGCAACGCGTTTTGCTGCTTTGCTGCCTTACGAAAATCTTGGTTTGGCTTATCTCGCCGCGACGCTGCGGCAACACGGGCATGAAGTGCGAATTCTCAGCACGGCGCACGAGCATTTGTCGCTGCGTCGAACCGTTCGTGCTGTTTTGCAAATGCAGCCGGCGCTGATCGGCATCACGGTACTCGGCGCCAATGCGAAGCGCGCGATGAACCTCGTGCATCGCCTGCGTGAAAGCGGCTATCAGGGCCACATCACGCTCGGCGGATATTTCCCCACCTTTCACGCGCAAGAATTGATGCGCGGCTTTCCGGCGGTTGATTCGATCGTGCGCAATGAGGGCGAAATCACCCTGCACGAGCTGGTCGAGCATCTGCCCGACGGCGATTTGAGCGGCGTTTTGGGAATCACGTATCGCGACGGCGCCGCCGTGAAAGAAAACCCGCAGCGCCCGTTTACCAAGACGCTCGACGAGCTGCCGTTTCCGGCGCGCGATTTCACGCCGCAGGTTCTTCGAACCGGCAGTTTCATCCACGTTTCCACCTCGCGCGGCTGTTACGCCAATTGCAGTTTTTGCTCGATTGCCAAGTTCTTTCGCATGGGCAATGGAAAAGTCTGGCGCCGGCGCAGCGCGGAAAGTTTGGTCGAGGAAGTTGAAATGTTGACGAAGCAATTCAATTTCAATCGGTTCAAGTTTATCGACGATCAGTTCATTCTCACCAACAAAGAAGGCCACGAATTTGCCGACACCTTTGGCGCCGAGCTGGGCCGGCGCAATTTGAAAATCGGTTTTCAAATTGCCTGCCGGGCCAATAATATCGAGCGGCGCCTGTTTGAGCGTTTGAAGGCGCTCGGCCTCGAAAAAGTTTTTGTCGGCGTCGAATCCGGCCATCAGCGCGGCCTGGATACGTTCGACAAGGAAACCACGGTCGAGATTAACAACCAGGCGCTTGCCACCCTGCGCGATTTGGGATTGAAGTACGACGTCGGTTTTATTTTGGTCGATCCTTACACCACCTACGACGAGCTTAAGCAGAATCTCGTTTATTTGCTCGAACAAAAATCCCACATCAAGAGAAACAGTGGCTCTTACCTTTCCGTGACGGTGTCTTTGATGGCGTTTGGCGGCACGCCCATCTATGAGCGGCTGGTGAAAGAGCGGCGCTTGCTGGGCGACTATTTCAACGGTTTTTATTATCAGATTTTTGACAAAGACGTGCGCCAGTTCATGTTTTTCATGGACAAGATTTTGAACGGCCTCATTTTTCCCGTCTTCCGCACTTTCTTCTTTTGGCGTCGCGATATAACCGCCCACCTGCGCTACAAGTTTAAGTCCAAAGCCTTGCCGTCGAAAAAATAAACGAAAGGGGGTGAGTGACATGAAGGGATTGTGCCTGATGGTCTACGTCGTGCGCTTGGTTCCGGCGTGGAGCTGGGTGTTGAATGTGCCGATCATCGTCATTTGAGACCTTCGCACAATATCACAACATGGCCTGCCATTGGAGCGTAAATGCCGGCTCCGACGGCAGGTTTTTTATTTTTGTTCAACAAAACCGTTGCAGTTCAAAAAAATCATCTATCTCTTTAAGTCATGAAAAAATTTACTTTCGTTGCCTTAACGAGCGCGATCTTTTTCTTCGCCTGTTCGACGGCGGAAGACGTCGAAAGCCCTGGTCCCAAGCGATTGATCTACGGAATTCCCCAAGATCCCGTGTCGCTCGATCCGGCGGCGACGACCGATATTATTTATCCTCAGATCGTTTTCAATATCTTCGAAACGCTGGTTCGCGTTGATTCAGCCGGCGGCCGTTTCATGCCCATGTTGGCGACGGCTTGGGAAACAAGCCAAGAGGGTTTGCGCTGGAAATTTTTTCTGCGGTCGGGCGTCGTTTTTCACGACGGCAGTCCTTTGGACGCGGAGGCGGTGAAGACGTCGTTTGAGCGCCAGTTTGAGCCGGACAACCGCTTTTTCCGTCTCGATACGACCGACACCTATGGCCGCACCGTGTGGAGCATGATTCGTGAAATTCGGGTGATTGACAAGTTTACCGTTGAATTTGTTTTAGACTATCCGTATTCCGCTTTTTTATATAGCATCGCTTCTCCAATCGCGGCCGCCATCGTGAGCGCCTCAGCTTTGGAAAATCATGACCGCGCGTTCGGCGAGCATCCGGTCGGAACCGGGCCGTGGCAATTCAAACGGTGGCAGCATAACCGTCATATTGTCTTGCGCCAATTTAAGCGGTATTGGGGCGATTTGCCTGAGGTGAAAGAGATAACGTACTGCGTGGTGCCGCTTTTAGAAAACCGCGTCGCAGAGCTTCACGCCGGCCGTTTGGACGTTATTACCGGCCTCAGTGCAGCGGAGACAAATCGGCTTCAGCATGATAGCAGCGTTTATGTCTTCACCCAAAAACTTTTAGCCACTTCCTTTTTGGGATTGAATTACCAGCGTCCGCCTTTCACGAATCTGCGCTTGCGCGAAGCCGTCGCCGCCAGCCTGGATATTCCCTGGTTGGTGGATTTTTTAAGCAAGGGATTCGCGGATCCGGCAGACAATCCGCTGCCGCCCAAGATTTTATACCGCGATACGACGCTGCGCCAAATCAAGTATGATCCGAAATTCGCCGCGCGAATTTTTGCCAAGTCCGGAATAGCTGCCGATGGTGAGATCGTGCTCAGCTACTCCATTCAAACGGATAGCTTGCGCGATCATCCCCTCTATCCAACGCTCAAAATGGAACTGGGAGAAGCCGGCTTGGCGATCAAGCTGGATCGGCATCAAGATTGGACAATATATCGCGAGCGGGTTTTAAGTCGAGGCGCCAGTCATCTCTTCTTGGATGGCTGGCAGAGCTATACATACCATCCCGATAGTTTTTTCTATTCGCTTTTTCATTCAATGTCGCCGCATAATTTTTTCAAATATAAAAACGCCGAAGTGGATCAGCTTTTGGAACTGGGGCGGCGGACGCCGGACGAAGAAGGGCAGCGCCCGATCTACCAAAAATTGCAGGCGATCATTTTGCGCGACGTGCCGGCGGTTTTCTTTAGTTATCCCAAAGCCGTTTACGTGATTCGGAACCGCGTGAAAAATTTCAGCGCTGACCCGCTTGCCATACCGCAGTTTCGCGCGGTGAAATTGGAATAATTTTTCTATGCGTCTCCTGCGCTTTTTCGCGCAACTGCGGTTGCGTCTCAAGTTTTCTCTCGTCATGTCCGCCCTGGTGCTGGCCATCATCGCCATCGTGCTTTATCTTTTGTATACGCAACAGAAAAGCGCCATTCTCGCGGAAGTTCGCGGCAGCGCGGTCGATTTGGTTACGGCGTTGGCGGTTGCCGGCATGCGCCCCAGCATGCAAAATGATTATCTCGTGCTGCAGGAATTGGTCGATGGCCTCGGCCAACACGAAGGCGTTCGCCAGGTGATGGCGTTGAGCCTTGAAGGCAAAGTCATGGCGCATACTTATTCCATCATGCGTGACAGCGTCTTGCGTGATTTGCCTTGGCGCCGCGACGACGTCGATAAATTTCCGATTGTTCTCACGTACAAGCTGAAAGATGAAAATGTTCTCGACGTCACCAGGCCGATGCTCGCCGACAAAAAACCGCAAGCATACGCGCGGGCGATTGTTTCGTTGCAGTATGCCGAGGAAGCCATACGCCTCGTCGCGCGCAAGATTCTTTGGCTCGGCGTGTCGAGCCTCGGCGTCGCCTTGTTCCTGGCCGCATTTCTTTCCGGCCTGGTCATCAAGCCGCTGAAAAAGCTTTACCACGAGGCGCTGCAAATCGGCCGCGGTGAAAGAGACATCCGCATCGAAATCACCGCCAGCGACGAGATCGGCACGCTGCAGCAGGCGCTGAAAACGATGATTGAAGAGGTGCGCCTGCGGTCGCGCTTGGCGGCTTTGGGCGCGACCATGGCCAATTTGTCGCACGAGATCCGCACCCCGCTCGCCGCGATCACGCGCTACATCAATGACTCGTTCACAAAACCCGAAGAGTCCGAAACCCCGACGGGTGTAGCCCGCTCGCAGCGACGCGAGCAGGTGTTGAGCGAAGTTAACCGGCTCAACGATTTGGTGAAACAGTTGCTGTTGTTTTCCCAAAACCGCAAGCTCGTGTTGAGCCGTACCAACATGAATGATCTTATCACGCAAGCCTTGTTTCTTCACGAAGCGCCGATTCAGGCACAACGCATTCAGGTGAACCCGGATTTCGGCGCCTTGCCGGCGATTCCGGCCGACAAAAGTTTGTTGCAAAGTGTTTTTACCAATCTCATCGGCAACGCCATTGAGGCCGTGAACGACGACGGCGCACTTTATATTCAAACCCGTCTCGTTTGCGGCCAACGCCACGAGGCGTCCGGAGTGAACGGAACAAAATCGATGCCGCTGCCGAATCCATCTTCGCTGGCTTCCCGCGTGAGAAGGATTTTAAAATTTTTCAGAAATCGCGCTCGGGCTGAGCAAGGCGCGCCGTCTGCGGCGGGCAGCGCGAATGTCGAGCTTTCCTTGCCGGCAGAGATGGGCCTCGACGGCTGGCAGCAAAAATTAATTGTGCCGCCGCTGCCGCCGGAGAAGGAAGCGATTGTGTTGATCTTTGCCGACAATGGGCACGGCATTCCGGACGAAGTGATGGACCAGCTCTTTCTGCCATTTTTCACCACCAAAGAGAATGGAACGGGATTGGCGCGGATTATCAAGTCGAGCTGGCGGCCAGTGTGAAGGAGGCGCAGGAAAAATTGGCCGGCAGCGAGATCGATTTGGTGCTGCTCGATTTGCATTTGAGCGGGCGCAACGCCCGTGATCGTTCGGGTTTTGAGATTTTGAACTCGCTTCGCCGCGAACGAACCTGGCCGGTCGGCGTGATCATGTTCACGGTTGAAAATGATGTGGCCACGGCCGTCGAAGCGATGCAGCTCGGCGCCAACGATTATCTTTTGAAAACTTGCAGCGACGACGAGCTGAAAGTCGTGGTGCGAGAAGTCATCGACCACGCGCGCCTGCAACGCTCCCAACTGGCGTCGGAGCAGCAATGGGAAGATGAAATGGACGACATCATCGGCCAGTCTTCGGCGATGGTGAACATACTCACGGAAGTTGACCGCCTTGCCGATCGCGACGGTCCGGTGCTGATCATCGGCGAGTCCGGCACCGGCAAGGAGCTGATCGCGCGACGGCTGCACGAGCGCAGTTGGCGCCGGCAACAGAAGCAGCCGTTCGTGCCGATCAATTGCGCGGCGATTCCCGAGGCGTTGGCCGAAAGCGAGTTGTTCGGCCACGAACGCGGCGCGTTCACCGGCGCCGCCAAACGCCGCCTGGGGAAATTTGAGGTTGCCGATCAAGGAACTGTTTTTCTCGACGAGATCGACGACATGCCGCCGGCGCTGCAAGGCAAGCTTTTGCGCGCCCTCGATGTGAAAATTTTTGAGCCGCTTGGCGGCAATCGCAAAGTCCGGCTGCGCGCCCGCCTCGTCGCCGCGGCAAAAAGCGATTTGCTTGCCGCGATCAAGGCGAAAAAATTTCGCGAGGATTTGTATTATCGCTTGCAAGGCGCCGTTTTGACTTTGCCGCCGCTGCGCGAGCGTTCCGAAGATATCCCGCTGCTCGTGCAATATTTTCTTCGGAAATTGAATCAACAATATGGCCGCCATATCGAAGAGGTGACTGCCGAGGCGTTGGAGGTTTTGCAACGTTACACCTGGCCGGGTAATGTCCGGCAGCTTTATCACGAAATGGAACAAATGGTGGAATTGGCCGAAGAAGGGACCCTCAGCCTTGCCGCCGATATGCTTTCCGCGAGGCTGCGGCGAGAGAGCGCCATGCAGCCGAGCCAACTTTTTTTTCAGCCTGCGGAATCCATGACATTGCCCGAAGCGATGGACTTGCTAAGAAACCAAATGATCGACGCCGTGCTCGAAAAAGTGAATGGCAACATCACCCAGGCCGCAAAAATTCTCGGGGTCACGCGCCGCGGCTTGCAGAAAATGTTGAAATAGGTTGTAACGCAACATTTATGTTGCGCGCAGTGTTTCTTCTCAACATAAATGTTGAGTTACGGAACGTCTAAAAATCGCGAACGCGGTTCACGCCCCGCACCGCGAACATCGTTCACGCGCGCAGGTTCATGAAATTTTGAATTTATCTTCTTCCTTGTTCATCTGCGAATTGTGTTCGCTGTTCAATTTTATTCTTTGCTCACTCAAGCCTTTTCTCTTCAATTCGCCTGCCGAAATATCAATGACTTGGCGTTCGTCATTTTTTCTTTTTTTGTAAAAAAGTGGCACATGGTTTGTCTAATCTTATGTGTCATGCAACATCACTTTACTCAAAGAGTGGGTGGGTCATGTTTTACGAACTGGGAATTCTTTTTAGGGTACACGACTTGATCCAAAGCGAGTCGAATTATCGAGCGGCGTCTTGGAAAGTTTTCATGCGAATCTGCGACCCCCAAAAACTTGCCAACAGCACGTTGTATGAAGGGGAAACCAACGAGACGCTGATGGATCAAGAAAAAGTTTTTTGCATTGCGGTTCAGACGCTCGATCCGCAAGTCATCACCGTAGTAAAGTCCGTTTTGATTCACAGCCATGAACACGGGCTGATGCCGCCAGAGCATCGCTTCGTGGAAGGCGAGGTTACCTTGCGATTTGCGCTGCACCTTCGCGCGCAAATCGATCAAGGCGGGCGGTTTCATTCCTGGGACAAGACGTATGTCCGGCAAGATCAGATCTTATGTCACGAAACCGGATGGGGATTTGGGGAAACTGTACGCTCAACTTGTACGGCAACATGAGTAAGTTTCACCGAAATCAACCCAGCCGCATGAACCACCGTGGTCAAGGCAATTTTCTGCGAAGACGTTATTCGCCGCGGAAGGGACCTGACTACGGGGGGAAGGCAGGTCCGCTTCCCTGTTTCTGTGGTCGAATACGTCGCTCTCGTCGTGATGAGAATATCGGTGAACAAGGTTTTCTTTTGGGAAATAAAACAAAGGGGGTGAGGTTTTAAAAGAGCGGGGAAAAGCTTCAATGTGGGACAGCCGGTCCGGTTGTGGGGGACAGCAAGTGATTTGCGAGGGGATGACCGGATCGGCTGTTGGGGACTCTTGCAGCAAAGCGCTCACCTCTTTATTTTCTACAACATCCCCTGCCGTTTTCTCACGAACCACTCGATTCCCAACACCAGCAGCAAAACAAACAAGATGGGCGTTCGGCCCCAAAGCGCGAGGTCCGAAGTCTCGTATCGTGACATCGGCGTCAATGGCAACCGCGCGATAAAATTTTCCAGGCTATCCGCCGGGCCGTAAGCGCCGCCGGTGGCTTGCGCCATTTGTCGCAGCATCGGCTCGTTCAAGCGCGTGCTGAGAAATTCGAGACTGAACGGCTCAACCGAGAAACGGCCGCCGTCTTCGCCGAGCTTTTGCCCGCTCTGTTCGGCAACGCCGCGAAATTGATATTCGCCGCCGCCGAGCACTTGCAGCGTAGCGCGATACAAGCCATCGCCGATGTCCTGCAAGATCACGTCCTGTGAAAACTGCCCCGACTTCCCAACGGAGGAAAGCTGCACCCGCACTTGCGCGCCCTCGCGCGGGCGGTAATCCTCGTAATAAATTTGCGCGCTCAACTCGATGGATTCGCCGCCGCGATAAATTTCCTTGTTGCTCGTGATTCGCACCAGCTTGGCGTCTTCAGCCGTGACCATCCAGCGCACCGCGTTGCGAATCAACGTCTCGTACGCTTGCGGTGTTTTGCCGATGCCTTGCATGAGCAAATGCCAGCGCCAGATTCCATAAGCGAAAATGGCGACGGTTTTGCGCTGGGCGGATTTTTGCGCCAGCATCACCGGCATGCCGGTGCGCGCCGGTCCCGGGCGTTCCGCGAACTGGTTGTCAACAGAAGCCAAAACTTGACTGCCAGCCAACGGCTGCAGATTGAACAAATTGCAAAACACCGGCGGCAATTCGTTCCACAAACGCCGGTTCTCTTCCGGCGTTTCCGCCAAACGCGTGAGCGGATGAGATAACCCCGCCAAATCCGGTTGCAGCGCGACCACCCGTTCGCCGGTTACCGACGGCGTCGTCGCCAAAGGCAAAACGCTGCGAAATTGCCAGAGCGAGGCGAGGTCGACGCCGGGGCCATTGAGAAAGAAAAGCGGAATCTGTTTCTTGATCAACTGCTGCTGCAGCGCGTCGAGCAAACGGCGGTCGGAATCGCGGCGCGGAAAATCGATCATGATCACGCCGTCGAGATCATCGGCGCCGGCGCGATTTAACGCCGCGACCAGGCTCGCGGCTGAAACATTCTGATAAAAATTTCCATCCGGGCGCTGCACGAAATCCTGCAGTTGAAAATTCAGATCGGCGGCCAGCGTGCGTTTGAGAAAACTGTAATCCGGCGACGGCGCGCCGGCCCAAAGCCATAACTTCAATTTGTTTTTCAGCACCCGCACGTAAAACGCGCGCCGGTTGTTTTCGCGTGTCAGCTCGCCGGCCAGCGTGTCAATTTGCACGAGGTAACGATTCAACCCGACCTTGCTCGGCGTCATGTTGAAGCGGCTGGTGAATTGCGTGTTGTCGGCGGGAAGCGTGACCTCCTGCTCGTGCAAAACTTTTGCTTCCGCCGAGGCGCCTTCTTCAAAAAGACGAAGGCGGGCGCGGCGGCCGGCATAGCCGAGACTCGAGATATTGACCTCGACCGGCAGTTGCGTCTCGGCATAGGCGATTTCGTTGGTTACGACATCGCTCAATAACACGTCGCGCGTGCCGCGCGCCGAGCCGATGCCGACGGTGATGATGGGCACGCCGAACTGTTCGGCGACGCGCACCGGATTTTCACCCATGTTTTGCGCGCCGTCGGTAAACATGATGGCGCCGGAGAGATGCCGGTCGGCCAGCAATTTTTTGGCCGCGAGCAAAGCGCCGCCGAGATCGCTGCCGTCGCCGTTGAAATTTATTTGCGGCAGCGTGTCCAAATTCATTCGCCGCAGACTGTCGCTAAAGGAAAAGCCGGCGATCTCGGCGCGCGTTTCCAATGCTTTCCGCCACGGCAGCGAAAAGGCGCTGCGTACAACCTCGGCGCGTTTGATGGTCGAATCCGCCAAATTCATGCTCGCCGAGCGATCGACGAGCACGGCGACGGTTGGTTTTTGCGAACGCTGAAATCCCAGCGAGAAAACAGGCTCAAAAAGCAGCAGCAGCGCCAGCGCCAGCGCGAAGGTGCGGAGCACCGCCAAGCTTCTTCGCAGCCAATTCGCCACGCGCGGCGTGGTGTCGCGGTAAATAAACAGCGTAAAAACGATGGCGAGCAGAATGAAAAGCAGGGGATAGATGATGTTTGCTGAAAATTTCAGATCAATTGACATAATGAAATTCCAAAGCCCGAACACCAAATTCCAAATAAATCTCAATGAGCAATATCCAAATTTCCTGATGGCTGTTTTGGACCTGGTGATTGGAATTTGAGATTGTTTGTGATTTGGGTTTTGATATTTGAGAATTATACTCGTTAAGGGTTATTTTGTAACCGTCATTGCGAGCGTTTCTCAGCGAAGCAATCCTTTGAAAATCAATAGATTGCTTCGGCAAAAAGCGCCTCGCAATGACTCACATTCCAACCCGTAACGAGTATATGATTGCATCGGACCCGTTTACGATAAAACAAGTCCCGGATCCGGCGCCAGGGAAAGCGGCGAACGCCTGCCGTTGGCCAGATGAAACTGCGCGGCGCGGGCGATCATCGCCGCATTGTCCGTGCAAAAAATCGGCTCGGGAAAATGCAGTTCAAAGCCGCGGTCCCCGCCGAGTTTCATGAAAGCCTGCCGCAAGGTTCGGTTGCATGCAACGCCGCCGGCCAGGGCCACGGCGCGCGTTGGAAATTGCTCATGCGCCAACGCCACGTTTTCGATCAGCGCGTTGATCAACGCGTGTTGAAATGAAGCGGCAATATCGGCGCGTTGCTTTTCCAATTCCGCCGCGGATAATTTCCGCGCGTAATAGAGCACGGCGGTTTTCAGCCCGCTAAAACTAAAATTAAAACGAGGGCTGGACGAGTCGCCGGTGTTTTTCAAGCGGGCTTGCGGAAAATCAATCGCGCCAGCATTGCCGTTCGCGGCCAATTTTTCTACGGCCGGACCGCCGGGATACTCCAGTCCGAGAATTTTAGCGACTTTGTCGAACGCTTCGCCGGCGGCATCATCCTGCGTCTGACCGAGAATCTGGTATTGCCCCCAAGCCCGCACGTAAGTCAAAATCGTGTGGCCGCCGGAAATGATCAGCGAGAGAAACGGCGGCTCCGGCCCCTCGGATTTGATATTGGTGGAAAAGAGATGGCCTTCCAAATGATTGACGCCGAGCAACGGCACGCCGAGCTGCAACGCCAGGCCTTTCGCGAAGCTCACGCCGACCAGCAACGAACCGATAAGCCCGGGGCCATAAGTCACGGCTACCGCGTCAATTTCATTCTTTGAAACCTGCGCGTGTGACAGAGCCTGGTTCACAATCGGCACGATGCGCTGCACATGCGCGCGCGAGGCCAATTCCGGCACGACGCCGCCGAAGAGCTGGTGAACTTCCTGCGTGGCAATCGTGTTCGAGAGCAAGCGGCTGCCGGCCATCACCGCCGCCGCGGTTTCGTCGCAGGAGGTTTCAATGGCGAGCAGCGGCATGATTTTGGTTTTCCAGAATGAGTTTGAACCGCGCCGGTTTGACGTCGCGATAGCGCACGCCGTTCGGCGTTCGAATATAAGCCGGGTGGCCGGTCGTTGCCGTATCGCGAATGCGCGCGTAATCGATGTAGGCCACGATATTTTCTTTCTTGAGATTGAGCAAGAGTTTTTCGCCGCCCTCGACCGTCAGGGAAAGTGTTGAAGGCACCGGCGTGACCTTCAAATGCGCCGGCGCATTCTGCACTTGCACCGGAATTTCCTGCAGCGTCATTTCGATCAGTTTCTCCACGTCCACATTCAATTGCACCGTATTTTCGGAAAATGTCAGGCGTTGCGACTCCGGAAAAGGCTGAAAGCGAAAACGCTCGGAAATACTTTGTTGCATGTTGGAAAATTCCTTGTACACGGTGGCCACAGTGTCAATTTTTCGAACGATCTCTTCCGGCCCGGAGATGAAAATTGAATCCGGCGCGAAGTGAAATGGCTGCACGACCGTGTAACCCGCTATCGTGGTGATTTTCACATTGGCGCTCACGCGCACCGGCTTTTCAAGCACATTCGCCAATTTAATCCACACGGTGTCAGGATACAAAATGTGCAGCGGGTTTAGCTCGGCGCCGCTGCGCCGTGCTTGAACCATTTGGCGCTGCAGCGCAAAAGCATGACGCTGGCGCACGTTGGCGAGATCGAGCATCACTCGCGCCTCGCGGCTGAAGAGCAAGTTCAGCAAGGCGCGCCCTTTTCCTTCAAAGCGCACGCGCGCTTTCGCCGGCAGATCGTTCGCGATAATTTTCCCGTCCGGCACATTGATCGCAACGATCGGAACATCGACGTCATACTCGTAAAAATTTTCCGTGACCACGACAAACCAAAAAAGTATGGCCAGGGCGCCGACAAAAAGCTTCACGCGCAGATTTTCGACCAGTGCGTTTTTCAAGGCCATCATTTAACCCGACATAAAAAAGGGTATGCAATCGAGCGGCTTTTCGTACAGTTTTGCCCGGGGCAAACTGCACCCGTCCTGGCGTCGTGCTGCCGGCGAAACCCGCCGCCTCTGCCAGGAACCTGCCGCCAAATTGATACCCGCGCTTGTAATGACAGACAATATTTACTTTTGCGAATGCGCGATCGCTTTGCCGAGACTCACTTCCCCATTGTCGATGCGAAGATTGAAGCCGCATTGCGGGTTTGTGCAAACCCAGGCTTTGAAGATGATCGCCGCGCCTTCTCTCCCATAATCCGACAACGGCACGAGAACGCCGGTGCTGCATTTTTGGCAAACCGGATAGATCTTATCCATGGTGCATGCCTCCCTCACAAGGAGTGAGATGTTGTTTGACCTAATGATGAGTTATCAATCTCTCACTGATGCGCAAATCTACGCATCGAAGATTGCCGCTTACCAGCTCTTCCATTCGTCGAGGTAGTCCACCAGCATCATCCTTCGTTTGAAATTATCGTCGGTATGATAAAGAACCATTTCGCGGAAGGGGTAATGATGCTCCATCAAAAATCGCAAGGTAATGGTCGAAGCTCTTTGATGGCTCGAGCCGCGCGTGCGACGCACCAACGCAGCCATTTCCTGATCGTTCAAACTCCGAAAGGCTTCCCGCCATACATCCGCCAGCGATTCGTCCAGATCGCCGCGTAAAACACCCAGTGTGAGCCGGCGCTCAATATTCGCCCGGGTTGCCGCATACGGACTGTTCATGGCGACTCCTGTAAATTTTTATATGATTTGAGGACCGAAAGAGGTATTCTTGCAGTCGTGCCTTTGGCCGCAGCCTTGCGCTCGCGCTTGTAACTCTAACAAGAAAATTTACGAGTATTTCAGCTAAAAGTCAACATCTTCTTTTTATTCATCTTTTCAAGGCATCTTTTAATGTGGCAGCGCCAAAAGCAAATACAAATAGACTAACGGCGCGACGAGCATTTCGCTGTCGAAACGATCCAGGACTCCACCGTGGCCGGGAATGAGGCCGGACGAATCTTTGACGCCGGCGTCGCGTTTGAAAAGAGATTCCGCCAGATCGCTCAGTTGCCCGATCGTGCCAATCATGAAACCGATGGCCATCGAATCGATCAAGCGCAAATCGCGCACAAACCAGTAATGTGACGCAATCGCCATCAGAATCGCGAAGATCAAGCCGCCGATTGCGCCTTCCCAGGTTTTTTTCGGACTCACACGCTCGAAGAGTTTGTGGCGGCCAAACGCCAGGCCGGCGAAATACGCGGCGGTGTCGCAAACCCAAATCGTGGCGAGCAGCATGACCAACCAGGTTCCGGCGCTTTCATAACTCACGTTGGCAACGTGCGGCAGTTCTCGAATCAGTAAAAGGAAGCTCCAGAGTCCGGCGACGTAGGCAAAGCCGAGCAACGTCGCGCCGAGGTTGTGCAGCGCGCTGCCTTTGTTGCGAAACAGTTCGACGAGCACGAGCAGCACGACCAGCAGCATCGGCGTTAACCAAAGTCCCGCCGCAGCGGGATAGCGAAAATAAATTTGCGCCCCCAAAATCAAGCCAGCAACCACGCCGAGAACGCGATTGGGGTGCATCCCTTTTGTTTTCGTGAGTTGATAAAATTCGAGAACGCCCAGCAAAATGATCACTTCAATAAACACGAAAAACGCCACATCGCCATGCCAGGCCGCCCAAAGAATCAGCGGCGCCGCAACGACGGCAACCGCCACGCGCTTGCTCAAATTTTTCCAGTCCACCTTCCCTCCTCAAATTTCATTTTACTCTTACTCCTAACGCGACAAGCCTACGGGTAGGCCGCAACCGAACAGGTTCTCACCGCGAATTAACGCTAATGAACGCGAATCAAGAATTAGCGTCTATTCGCGTTTATTAGCGGTAAAAAGCTTTGCCTAAAAAGCAAAGATTTGACTCTTTAGAGACTATTCGCTCTTTTTATTAGAATTTTCCCTATGAATATGCGCTATCGCCGCCTTGAGCGCATTTTGCACTTGCAGAATTTCATCATCATTTTTATAAGGCTGGCGCGGCCAGAAAAACCCTTTCAGGCCGTCTTTCTTGCGGCGCGGGACGACGTGGATGTGCAGATGCGGCACGCTTTGGCTCACGCGGTTGTTCATCGCCACAAACGTGCCTTCGGCCTTCAGGCTTTGCTCGACAGCGCGCGCCAGGAGTTGGGTGTTGGTAAAAAGTGGTGCAATCAAATCGGTGGGCAAATCGGCGAGTGTTTCATGATGCACGCGCGGCACCAACAGGCAATGTCCAGGAAACAACGGGCGATGATCGAGAAAGGCGAGCGAAACATCATCTTCAAAAACGAGGTAGCTTTGCAACTCGCCGCGGATGATTTTGCAGAAGGTGCAATGTGTAGCTTTTGAACTAAGCATGGATTATTGCCAGATCGTCGGTACTTCGTTTAAATCTCTGAGGGCTTGATCACTTGTTAAAATGGGAACCCCAAGATATTTAGCGGTAGATAAAATGAGTCTGTCGTGAAGTTCTTTACAAGCGCTCGAGGCGGCAACTTTTACGATCTCGGGTGTTAAATCGACAATTGAGTAATTTTGTGAATAATTGATAGAATCCAGTGCCTCGTCTAATGCTATTGCAATACGTCTTTTCTCGGCCAAGTACAAGATTTCCACCAATGAGATCACTGAGATGAATATTTGATGATGGCCTTTATCTGCGTCCTCAAGAATACGTCTCGCCGCTTTTCCGATTTTTCCAACCTTTGATAAATGGCGGACAAGTGTTACTGTATCTGTAAGATATTGCATGTCTCAAAATTCTTTGTTCAAAATGGCGTATGACGATTCTTGGCGTATTTTTCGGATTTCGGCCTCAAGATCAGCAATTTTTTCAAAACCGAGATTTTTCCAGAACCCGCCAAGTTTAATAATTTTTTTATGTTCGACTTGTGATTGCGACAACATGAACTCAACGAAGTCCATAACTTGTTGTAGCTTTTCTTCGGGCAGGATTACCAGTTTTTTTTGAATAGCGGTCAATTGTGCAGCAGATGTTTGCATACGTTGTCTCGTATTAAATTTTTATTAGTCCGAAGTGAAATATGCACGTATAATTTGATATGTCGTGATTCGCTTACGTTAAATTTAGTGACAAAACTGAACAGTGTCAAGAAAAGTCTCTATCAATCTTGATATTTCCAATTAGATCACTGATATTTTGCAACTGTCTTGATTGAAGATATTTTCGTAACCCCTCCGCCACCATCACCCCGGTTCGCGGATCGATAAAATTCGCCGTGCCGATTTGCACCGCCGTCGCGCCGGCGAGAAAAAACTCCACCGCGTCCGGCCAGTTCATGATGCCGCCGATACCGATCACCGGAATTTTAACGGCGCGCGCCGTTTCATAAACTTTCGCGAGCGCCACCGGCTTGATCGCCGGGCCGGAATAGCCGCCGATAACCGTGTTGATTCGCGGCCGCCACGTTGCAATATCGATCGCCATGCCGGTGAGCGTGTTGATAAGCGACACCGCATCCGCGCCGCCGGCCTCCGCGGCTTTGGCAATTTCACTCACGCGCGTCACATTCGGCGTCAATTTCGGAATCACCAGCCGTTTCGTCAAATCGCGAATCATGCGCGTTGCGCGCTCGGTGATCTCGGCCTTTTGGCTGAATTCCAAGCCGCCTTCCTTCACGTTCGGACAGGAGAAATTCAATTCGTATCCGGCGATGCCCTCGTGCGCCTCAAGAAGACGCGCCACTTCCACGTACTCGTCGAGGCTGCGTCCGGCGATGTTGACGATGATGGGCACGCCCAGCGTTCGCAAGAAGGGCAATTTCTCGGCAACAAAATTTTGCGCGCCGACGTTTTGCAGGCCGATGGAATTGAGCAGCCCCGCCGCCGTTTCAAAGAGTCGTGGCGACGGATTCCCGAGGCGCGGCTGCGCGCCGATGGATTTGGTGACGATCGCGCCGAGGCCGGTCAAATCAACCAAATCTGCGGCTTCCTGGCCGTAGCCAAACGTGCCGGAGGCCACGAAGATCGGCGTGGGAAATTCGAGGCCGCGGATTTTTATTTTTAATTCGGCCATGGTGTGGATTGTACGATCACCGTATTAGAAACTCCCGGCTTGATTTTAAAATTGCCTCTCAATCTCGACAGAGCCCTACGGGCATAGCCTCCAATTTTCTCATTGCTCCGGCGCGGGAAAGAAAACAACGCCGTGTTCATGAATATGCCGTTTTAAGTTATCGTTGGTGATTGTTTCATATCTCACAACATCAAAAAAGTAGGGCAGGGGCAACTCTTCATTGAGTAGGAAGCGCAATCTTAGAGCCGTTGCGGAGGTCATATTTTTGCCCACGATGGCCAGATCCACATCCGAGCCTTTTTTGCTGTTTCCCATCGCGCGTGACCCGAAGATGATGGCCTTTTCGATTTCGGGAAACTTTAGCATGGCGCTTTCGAGGTGTTTCCTATCCCGTTCTGTCAGGCCAAAGTCATTTTTCATACTCGTCTTTCATGAGTCGAAGCGTTGTCGCCATCTGATGCTTTTGGGGTTCATAGCTCTGCTCCTATTACACAACGCGGACGAGCCGCAACCAAAAAGATTAACAGGAGAAAACAGAGCAAACAGAGAAGGCAATGATTGGGAAATTCTCTTTAGCTTTTTAATCTCTG
>Ga0247727_10007337_pt1 | contig 21038 bp, 23 predicted proteins | sample WisWelCaveWW1625_FD_202498 | JGI IMG/M metagenome (GOLD analysis project Ga0247727, IMG submission 202498) | Biofilm microbial communities from Wishing Well Cave, Virginia, United States - WW16-25 | ecosystem: Environmental > Aquatic > Deep subsurface > Groundwater > Cave microbial mat | place... | reverse complement strand
ACCAGTTTGCCGGGCTGCGCCAACAAGCCGCGCGTGCGCAACTGCGCGTCGAACAGCGCGAAGAGTTTCGCGAACGACCCCGCCTCCACCCACGCCTCGCGGCAGTCCCAGCGCGTGTTGGCGTCGGGCGCCTTGTCAGCCAGCGTCCCGCCGATGAACTGCTGAAAACTCAAGCGGTCATTGATCTGATATTCGGTCTGTTCGTCGGACAGATTGTAGCAACGCTGGACCAGCCGCGCCGTGAACGTTTTCAACGGATCGTTGGGGCGCGGCCCGCCGGGGCCTTGGGCGGGTTTGGCCAGCGCCGCTTCCAGCAGCGGGCGGAAGCTCTCCCAGTCGATCGCCGCATCCAAGCGGCGCAACGGGTTCGCCTTGGCCCGGAGCCATTGGACGCGCCGTTCCACGTCAAAGAAACCGGGAGTTTGGGAGGCTTGACAGGTCTTCATGCGGCAAATTCTATCAGCACCTTTTTCCAAGGCGACTGGTTTCGTTCTTCTCCGTCATTTTTTGCTGAGTTACCGGAGGTGCCCGTATAGACGCCTCTCGTACTTGGCCAGCGAACATGGAAGTAGTCCGCCCACTCGGTGACGTTGCTCCACGACCCAGCGGTCTTTCCGGTCGCACGGCAAGCGAATAGCCGTGCTGATCCGACATGGTTGCTGAGCGCCTCCAAACTTTGGGGCAGCAGGCCGGCATGCTCGTGCTGCACGTCGTACATCGCGAGGACGAAACCAATCGCCCGCACTTGGGACAGGCAATCGTATCTGCGCGCCAATTCTCTTTGCTGTCGCAGCCAGATACTCCCTGCCACCGCGAGTGCGACTCCCAGACTCACCGCCGCAAGAAGCTTCACCTTCATTTGCGCTTTGCAGGCCAATGTCAGAGATCAGGGACACGACGCGAGCCGCGTTCCCTGAAGTGATGGTTAGTGCCGGATCCCGTCACGATAGATACTTTGCCCGACCTGGAAGACGACTCCGTTGCGCAGCCTAACCGTGAACTCATAGCGCAACCTCCCCATGGCCCAATTTGCTTCGTCCGGAAGACGTCCATAGTCGAAAGGGGCCAAGGCATAATGCAGCATGTAAGTGCCGTCTGCGCTCGATTCTGTGCGGTTTGGTTTGCCAATTAACGCAATGAGCTTGTTTCTTGTTATTCGAGCGTCGAACAACAAATGGGCGATCACTTTGTACACCGCGTCTCCCTCCTTGCCACGATTGTGTCCCGACGCAGCCTTAAACTTCTCACAGATCACTCGATCATCTTCCGGAAGCTGCCCATCAAACAGTGGCTTCCCCGAAAAGTCGTAGGACGGCCCGTCAGTTGCGCAGCCAGCGAGCAGATGCACACTAAAAACCGCAACCAGGGTCCAAGTTGTGAAGCGCATCGTTCACACTAACATGACTGTCGAAAAACCTCTTCCGCGACGGATTCTGCTCCTCTGCGTTGGCGTTCACAAGCGCGAATCGTCGGACTGGCGCGCCCCGGTTCGTCCTCTCGATCCGATCTCAGCCGAAGGGAGACCTGCGGTCAATCGCATCGCCGCGGCACTGGCCACCGAACTGGGCAACCCGATTCCGTAAAGGCATTTCGGGCTGCGCAGGTAGGAGCGCCCTTCCGGGCGCGATGTGCTGTCGCGCCTTGACCGGTCGCGCCCGGAAGGGCGCTCTTACGGCCGAGGCGTAAGCCTCGGTTGTCACGATTTGAATTGCCGAAGCTCACGCTTCGGCTACAGGACAGGGAGCAACCAATCGCCGTGCGGCTGATCCGCGTTCTGGCGAACGCGGGCTACGTTTTCAACACCCTGCTAGCGGCTGGCGAGGCAAGCGGTGCGACGTTTCCGGTATGACCGCCAGCAGACCAAGCCGCCGACGCCGAACAGCGCCGCCATGGATGGTTCGGGCATCGAGAGGGCGAGCGTGATCACAGGGAAGTCGAGGATCCAGGTGCCGCCGGGGCCGGAGTAGTTGGCGTCGATGAAAAATGATTGTCGCAGGACCATGTTCGGAGCGCCAGCGAAGGGGAAGGTGCCGCTCGTGGCCGTGATCGCCGGTGTCCATGGGGGATTGTCGAAGCCGTTGATCAGCGTCAGCGGTACGCTCGAGACCGATGGAGCCAACTCTGTGCTCGGTAATGTCACGATGACGCTTTTGACATTGCCCCCACTATTGCCCGCTCCGGGCGGCGGCAGCGAAAATCCATCGATCGAGGTGAGGGTGAACATGGCGGGGTTGAAGGTATATGTCGGGTCGATGGGATAATCGACTACGTAATTAAGGAGGATGCCCGCCGAGTTGCCAGCGGGAACGGTGATCTGAATTTGTCCCGCAACAGACATCCCATTGGGAAGCGGTGTGATTGTCAGCGTGTTGCCCGTGATGGGGCCGATTTGGGAGTTGGGCGCAGTGCTGAACGTGGGTGACCCAATGAGAAACGCCGAGACGGAAGAAGTGAGGCAGCCCATTATGAAGGCCACCGCCGCGATGCGACTTGCTCCATGAACGATAAGATTATGTTTCATAAGAATTCCACATTCCGCTATGGGGTTGCGAGCCATGAAACGCCACGGCGATAAGAGCAAAAACGAGGACGGCGCGCAATGTAAATTTCAATCGATAGGGTCAGCTCCGTTGAAGTTGTTGAAGAATGGTGTAGCGGCGCTTCTATGAAGCGCCGATGGGTCGAATTCACCCAGGAATTCGGCGGCTCACAGAGCCGCCGCTACACTAGAAATGAGTTTTTCAACAGCCTCCGTAATCTGTAAATCTCCCGGCATCGGCTTCGGCCTCCCGATCAGCCGAAAGATCATCCCCGACCACGGCGGCATCATCACCGTCTCCAGCGTCGAAGGGAAGGGGACAACCTTCCAGGTGAACCTGCCGGTGGAGTGAAAGGCTCTCGTGCTCGCCGAACGCGCCGCAGCGGTTTGCGTGGGGTTTTCAACAGCTTCAAGAGGGGTGAGCCCGCCTACGCGCTGAATCGCGGTGCCGCCCGACTACTTTACCAACGCGGGAGTTTGAAGCAGCTCATCAAGTGCGCCCAACACAGGGGCGCACGGAATCGACACCAGCGTCTCGTCGGGACTGACGATGTTGCGACCTGGGGTGCGATAAAGGCCCCAGAGAGCGGCCTTGCCGCGGACGAACATGATCACTGCGGGTTTGCGATAGACAGAGGCCGCGTGACCAATGCTGGTGTCAGGGCTGAACAGCAAATCGGCGGTGGCCACGAGCGCTAATGCGCTCCGAATCGTCGCCGTGCCCACCGCGGTAACGCCTCCCGCGCGAGCGATCCGTTCGACCCGCGCGGCTTCGTCAGGCGCACCCATGACCAGGATGGTGAGGTGAGGGTCTCGCTGACGGCAGTGAACAATCACTTCCACAAAACGTTCGTCAGGCCATTGGCGGAAGGCCCCTCCTGTCGAGACGTTCACGAGCAAGCGCCGCCCGACCGGGCTGCGGATGGAAGACTCGTATGCGCGCCAGGCTCTCTCCCCCTCTTCGCTCTCGGCAGCCGTCAACGGCACGAGCGGACGCCAGTCCGTCTTCGCCATCTCCACGCCGAATGCCGCTGCCAGTGCCGCCGTGTGCTCAATGTGATGCGTCGCCGCGGCGTTGCGCGGCACCGTGATGGTGTACACCCCCGCGTTGCTTCGGCCTCCCACGCCAATGCGATGCCGCGCGCCACTTCCCAGCATCAACAGCAGCGTTGTCAATGACGGGGCGAACACCATCGGGTCAACGACGGCATCGTAGCGTGCGCGGCGCATTTCGCGCAGCGACCGCGCCCATCGCCACGGGCGCGAACGGTCAAAGAGAATGACGCGGGCCACCGAAGGCTCGGCTGCCAAAATCGGAGCGTTGATGGGCGAAGCCAACACGTCGAGCACCACCTGAGGATCCGAGGCCGCGATCGCACGAATCAGGCTCGTGGAGACGATCATGTCGCCGATTCGGTCGTGGCGCAGAAACAACACGCGGTGCGCTCGACAACGCCAGTCGGACGGTGAAACGCGCGCTCCTCTGCCAAAGATCACCAGCAGCAAGCGCATGAGGAGCGCCTTCCAGATCGTTTCGAGTCGCTTCAGGTGCATGACGCGGGAAATCACACCACAGCACAAAGTCCGGGTCGAGTTGAATATCACTGCTAACTTGCCTGCGCGGCGACTAACAATCCGGTCTGAGGTAGTCCGCAAGAGAGGCGCAGTCTTCCCCAACCTGCCGGTCGGCTGAGGATCGCCGCCGCTCGCACAATTTTGTGCATTTCGGTCTTTACATCCTGAAACATTTTTGTACTATCCGCGCGGGGAACCCTTTGGAGCGGTCAGACCAAGGAGCTGATCGCGGGGCCAAGCTTTGTACTTTCCCCGGTTGGCGCGCACGCTATGATGTTATTGAGCAAGCGTCGTGTGGTGGTGAGCGGCATCGGGATTCTGAGTCCCGTCGGAATCGGCCACGAGGAGTTTTGGAAAAATGTCATCGCCGGGGTGTCCGGTGTCGAACGCTCGCCCACGCTCGTTGATTCGGATTCGCCGTGGAAGATTGCCGGCGAGGTCAAAGATTTTCATCCCGAAAACTGGCTGGGCCGCAAAGACCCCAAGCGGATGGACCGCTTCACGCATCTCGGCCTGGTCGCCTCCCTGATGGCGTTGCAGGACGCGCATCTCAACCCCGAAATCGAAGACCGTGAACGCATGGGCGTGGTGATGGGCACCGCTTATGCCGGCTGGGAGTTCGCCGCCCGCGAGTACGAAGTCTATAAAGACCGCGGCATCGAGGCGATGAGCGCGTACATGGGCATCGCCATTTTCACCGGCGCGTGCGGCGGGCAAACCTCGTTGCGCATCGGTTTCCAGGGACCGAGCCTGACCACCTCGACCGGCTGCGATTGTTCCAGCGCCACCGTGGCGCAGGCGGCGGAGTTGATCGCCAACAACGACGCGGACGTGATGGTGGCCGGCGGGGCCGATGCCCCGATCCACCCCATCGTCGTCGCCGCGCTGGGCGTCAGCCGCGCGTTGTCGGAACGCAACTTCGAACCGCACCAGGCCTCACGGCCGTACGACCGCAAGCGCGACGGGTTCGTCATGTCCGAAGGCGCGGGGGTGTTGGTGCTGGAAGAATACGAGCGCGCCAAACGCCGGGGCGCGCACATCTACGCGGAAATCATCGGCTGGGCCTCGACCTGCGACGCCTATCACATGTGCCAGCCGGCGCCCGACGGCACGCAGGGCGCGCGCGCGATGAAACTGGCGTTCGCCAAAGCCGGGGTGCGTCCGACCCAGATTGACTATGTCAACGCTCACGGCACGTCCACGCCGCTGGGGGACAAGGCTGAGACGACCGTCATGAAGAACGTGTTCGGCGAGGACGTCTATCGCGTCCCGATCAGTTCCATCAAATCCAGTCTCGGCCACATGCAGGGCGCGTGCGGGTCGGTCGAGTTGGCGGCCTGCTGTCTGGCGTTGCGCGACAACATCGTTCCGCCCACGATCAACTACGAGTACCCGGACCCCGAGTGCGATTTGGACGTGGTGCCCAATCGGTGCCGGCATCGGCCGTTGAACATCGTCATGAGCACCTCGCTGGGATTCGGCGGTCGCAACACCGCCGTGGTCCTGCAACGCTACACCAATGGCAACGGCAACGGCCACGGTCCCGCCACCTCTGTATGAAAACACTCCTGCTGCTGACCCACTCCCACGACACGCAACGACAGTTGAACGACGTGCTCGGCCAGCAGGCGACCGTGGTGCTGTTGACGCCGCCCACCGAACCGGGCCGCGAGGCGTTCGACAAACTGTTCGCCACCTGGCTGCGGATGGCCGATGGCGTGTTTCTGGACGGAGCGTCGCTGGGCGAAACCGCCCGGTGGGCGATCGAATCCCTCGCGGCGGCGGAAACGCGCGCGCCCGTGGTCATCATGGTGCGGCTGACGGCGACGCAGCAACGGGTGTATCCGTTGCCAGGCGGTTGGCTGGTGTTGGCGGACACGGAGTTGTTCGACCGGGCCCGCGAGACGATCGCCCGCTGTTTCGAATTGCGCGACGCGCAGGCCCGGCTGAAACATCTCGAAGATTTCCGGGCGCGCCAGCCGAACGCGCCGTCGGTCCCGCGCGCGCCCGCGGAGCCGGTGGCGATCGCGTATCGGTACCGGGAGGCGCTGAAGAATCTGTCCATCCTGCTCGGCCAACGCCGCGACCGGGCCACGCTGCTGGCGGAGTTCACGCGATGGCTGCGCGAGTTGCTGGGGATCAGCCGGCTGGCGTTGCTGACGGGGACGAAGGAACTGACCGTGGTCGCCAGCGCCGGCTTGCGGGCGGACGTCGTCAAACATCTGCGGCTGAACGCGGACAGCGGCCTGGCCGGGTATCTCGCCCGCGAAGGCCGGGTGCTGCGGCGCGCGGCGTTGACTGAGCCGTGGACGTTTGCCGACGCGACGTTGATCGCGCGGGAGTTTGAGTTGCTCGGCACGGAGGCGGCGGTGCCGATGTTGGATCACGAGCAACAGTTGCGCGGCGTGCTGGCGTTGGGCGAGAAGATCACGGGCGAAGCGTTGGCCGGTGAGGAATTGGAACTGGTCTATCACCTGTTGGAGCAACTGGCGCGGACGCTGCATCACCTGGAGTTGCTGGAACAGATCGAGACGCAGCAGCGGTTTTTCACCGAGGTGCTGGCCGGCGTGCAGACCGGGGTGCTGATCGTGGGACCGGACCAGCGATTGGCCGGCTTGAACCGGCGCGGGGCGGAATTGTTGGGCGTGACGAGCGGCGACGCGACGGGCCATCCGTTGAGCATCCTGCCGGCCTGCGTCGCGGACGTGGTGTTCGAGACCTTGCGCACGGGGCAGCGCGTCCAGCAACGGGCACTGACGCTCCCGCGCGGCGAGCGGGTGCTGGGCTTGAGCGTGTCGCGCGTGGAATCGGGTCGCGGGTCGGTGGCGGTGGCGTTGGTGGATGATTGGACGGAGTTGAAGCGCCAGGAAATGGCGGAGCAGGCGGCGCAGGACAAGGAGTTTTTCACGCGGGTGGCCTACCGGCTGTCGCACGAATTGAAGAACTCATTGGTGTCGATCAAGATTTTCGGTCAACTGCTTCCCGAACGGTACCAGGAGAAGGATTTCCGCGAGCAGTTCAGCAACATCGTCGTCAGCGAGGTCAACCGGGTGGACGTGTTGGTGAACAATCTGACGTTCTTCTCGCAACCGCTGGGGCTGGTGCAGGAGGAGTTGTCGCTGTCGGAAGTGTTGGAGGCCTGTCTGGGCAACGTGACGCGGGAGTTCGCCCGCAAACAGACCGCGACGCTGATCGCGATGGGCGAGACGGCGCCCGACCACGCGGCGGGAACGCCGGTCATCATTGTCAAACGCAACTTCGGCCATCGCGCGGCGCGGGTGACGGTGGATCGCATCCGGTTGATTCAGGCGGTCGAGCACGTCTTGCGCAACGCGGTGCAGTCCATGCCGCACGACGGCCGGTTGCTGGTGAGCACCGCGGACGCGCCGGCGACGGATTTTCCCGATGGCCGGTTGCCCGTGGACGGGGCGGTGCGGGTCGAGGTGCAGGACACCGGGGAGGGGATCGCGTTGGATTTGTTGCCGCGGGTGACGGAGCCGTTTGTCACCACCCGTAACGTCGGCGTGGGGCTGGGCTTGACGATTGTGAAGAAGATCGTCGAGCGGCACAGCGGCCGGCTGGTGATCGACAGCCTGTTGGGGCAGGGGACGAAGGTGACGCTGTTGCTGCCGGTGCGGCGGCAACCGCATCTCGAGGACCAGTTGACGCTGCAAGCGGCGCGGGGCAGCAGTGCGGCGGAGTTGTTTGCCGGCGCGGCAGATTAGGCCGAAGCGAGCCAAACCATTCAGAGCAGGAGGAAGCAATAGCCATGGCAAGACCAAGAATCCTGGTGGTGGACGACGAAGATAGTCCACGCGAAGCGTTGCGTTACATCTTGAAAGACCGCTACGAGGTGGTCACCCGCGCGGACGGCGCGAGCGCGCTGGAAACCGTGCGCTCGGAAGGCCCGTTCGACGTGGTGACGCTGGACATCAAGATGCCCGGCCTCAACGGGCTGGAGGTGCTGGGGCAGTTGCGGGAGATGGCGCCGTTGATGCCCGTGGTGATGGCCACGGCGATCACCGACGCCAAGCCGGCCGTAGAAGCGATGAAACTCGGCGCGGCCGATTACCTGAGCAAGCCGTTTGACGTGGAGGAGATCCGGTTGGTGATCGAGCGCATCCTGCGCCGCCGCCAGCAGGAACAGGAAGCCGTCCGAACGCGCGCCGACGCGCAAAGCGCGGCCAAGTTCCAGAACATCGTCGGCTCCAGTGGGCCAATGGAGAAGGTGTACGCGCTGGTGCATCGGTTGAAGGACAGCGAGAGCACCGTGCTGATCACGGGAGAAACCGGCACGGGCAAGGAACTGGTCGCCCGCGCCCTGCACTACCACAGCGTCCGCAAAGATCAGCCGTTCATCGCCGTGCATTGCGCGGCGATCCCGAGCGAGTTGCTGGAGAGCGAGTTGTTCGGTCACGAGAAAGGGTCGTTCACCGGCGCGTTGCAACGGCGGATCGGGATGTTCGAGGCGGCGCACGGCGGCACGCTGTTCCTGGACGAGATCGGCGAGATGCCGCACGGCACGCAGAGCAAACTCTTGCGCGCGATCCAGGAACGGGAAATCCGCCGGGTCGGCAGCCAGGAAAACATCAGCATCAACGTCCGCATCGTGTGCGCCACCAACCGCAACCTCGAACAGGAGGTCAAACGGGGGACGTTTCGCGAGGACCTGTTTTACCGGGTGAACGTGGTGCCGATTCATCTGCCGCCGTTGCGGGAACGACGCGATGACATTCCCGTCCTGATTCAACATTTCACGCAGCGGTTCGCGCGCGACCTGAGCCGGCCCGCGCCGGAGTTCACGAGCGCGGCGGTGGAGTTGCTCGTCAGCTATCCGTGGCCGGGCAACGTCCGCGAACTGGAGCACACCGTCGAGCGGGTGTTGGTGATCAGCGATTCCCAAACGATCGGGCCGGAACACCTGCCGTTTGTGATTGCCAGCACCGAGTCCGCGCCGGCCGCCGAGCCGGCCCACGCGACGCTGACGGTGACAATGCCGCGGCCGGCCTTGGGAGAGAAACTGGAGTTTGATCAACAGGGCCGGCTCGACCTGCCGAAGTTGACCGAGGACCTGGAACGGCAGGCGATTGTGGAAGCGTTGCGCCGCACCGACGGGGTGATGACCGAGGCCGCGCGTTCGCTGCACATCACCCGCCGGATGTTGCGCTACAAGATGGACAAGCTCGGCATCGCGCCCGCCCGGCAGGGCGGGGGCGAAGAAGACGCCGAGGAACCGGTACTGGACGAAAGCGGTTCGGCCGGCGCCCAAAAATAGCCGTCGTCCCGCGGCGGCGTTCAATTTTGTCTGAGCCGGTCGGGGCGGTCAGCCCGACGACCTGCCAAATTCCCCGTGGCATAGCCGGTGCTAAAAATCTGCCCCGGAGGAACACACAATGTACCGATTCCTACTGACGATGGCGTTGTTCGGGGGATTCACGACGGAACTACTCGCGCTCGGTTTTCGAAATCCCGATCAAGGCGCCCGCGCGACCGGCCAAGGCGAAGCGTTTGTGGCTCAGGCCGACGACGCCTCGGCGATCTATTACAATCCTGCCGGGTTGACCCAATTAGAAGGCACCCATGTCACCTCAGGCGGCTATCTGGTGTTTCGCGACATCCAGTTCAGCGGTGCCGGCGGTTCGGATAAGCTCGACGACCCGGCGCTGACGCCGCACCTGTATCTGGCGACCGATTTCGGTCAGGAGAAGTGGCGCTTTGGGTTTGGCGCGACCGTGCCCTTCGGCAACGAGATGGACTGGGGTGACGGACCGTTTTCCCTGATCGTGCGGCAGAGCAGTTTGGTGGTCTTCAATTTCCAGCCCACAGTGGCCTATCAGCTCAACGAGCACCTCTCACTGGGTGTCGGGCTGAACATCTATCACGGCGACACCGAGTTGGAGTTCGATTTCTCGCCCTTTCTACCGGGATCACGGTCAAAGTTTGAAGGTGATGGCCAGGCGGTCGGCGCTATCGTCGGTCTGTTGTGGAAAATCAACGAACAGCACGCCATCGGCGTGGTGTACCGCAGTCCGTTTGCGATCGATTTCGAAGGTCAAGCACAGAACACCGGCGCCGGGCTGTTCACTACGTCCGCGTCCGCCTCAGCGGAGATTGACTTCCCGCAACAGGTGGCGGTGGGGTATGCGTTCCGGCCGACCAAGAAACTGAAGCTGGAAGTGGACGTGGATTGGACCAATTGGGACACGCTAAACGTTGTGACGCTGCAGACCGCCGATCCGATCATCGCCGCCGACCCGCGCACCACCATCCCGTTCAACTGGCTGGACAGCTTCTACTACGAAGTCGGCGCGCAGTACGACATCAACGATCACTGGGTCGCGCGGGCCGGCTACATTTTCTCCGAGAACTCCGTGCCCACAAGCACCTTTTCGCCAAACCTGCCGGATGCCGACCGCCACGTGTTCAGCGTGGGCGTCGGCTTCGATAGCAAAGAGCCGGTCATCGGCAAGATCAGCGTGGTCGTGGAGATTACCTATCAATACGCGCTGTCCGAGGATCGCACGATCCCGACGGGGGCCAGCGCCGCCAGCCCCTTCGTGGACGGCAACTGGGAAAGCAGATCGCATGCGGTGATCATCACCAGCACATTGCGGTTCTAATACGGGACAGGAAACATTTATGGGACTCACCGATCTCACCAACGGCGGCGTCAAAAGCGCCGGCAGCAACGGCCACAAACCCACCTTGCTGATCGTGGACGACGAAGCCGGTCCGCGCGAATCGTTGCGGATCGTCTTTAAGGACCGTTTCAACTGCGCCACCGCCACCTGTGGCCGCGAGGGCGTTGACTACGCGCGCGCCCACGCCGTGGACGCCGCGATCCTCGACATCAAGATGCCCGACATGAGCGGGGTGGACGTGCTCAAAGAAATCAAAGAGATCGATCCCCACACTGAGTGCATCATGTTGACCGGCTACGAAACGCTGGAGACCGCGCGCGCCGCCATCCGTTACGGCGCGTCCGACTATCTGCACAAGCCGTTTGACGTCTTCTTCATCCGCGATCTCGTCGATAAGTGCATGACCCGTCGCCGCCAGAAACACACGGCCGAGGAAACCTTGAAGTCGCTCCAACAGATGAACGAGGAGTTGTCACAAGAACTGGCCCAGCAAAACCGCGCCGTCACCGCCGGCGTCATCTCTGCCGGGGTCGTGCACGAGTTGAACAATCCGCTCACCATCATTGCCGGCTACGCCCAATTGCTCAGCCGCGACCTCACCGCGCTCCAGGCCGGCGAATCCAGCGGCGCCACCAGCCAGAACCTGCAGCAACGGCTCGCCAACATCCAGCGCGAGATCGACCGCTGCAAAGACATCGCCCGCCGGTTCCTCAGCTTCTCCCGCTCCCGGCAGGACGCGCCGGAAGTGATCGGCGTCGCCTTCCTCATCGAGGACGCCGCCGAGCTCGTCAAAGCGCATCCCCGCAACCAGGGCGTCGAGATCGTCCTTGAACCCGCCGAACCCGAACTGAAACTGAAAGCGTTCCCCGGCGAGATCCTCCAGATCCTCATCAACCTGTCCGTCAACGCCCTCGAAGCCATGCAGGGCAAAGGCCGCTTGCGACTGGCCGCCGCTTCCGTCGCCGCCGCCCCTGCCGACGTGGCGTATCGCTCGCCCCAATTCGACGCCCAGAAACCCTTGCTGGCCCTCACCGTCGGCGACAACGGCCCCGGCATCCCGGCCGAGACGCTCCAGAAAATCTTCCAGCCCTACTTCACCACCAAGGAACAGGGCACCGGACTCGGTCTGGCCATCGTCAGCGAACTGGTCAACCAGTACGCCGGCGCCGTGGCCGTCCAGAGCGCGCCCGGCCAGGGCGCGACCATCAACGTCTTCTTGCCGCGCGAAAGCTGAATCCCGTAGTATCCGCGCCCAATGGGCGCGATCTACCTCGGTCTCGAAGGCGGCGCCACCAAAACCGTCGCCGTCCTCAGCAACGGCCAGCGCCGCGTCTTCGGCCCGCTCAACCTCAAGCTCGTCACCGATCGGCAAGTCCTCGCCGTTCTCCGGAAATTCAGGCCCGCACGGGCGGCGATTTGTCTGGCGGGCTGCCGCACGCCGGCTGACCGCCGACGTCTCCGCCGCCTGGCCCGGCGCGCCTGGCCCAAAGCCCAAAGCGTTTTCATCGGCAACGACCTCGACAGCGGCCACGCCGCCGCGTTCGGCCCGCATGGCGCCGGCATCCTCATCATCAGCGGCACCGGATCGTCCGTGCTTGGCCGCAATGCCGAGGGACAGACCGCCCGTGCCGGCGGCTGGGGACATCTGCTCGGCGACCACGGCAGCGGCTACTGGATCGCGCTCACCGGCCTGCGCAACGCGATTCGCGACTACGACCGCAACGGCACACTTCGCCCCGCACTACGGCGCGTCCTGCGTCGCCTGAAAATGAAATCGCCGGAAGAACTTGTTGGTTGGATTCACGACGCCACCAAAGCCGACATCGCCGCCCTGGCCGGCGACGTCATGCGCGGCGACCACCCGCTGATGCTTCAATCCGCCTCGTTCCTCGCCATGGACGCCGCGGCCGTTGCCGAGAAGCTCGGACTCGAATCCCCGCCCATCGCTCTCGCTGGTGGCGTCCTCAAACACTGCCCCGGCTTCCGCCGCCTCGTCATCCACCGTCTGCGGCAGGTATTTCGGTATTCTACGATCCGTTTGATGACTCGCGAAACCGCTTACGGAGCGGTTGCGCTCGCCGCATCAGAGCAACCTAGCGCGCTTCGATCTTCGAAAAGGTGAGGGTGAAGCCCTCGAGCAGCTTGGAGGTGGCGGATTGATTACCAGCCGCTTTGCAGTGCAGACGATACGCACCGGCCGCAAGCGTAAAGACCTCGATCGTTCGCGCCTCCAGATCGACAATCCAGTATTCCGGCACGTCGTACTGCTCGTAGAGTGACTTCTTGTCGATACGATCTCGCCGCCAGTTGCCGGTCGAAAGCACTTCCACGATCAAGTCGGGCGCGCCGCGGACAGCCGCCTGCACAATCTGCAAATGGTCGCGATGGACAAAAATCACGTCGGGCTGCACCGTCCGTCGTGGGCTGAGCACCACATCGATGGGACTGATCAGCACCTTTCCCAGCTTCCGGTGGGAGACGAAATCTTGGAGCAATCTGGCGATCAACAAAACGGTTTCTTGGTGTTTCGGATGGGGCGCGGGTGACATGATCAGTTCTCCGTCCCACAGTTCGGTCGGCTGGTTGGTTTCGGGCAGCTCCGCGACCACTTCGTCATACGTCCAGAGCCGTTTCGCCTTGCGGGGCGCTTGTGTGACCGTCGGCATGCCTGTACTTAGCCGCGTTTCGGCCCAAAAATCAACTCGTTTGCCGGACTGATTTTTTCCTCGCCACGGTGGGGTGGGTTGCCTAATTTCAGCGGCCATGCGGATTCTATCGGGCATTCAGCCGAGCGGCAAACTGCACATCGGCAATTATTTCGGGATGATGCGCCCCGCGCTGGAACTGGCGCAGACGGGCGAGGCGTTCTATTTCATCGCCGACTACCACGCGCTGACCTCGGTTGAAAACCCGGCCGAGCTGCGGCGGAACGCGCTCGATGTAGCGCTGGATTTCCTCGCGTGCGGACTCGATCCCGGCCGCACCGTATTCTACCGACAGAGCGATGTGCCGCAGGTGACCGAGCTGACCTGGATTCTGGCCAACTTGACGCCGGTGCCGATGCTGGAGAACGCGCACAGCTACAAGGACAAAATCACGCAGGGGCTGAAGCCGAATGCCGGGTTGTTCACCTACCCGGTGTTGATGGCCGCCGACATCCTCATCGTGCAAGGCGAGCGCGTGCCGGTCGGCAAGGACCAGAAGCAGCACCTCGAAATGACGCGCGACCTTGCCGGGGCGTTCAACCGCAAATACGGCGAAGTGTTCCGTCTGCCGGAGGCCAGTATCCGTGATGCGGTGGCCGTTTTGCCCGGCATTGATGGCCGCAAGATGTCGAAGAGCTACGACAACACGCTGGAGATTTTCGGGGATGAGAAGGGGACGAAGAAGAAAGTCATGGGCATCAAGACCGACTCGCAACCGGTCGAAGCGCCGAAGAAAGACCTCGACCAGAACATTGCTCTCCAGCTTTACAAGTTGGTGGTGCCGGCTGAGAAGGCGAACGGGATGGAAGGGCGCTTGACGGCCGGCGGTTACGGCTACGGCGAACTGAAGAAGGAACTGTTCGTTTCGCTCATGGATTACTTTGCGCCGATGCGGCAGAAACGGGCGGAGTTGGTGAAGAACTTGGACTACGTGCACGAGGTGCTGCGCAAAGGCGCGGCGCGGGCGAACGCGGAGGCGGACAAGACGATGCAGCGCGTGCGCGAGGCGGTGGGGCTGCGGTAGACAATTCTTGGTGGGAGGGGCATTCCTGCCCCGACCGGATCGCGACAAGAATGTCGCTCCCACCTGCGCAAGACAAATGGAATCCGACTACAAAGTCAAACTGGAGGTGTTCGAGGGGCCGCTCGATTTATTGCTCTACCTCATCAAGAAGGAGGAGGTGGACATCTACGACATTCCCATCGAGCGGATCACCACTCAGTACATGGAATATCTCGCGCTGATGCAGATGCTGAATTTGGAGGTGGCGGGCGAGTTCCTCGTGATGGCGGCGACGTTGATGTACATCAAGAGCCGGATGCTGCTGCCGGTCGATCAGCAGGTGGCCGACGCCGAGGAGGAGGACGGCGAAGACCCGCGGTGGACGCTCATCCGGCAACTCGTCGAGTACAAGAAGTTCAAGGATGCCGCCGCGCAACTGGCCCAGCGCGAGGAGGAGACCGGCCGGATGTTCCCGCGCAATGTGGGCGACGATGTCGGCATCGAGGTCGAACCGTCGATTCCCTTGGCGGAAGTCAGCCTCTTCGACTTGATCAACGCGTTCAAGGAAGTGCTCAAGAAAGCCAGCGCCCGCGAGGATTTCCGGGAGATCATCGAGGAGAAATTCACGGTGAGCGACAAAATCGAGGAAATCCTCTATACTCTGCGCGATCGCACGGAGTTGCTTTTTCGTGAGTTGTTCGAGAAAGCCAGTTCGCGCACCGAGGTGGTGGTGACGTTCCTGGCGCTGCTGGAGCTGATCCGGCTCAAACGGCTCAAAGTGCGGCAAGACAAGGCCTTTGGGGAGATACAGGTAATTAAAGTGGCATGACATTGGAACTGAAACACATTTTGGAAGCCGTGCTGTTCTCAGCGGAACGGACACTGACGACGAAAGAAATCCGCGCCATCCTCGCCGAGGCCAATGACGAGGATAACCCCGGCATGACGCAGCCGTTCCGCAATATGCGCGAGTCCCAGATCGCCACGGTGTTGGAGGAGCTCAAGATCGAGTACGACACGCAGCAGCGCGCGTTTCATCTCGTGGAGGTGGCCGGCGGGTGGCGACTGGTCAGCCGACCGGACTATGCACCGTGGTTGAAGCGGTTGCTCGACGAAGCGCGTCCGCACCGGCTCTCGCAGCCCGCGTTGGAAACGCTTTCGATCATCGCGTTGCGCCAGCCGATCTCGCGCGCCGATATTGCCGCGATCCGCGGTGTGGAAGTGGACGGCGTGATCAAGACGCTTCTCGAACGCGATCTCATCACCATTACCGGCAAGAGCGACGCGCCCGGTCGGCCCATGGTGTACGGTACGACGCAGAAGTTCCTCGAGCATTTCGGGCTGCCCAGCCTCGACGACATGCCGAAGGCCGCCGAGTTGCGGTTGCAGGCCGCGGCGTTGAAGACCGCCGCGCAGATAACTGTAGCCGAGACCTCGGCATCCGCAGACGCAGCGCCCGAGGCTCACACTCCGGCTGCAGACGCTGCAAAGCCGGACGCCGTTGTTGAAGATGATGACGAAGCGGAACCGGACGATGAGCCGGACGATGATGACGAGGAGGATGAGCAGGCGTGAAGGCCGATCTCGCCAAACTGCGCGCGCAGATTGACGCCATCGATGCCCGTCTCGTGAAGTTGCTCAACGACCGCACCAAACTGGTACTCGGCATCGGCAAGATCAAACATGAAGCCGGCGGTGAAATCTACGCGCCCGACCGCGAGGAGGCGGTTCTGCGGCGCATCCTCGAGCAGAACGACGGACCGCTGACCGCCGACTCCTTGCGCGCCATCTACCGGGAGATCATGTCCAGCGCCCTGGCGTTGGAGAAAGCCCTCGTCATCGCCTTCCTTGGTCCCGAAGCCACGTACTCTCACATGGCCGCAGTACGTAAGTTCGGTGCGAGCTTGCGCTACGAACCACTGCCCAGCATCGCCGACGTGTTCGCCGAAGTCTCGAAAGGGCGGGCGGACTACGGCGTCGTGCCGATCGAGAATTCCACCGAAGGCGCGGTCACGCACACCTACGACATGTTTGTGGACAGCGACCTGAAAGTCTGTGCGCAGATTCTGTTGCCCATCCGGCACAACTTGATGTCCGCCGGCCCGCGCGACCAGATCAAGAAGCTCTACTCCATCGGCCAGGTGTTCGCCCAATGCCGGCAATGGTTACAGATCAACATGCCGCACGCCGAATTGATTGAAGTCAGCAGCAGCACCCGCGCGGCGGAAATCGCCAAGGCCGACTCGCAATCCGGCGCGCTTGCCAGCGAACTGGCCGCCGAGAAATACGGCCTCACCATCCACGATGCCAGCATTCAAGACTCCAGCGAGAACGTCACCCGCTTCCTCGTCATCGGCCGCAAATACCCCGCCCGCACCGGCAACGACAAGACCTCGCTCATGTTTGCCGTGCAGGACCGCGTCGGCGCGCTGCACGACTGCATCGCCGCGTTCAAGAAGCACAAGATCAACATGACCAAGATCGAGTCGCGCCCCAGCAAAAAGAAAGCGTGGGAGTACTACTTCTTCGTGGACGCCCAAGGCCACTGCGACGACGCCCGTGTGAAGAAAGCCATCGCCGAACTCGCCAAGCACACGATGTTCGTGAAGATCCTTGGAAGTTATCCGAACGTCAATGGCTGATTGAACCGCAGAGACGCAAAGGTCGCAGAGTTGAAACTATGAGTAAGCACAGCAAATTGCTTGAGAGGATTCTTCGCGGAACATCCGACGCCAACATTCCATTCGACGGGTTGTGCGCGTTGCTCGGACACTTGGGTTTCACTGAGCGAATCCGCGGCAGTCATCACATTTTCACGAAGGGCGGGATGCCGGAAATCCTGAACTTGCAACCGCGTGGTAACGAGGCTAAACCTTATCAGGTCAAGCAAGTGCGCAACGTGATTCTCAACTACAAGCTCGGAGGCGACGAACATGCCGAAGTATGAGGTCATCATCTACTGGAGCGAGGAAGATCAGAGTTTTCTCGCCGAGGTACCGGAGCTTCCCGGCTGCATGTCTGACGGCGCAACGTATCAAGAGGCATTAGCCAACGTTGAAGTCATCATCAACGAGTGGATCGAGATCGCGCAACAACTCGGCCGGCCCATTCCACAGCCCAAAGGCCGCTTGGTGTTTGCCTAAGCGCTCGCCGAACTCGCCAAACGAATGATGTTCGTGAAGATTCTCGGCAGTTATCCGAACGTCAGTGGCTGATTGAACCGCAGAGGCACGGAGTCTGGGGAACTACTGCGGTTCAGGCGCGATACTTCTTTTTCGGCGTTTCCCGCACGACTGCGGCTGGGGGCGCGAGTGGGATTTCCCGTTGCTCGCCGAGGGCTTCATTGATCACGATGAGCCGGCCTTGATCTTCGGATCGCAACTGTTCATTGGCGTTGAGCAATTCGATGCCGTACACCGTCCCGTCCGGAGCGAGGTCCACGTTCAACTCATCGCTGACGTGAATGGTCTCGACGGCGGCCAGTTTCTCATGCAACCGCAAGTACGCGATGTTGTAGCGTGGAGCGTAGGTCAGTTTCATAGCGGTCGTCGGGCTACTTGCCGTAGGTCTTCGCCGGCTTCTCGCGAATAATTGTCGATTTGGCCTCGGGGGACGATCGGCGGCGGCTGGCGTGTAGGACGGTAAAGCCGATGACCTTGTCATCCTCGTAACGCACGATCACGTCGTCATCCGTCAGCTTGCTGTCGGTCGCATGGCTTGGCTTCTTGAAATTCACGTACAGCGTGTCAGCTTCAGTGTCGTAAGAAAGCCACACCGAGTGCTGCGGCGAGTTCTTCACTGCCGGGACGAGCTTCAGGTATTCGGCAATCTCGGCTATGGCCATAGCTGTTTCCTTCGGCTCAGACATCCTAGCTCATACCAGAAATGCCGTCGAGCCGTGAGCCATGTGGCAGACCATACGGACGGTGTGGCTAAAGTTAAAGGTCAGGTGGGAGCGACATACATGTCGCGACCGGTCGGGTCAGGAATGCCCCTCCCACGCGGATTTGGGATGCGCTCAACACAACTTCACGGCAGCATGAAGTTGCCGGACACGGGCGTGGGGGTGGCGGTGTAGGCGGTGCCGGTGAAGGCACCGGCGGTGGTGTTGGTGAACTTGAGCTGCAGCGTCATTGGCACCAAATCGGAAAATTGGATGGGCCAGAGACGGCCACGGTAGATTTCTTGCGTCCAACTGTAGCTGGTGACCGTGCCGGGTGGGTCAAACGTGTACGTGTACGTGCCTGTGCCGACGCCGTCGAACGTGATCACGACTGTTCCCTGACCGTTGTCGAACACCAGCGTGAGTTGGCGGTTGAACACGTTGCGCGTACAGAAGGTGGAGGAGGGGTACTGGACTTGGGCGAGCGTGAAAAACCGGGCGGGCACATCGGTGGGACGGGGGACGCTGTTGGTGGGCGGTGGCGTGATGTCCACGCCGAGCGGGGTGTTTGTCCAACTGGCCAGGTTGGTGGACGCGCTCAGATAGTTGTCCGCGTAAAGGTTGTTGGTGAAGGTGAGAGTGACCTGGCCGTTGCTGCCGGTGATGTGCAGCGGTACGGCTGAGACAACCGGGAGATTCTGCTGATCGATGTCAAACGCCTGGGCCTCCGCGCCCACCCGGCGGATGCCGATGCTTTGGATGACCACGTCTGTGAGTGGTTTGTCGTTGGCGTCGGTGGCAACCTGGTTGATGGCATCCACCACGTTCTGACCGCCCACCACCTGGCCAAAGATGGTGTAGCCGCCATCCAACCACGGAGTGGCGGCCACGGTCACGAAAAATTGCGCGCCGCTGGAATTGGGGCCGGAGTTGGCCATGGCGAGAACGCCGGACCCGCTGAACTGCAGGGCGGGATCAAGCTCGTCGGTCAGCACATAGCCCGGGCCGTCGGTGCCGAGTCCGTTTGGCGAGCCGCCTTGGATCATGAAACCTTCGATCACCCGGTGAAACGTCACCCCGTTGTAGAACGCGTTGGTGCGCACCCGGCCGCTCGGGACATCCAACCAGGCGCGCCCACCGGTCGCCAGGCCAATGAAGTTCGCGGTCGCCTTCGGCGACCGCACGTAATCCAGCCGGCAGGTGAAGCTGCCCATGCTCGTCGTGAAATCGGCAAAGATGTCGTTCGTCTGTGCCTGAACCGGCAGCGCCGTCATCACGAGGAGGAGAAATGGCCCAAGCTTCTTCATCATCCCTTGCCGCAGCCGTCAGTCTAACCTCTCCGCCCCAAAAGGGCAACGCTCATACCGCCCAGAATCTCATTTGACCCGACTGCGCGGGTTTGACACACTGTGACGGTGAATTTCCAGTCCCTCGCGCGCAGTTTTGTCTGCGACATTCCCGTGTATGAACCCGGCCGGCCCATTGAGGAGGTGGCGCGGGAACTGGGGTTGAAGCCGGCGCGCGTCATCAAGCTCGCGTCGAATGAGAATGCGCTCGGGCCGTCACCCAAAGCGCTTGCTGCCATGCGCGCCGCGCTTTCGTCGGCCCATCTTTATCCGGACGGCGGGGCGTTCCATCTACGGCAGGCGCTCGCGGCCAAACTCCTCATCAATCCGGAGAACCTGATCTTTGGCAGCGGCTCGAACGAGATCATCGAGTTTCTGTTCCATGCGTTCGTGGCGCCGGGCGATGAGGTGGTGGTGGGCGACCGGGCGTTTGTGATCTACAAATTCATGTGCCGGATGTTCCAGGCCAAGTGCGTCGAAGTGCCATTTCGGGAGCACACGCACGACTTGCCGGCCATGGCGGCGGCGATCACGAAGAAGACCAAGCTGGTGTTCGTCGCCAACCCGAATAATCCCACCGGCACGCGGGTGGACAATACTGCGCTGGACACGGTCATCCGCGGCCTGCCACGACACGTGATCGGGGTGCTCGACGAAGCGTACATCGAGTTCCTCGACGATCCGCCACCGTCAATCACGTATGCGCTCAAGCACAACGTGGTTTTGCTTCGCACGTTTTCCAAAATCGTCGGCCTCGCGGGACTGCGCATCGGCTACGGCATCGCGCAGAAGGAGTGCATCGCGCTGCTGCAACGGGTCCGGCAACCCTTCAATGTCAATTCCATCGCCCAGGCCGGTGCATTGGCGGCGGTAGGCGACACGGCGCACGTCCGGCGCACGAAAGTCATGACCCGGCGCGGGCTGGCCTATTTGGAGAAGGAGTTTCGCCGACTCAAATTGGAGTTCGTGCCAAGCTGCGCGAATTTCATCCTCGTGCGCGTCGGCGACGGCGATGCCGTCTTCCAGAAATTGCAGCGGCAAGGCGTGATCGTCCGGCCGATGCGCGCCTACAAGATGCCGGAATGGGTGCGGGTGACGGTGGGGTTGCCCGCCCAGAATCGCCGATTCATCCGGGCGTTGGCAGCGACAGTAGGATAACCGTCCCGGTTGTCTTCGGCTGGGGAGGACACGCGAGACGCGCATCCCACGAACGAACCGGTCGCGGCGTGGACGCCGCTTATAGGTGTTCTGGAGTTATTCATAGGCGGCGGAACCGGGGGGCCAGCACACCCTCGTCGCCGCCGACTGTGAATAACTCCACTCACCAGACCCGCCGACTCACGACC
>Ga0247727_10007336_pt1 | contig 21039 bp, 20 predicted proteins | sample WisWelCaveWW1625_FD_202498 | JGI IMG/M metagenome (GOLD analysis project Ga0247727, IMG submission 202498) | Biofilm microbial communities from Wishing Well Cave, Virginia, United States - WW16-25 | ecosystem: Environmental > Aquatic > Deep subsurface > Groundwater > Cave microbial mat | place... | reverse complement strand
CGGACACGACGAAGGCAGCGAAAAACGCGAAGCCGGGGTCGTCGACGAATACAACCAAACCGGAGACGGCGAAGGCGAGTGAAGAGTTGGAACTGGAAAGCATTTCCATCGAGGCGATCATTGAAAAACCGAACGTCGACATTATTCCGAAGCGCCTCGAGCCGGAGCTGGAAGAAGTGGAATTCGTCGAGCGTAGCTTCGATCGCGAGCTTAAGGAAGTGCCCAAAGACATGCTGCTGCTCGACGACGATCTGGATCGCGTCGCCAGGCTGGAAGGCATTAAAAAAATGCTGGAAAAGAAAAAGAAGAAGGATAAGTAAGTCATGATGCGGCACGAGCCGGAGAAATTTAAAGTTTTTATGACCAACGGATAAAAAGCTGCCAACTGATCGAAACAAGCCAACGTTTTTATCCGTTGGCCGCTTTTAATCCGTTGGGAAATATTTTCATCACCTCATGTTCTCAATCGTAACAACCAAATTATTCTCGGAGATTTTTCATGGAAGCTTTTTGGCAGGAATTTATTAATTCTTTCCGTTGGGATGACGACGGCTGCACGTTTATGTATGCGATCCTGATGGTCGGCGCTTATGCGTTGTCCATCATTATCGAGCGGGTTCACTTTCTCATGGTGCGCTCGAATATCAATGCGCACCGGTTCATGGCGGAGATTCAGAAGCTCGTGCGCGCCGGTGAAGTCAAACAGGCGCTCGCGCTTTGCGATGCGGCGCCGGATAAAGCGCTGCCGAAAGTGGTCGGCGCCAGTTTGCGCAAAGTCGCGGAAAACGGGCAAGCCGATTTTCGCGCCATTCAGAATAGCGTTGACGAATGCACGCTCGAAGTCATTCCGAATTTGCAGAAACGCACCAGCTCGCTCGCGATGCTGGCCAATGTCGCGACGCTGCTCGGTCTGATGGGCACGGTTTATGGTTTCATTCTCTCGTTTAAAGCCGTGTCGGCCGCGGGCATCGATGCCGCGGAAAAAGCGCGCATGCTCTCGGCGGGCATCAGCGCTTCCATGACGGCCACTTTGCTGGGGCTGGTGGTGGCCATTCCGGCGATTATGTTTTACACCTTTCTCTACAATAAGACGGCGCGAATCATCGACGAAATCGATGAACATACGGTGAAGCTGATCAACCTTCTGACGGGGAACAGATAAGCCATGGCGTTTAGACCTTCGTTGCGCCGGCATCATAAGGAAGTGAGCACGGAATTAAATCTCAATCCGATGCTCGATATGATGACGGTGTTGATCCCGCTGCTGCTGGCGAATGCGCAGTTCGCAAAGGTCGGCGAGCTGGAGTTGAATTTGCCCTCTGCCGCCAGCGGCGTGGCGCAGGGCGCGGCGGCGCTGCCCAAAGAGACGCAGCGCACTTTAGATCTGGTGGTTTCGATCACGGACAGAGGCCTTTATATCTCCAGCGCGATATCGGCGCCGGAAGCGTCGCCCAATCGCCACCCCGCCATTCCAATTTTGGCTGATGGCGGATACGATTTTCAGGTGCTTTCCCAACTGCTTTATGAGATCAAGCAAAAAGCCGGAAATAATTTTGCCGATCCGGAAGCCGTGGTGATTCAGGCGGAGCCGAAAGTTCGCTATCAGGTTCTCGTCAGCGCGATGGATGCGGCGCGCCGCATCCGTATCGGCGAGAACATTGTCAGCCTTTTCCCCAACGTCTCCCTGAGCGCGGGCGTGCTTTAAGTTCCGAATTACGCATGACGATTTACGAATTATTTTCATGGCCTTCATACCTTCCAAAATCAAAAAACATCACACCAACTTGCCGGAAGCGAAGTTGACGTTGACGTCGATGCTGGACACGTTCACGGTGTTGTTGATTTTCCTGCTGCAAATGTATTCGACCGACGGACAGCTTATTTCGCCTTCGCAGTACTTGACGCTGCCCAAATCAAACGTCGAGAAACCGGCGGAAGTCGGGCTGGATCTGGTCGTTTCCAAAAACATTATTCTGGTCAACCACGAGAAAGTGGTGGCGATGGATGACGTGTTTGCCAACCGGCCGGAAATTGTCGAAAACGGCATCATCAAGCCGTTGCAGGAGCGCCTGATATATTACAGCTCACAGGCGAAAAAAATGGAAAGCGATTACGGGGTGAAGTTTTCCGGCAAGGTGGTGATTCAAGGCGATCAGGATTTGCCGTATGCGGAGCTGGTGAAGGTGATGCGCACCTGCGGTCTGTCCGAATATCCCAACATGCGGTTGGTGGTTTATCGTCAGGGTGATTGAATGCCGGTTAACAACGGAGGGCGTTAAGCTATTGTTGACCGAAAGTTAGAAAAAAATTCTGAATTTTAAGTTCCCAGCGGATAGAAATCCCGCCGCGGCGGGATTTCTATCCGTTGGGGAAATTTTTAGAACTCTCACTAAAATGCTCAAGCCCAAAGAAGAAGCCCTGATTGCTTCCTCCGCGCCGCGTGAGAATGAAACGGTCTGGACAGCTTTTCCCAAAGAGTTTGAAAAATCGCTGGCGGATGTTCTTGATCGCCGCTTCACCATCATTTTAATCCTGACGATTCTGCTTGATTGTCTGAGTATCGCTTATTTCATGGCAACGGCGTCGAGGCAGATGAGTGAAAAAGGCGCGGAACACTTTCGTAAAATCGCGGCGGCATTGGAGCGTAATCAAGCCGAGTTGGAGCGCGAGGCGAAATTCGTTGATACACCGTTCGCGCAGGAATTGCCGCCGGAGATTGAGACGAATAATTCTACGCGAGCGCGTTCGTCTACCGGAACTGGTCGGCGCAGCCGCGAAGCGGTCGCGTCAGTGGGTGGAACACGCAAAAGCGGCGGTACCGAGGACAATGAAAATTCTTACGCCAGTTCGGCGTCATCGGGGAGCCGCAGTCGCGAAAATATCAGCACGGCCGCAAGCCGCGCCGGTATTCTGGGATTGTTGACGGGCAACAACAGCGAGGCAACGGGGCGCACGACAAAAGACGTGCTCGATAAAAACAATGTGCAGATGACGAACCTCGACGAAGCGCTGGCGAATACCGGCCCGCTGCGTCGCGGTTCCGCGGAATCCAGCCGTGATGGTGCTGGCAATGGCGATACGCGTGAAGTGCGCGGCGGGCGTTCGACCAATGTTGGCGGCATCGATGCGTATGTGCGGGGTCTTGATAAAGGCAAAGCCCAGGACGTGCAACGCTCCGGTGGCTTGGAAGTCGGCATGGCCGAACCGCTGATTGAAGAACCCTCCGAAGACGGCAAAGCCACCGGCTCGCGCGATCGCGATGCGGTGGCCGCCGTGGTGACGCGGCATAATTCGGCGATCCAATTTTGCTATCAAAAAGAAGTGCGACGCAATCCGAATCTTAAAGGCAAATTGGTGGTGCGGTTTGTCATCACCCCGCAGGGCAGCATTGCCGGCGTCAATATCATTTCCTCGACTTTGAATAATCCCGCCGTGGAAAGCTGCATCGTCGAGCGCCTCAAACGCTGGGACGATTTCGGCGCGATTGATCCCGCCAAAGGCAACACCACGTTTCGCCAGGTGTATACGTTTGGATATTAGCCGCTCTTGCCGCTTAAAAATTGACCTGGCGATAAACGTCTTTCAGCGCCAGCTCGCAATTAATTGAAGCGAGCTTGACCATCTCGTCCAGACTTTCAAATTCCGCCAGCATCCAGCGGCCAACGCTTTGTTTGGTGTATAATTCAAGGCGAGGACGATTCTGGGACACCAGCAAATATTCCTGAAACGAATGAATTTTGCTATAATGCTCGAATTTGGTGCCGCGAACAAAATTTTGCGTTGATTTTGACAGGACCTCGACAATCAGCGTCGGATTGAGAAGAGTATCTTCTTCGGCGTCATCAAACTGTTCCTCGCCGCAAACAACCATAACGTCGAGATACGTGCAAAGGCCGGTGGCGCTCACTTTCAAGCGCATGTCGCTGGGATAGACGTTACATGAACGGCTCTTGAGTTGGATATAAAGTTCCCCATAAATATTGCCGGTGATGAGATTGTGGGGTCTGCTGGCGCCGGCCATGGCGAATATTTCACCATTAAAATACTCACTTTTGTATTCTGCCGCGCGCTCGCGGACGAGATACTCTTCCGGGGTAATAAAAGAGGTCTTGAGTGCTGCTTGCATAAAAAAATCTCCTTGAAAGACGTAACTTAAAATACAAAAATAATGCTTAAAATACAAGATCAAAGAGAACGATCAAGCCCTCCCCCACTTTGAGGGCTGAAAAAAATCGAAAAACCGTCTGGACACTCCGAGCGGTCAGACGGTGATCCGGGAATGAGGTATTACTTGCTTTTATTTATTACTTGCTTTTGTTTTGCCTTGTCTTTAGCCGGAAATTTTCTTATTTTTACTTATCTCACTATAAGGAAATTTTGTCATGCAAGCCCGGGCCCTGAAGCGCAGTCCCTTGTATTGAAATTGATCCCCAGCAATAAAATCTTCCTGCCACGCTGCAAATGCTTCTCAAAATATTTTTTCGCTTTGATCTGCGCGATGGCCTGCTCCGCAGATTGATTGCACTTCAGCTCGACAACGTAAAGCAGTTTTGGAAAATACACCTCCATATCGATCCTGCCGCCGGAGGTGAACACTTCCGTGGGCACCAGCACGCCGCTGGCCGCCAGCATCAAACAGAACACCGTGTGATAATAATGCTCATCCTGTCCGGAAATGTGCGGATAGGAAATGGCCGCGAGAATAGCGTTGGCCGTTTCGATGAAGTGGTCGAGCTCTTCGCGTTCCCAATACTGATGGAGCCGGCTCAACTGCTCGTTGACGGGAGTATCGGCAACCTCGACCATCGCATCATAGAGACAGTTTAAAAACGAGCTTTTGACTTCCTGATTGGGATAGCCCAACTGATAGAGAACGCTGTCATAATCCTTGATGGTGATGTAGCCGGTCTGAAAGAGCAGGGGCTCCAAACGCAAGTTGTCGAGATCGTAGGTTGAAAAACTCGTAGATCGAATGGCTAAATTTTCGATGTCGGGAATCGGGTATTTTTTTTCCTTGATCAAATTGACGAGAAAAGACGGCGTCGCGGTTTCGAACCAATAGCTTTGGAATTTGCTTTGATCGAGCAACTTGAGCGCCGAGAACGGATTATAAACCTTGAGGTCGAGGTCTGAAAAACGATAACCGTTATACCAGTCCCGAATTTGCCGGAAAGTTTCCTCGACCGGCATATTCAATCGGGTGGAGAGCTGTTTGATGTGCTCGTCGAAATGCTGCCGCAGTTCTTCATCGGTATACCCCAGAATCGCGCTGTACGGATCTTGCATGGTGAGATCGTTGAGATTGTTCAGCTCCGAAAAAATGCTCACCCGCGCGAATTTGGAAATGCCGGTCAGAAACACGAATTGCAGCGCTTCGTTGACGTTGCCGCCTTTCAAGACCCCGAAAAACTCCCGCAGCACGTCGCGGTTTTGTTTGGCAATCTCCAGCGCTTCTTCGCCTTTGCCGAGATGGGTGATCAGCGGCTGATCATATTCATCAATTAAGACGGCGACTTTCTGCCCGTGCTTTTCAAACAGGCGAATAATCAGATCGCTAAAGCAAGTGCGCAGCATGGCGTGTTGCGGGCGGACGCCGGCTTTTTCTCCCAGCGCCTGCAATTTGGCGATCAAGCTCTGCCGCAAGGTCTGTGGACTGTCATGATCAATTTCACTGAAATCGAAATTCAATACCGGATGCGGCGTCCAGTCCCAGTCGGCATTCTCAATCCACAGCTCTTTGAACAAATCCTTCCTGCCCTCGAACAGATGCTGCAAAGTTGAAATGAGCAACGATTTGCCGAATCGCCGGGGACGCGACAGAAAATAAAATTTCCTAAAAATATGGGAAAAATTACCCTGATTCACAACAAAAATCTCCTTGCCTTTTTGGACAAAAATTCCGATTATATAACGGTACTGTCTGCAAGCTGTTTGCAATTTTGTGTTCGGTGTCGTTGTGGTCAAAAAAATTTGCCTTTACTCATGATATTTGAATGGGATCCGATAAAAGCCGAACAAAATTTTAAGAAACACGGAGTCGATTTTGTAGAGGCGTCGACGGTGTTTCGCGATCCGTTGTCGGTGACCTATAGTGATCCCGATCATTCGATCAACGAAAGCCGTTTCATTATCATCGGAATATCAAACCGTAACCGTTTGCTCATCGTTGCACATACTGATCGCAACGAACGCACCCGTATCATCAATGCTCGCGAAACGATCCGGCGCGAAAGAAAGTTATATGAAAATGGTTGATACAGAATTCAATGATGACCTTCGCCCTGAATATGATGAGACCTTGTTAAAGGGAGGGGTGAGGGGAAAGTATGTTCAGCGCTATAATTCCGGAACGAATATTATTTTTTTAGATGCCGATGTGGCGATGGCTTTTCCAGATAGTGAAGCGGTGAACAATGCGTTGCGACTCTTGATGACAATCGCAAAGACTTCCGTTGTGGCGCCGGCAGATGCGACGGTTTAAGTTTTAAGCGCCTGTTTTCCGGCAGCCTAAGTTCGGTAAAGTTGTAGTTTAAAGTGCAGCGAAGCCGAATCTCAGAGAAACAGCATGAGATCGGCATTTTTTTTATTTAGCAATAAGCATTAACCGGTCGCTCAAAACAAGTTGATTTCATGAAAAGTCGCGAATGCAAGCGACCGGTCAATCGGTGATAGACTCAAGGAAGAAACGCATGGAAAAATTAGGAAACTGGAAACGCAGCCACAATTGTGGAGCATTGCGAAAAGAAAATGCCAATAGCGAAGTGACCTTGATGGGCTGGGTCGATAGCTGGCGTGACCACGGCGGCGTTTTTTTTGTCGACCTGCGTGATCGTTACGGCAAAACCCAGATGGTCTTCAATCCCGACGCCGGCGAGATTTATCAAAAAGCCAAGGAACTGCGCAACGAATTTGTCATCGCCGTGCGCGGCCAGGCGGCTTTGCGTCCGGCCGGCATGATCAATAAAAATATTGCGACGGGTGAAGTTGAAATTGTCGCGAAAGAATTGAAAATTCTCAACCCCGCGAAGGCAACGCCGTTCGCGATCAGCGATCACGTGGAAGCTTCGGAAGAGTTGCGGTTGAAATATCGCTATCTCGATTTGCGCCGGCCCGATATGCAGCGCAACCTGCTCATTCGTAACCAATTGTATAAAACGACGCGCCAGTATCTGGATCGGAACGGCTTTGTCGATATTGAAACGCCGATTTTGATGCGCAGCACGCCGGAAGGCGCGCGCGATTATCTGGTGCCGAGCCGCGTCCACAAAAGCAGTTTTTATGCGCTGCCGCAAAGCCCGCAGATGTACAAACAGATTCTCATGGTTGCGGGTATGGATCGCTATTTCCAGATCGTGCGCTGTTTCCGCGATGAGGATTTGCGCGCCGACCGCCAGCCGGAATTCACGCAGATCGATATCGAAATGTCGTTCGTCGATCAGGAAGACGTGATGGCGATGGTCGAAGGGCTGACCGCTGCGATGATGCAGGCTATTCTCGACCGCAAAATTTCTCTGCCGTTGCCGCGACTTACCTATGCCGAGGCGATGTCGCGATTCGGTAGCGACAGCCCGGATTTGCGTTTCGGATTGGAGATTCGCAATATCACGGCGTTGGCCGGACAAAGCGAGTTTAAGATTTTCGTTGAAACCGCAGCGAGTGGAAAAACCGTGCAAGCGCTGGCATTGCCCGGCGGCGCAAAATACTCGCGCAAACAAATCGACGATTTGGCGCACTACGCCGCGCAAATGGGCGCGAAGGGTTTGGTCGCCATCAAAGTCGCCGACAGCGGCTGGGACGGCAGCGCGGCAAAATTTTTTGCCGCCGGCTTGATCGAAAAAATCAATGCCGCCCTGGCGGCAAAAGCCGGCGACATGATTTTCTTCGTTGCCGATGAAGAAGAAAAAGCGCAAAAGGCTCTCGGCGCCTTGCGCCTGCGACTGGCGCAGGAAGAAAAATTGATTCCGGAAAATTCGTTCCATCTATCGTGGATCGTCGATTTTCCATTGCTGGAATTTGACGAAGAAGAGAAGCGCTGGATGGCGCGGCATCATCCCTTCACCGCGCCGCAGGATGAGGACATTCCGTTGATGGACACGGCGCCGGGAAAAGTGCGCGCCAAAGCTTATGATCTCGTGCTCAACGGCACCGAAATCGCCGGCGGCAGCATTCGCATTCACCAGCGCGATTTGCAAAGAAAGATGTTTGGTTTGCTGAATTTGAGCGACGCGGAAGTGGAAAATAAATTCGGCTTTCTGCTCGAAGCGTTTGAGTATGGCGCGCCGCCGCACGGCGGCATCGCGTTCGGTTTTGACCGGCTGGTGATGCTGTTTGCCGGGCGCAAAAGCATCCGCGACGTCATCGCCTTTCCGAAAACCAACGCCGCCACCTCGCTTATGGATGGCGCGCCGTCATTCGTTGACGAGAGACAACTGCGCGAATTAGGGATTAAACTGGCCTAAGTCTGCTTGCAGTGAGGTAAATCTTTTATTAATTGGTGAAAAACTCTTTATCAATTTCTTGAATCAGAAAAGGCAGGTTGGCCGATGTAAAGGAAAGTTCTGGCGCGGGGATGCGATGATGTTTGATGTTGGGTGGTATATGTTTGTGATGTGGACGAGTCGATTGCAGCAATGGATCATTGGGATGCTCCTGCGAGTCATACCAATATTGCCGTTCGTCGTCTTTGTAAGCGACATACCCATAGCCTTTGATCCACTCATCCAAATCGAAGTCGAGCGCTTCGCGAATTTTCAGATGAATGGCGTTCGCAAAATAAATGTTGCCCTCAACGGTAGCGAGTTTGCGCCCTGCCGGGATGAGAATCAAATCTGAATATCGAATGTTTCTCGATAGTTCGGCTATGTTGTAAATCAATAATTCATATTCTTCACGCGATGGTCTCATCGAATTGAATTTTGTTTAGGCTTTTGATAAAAGGAGATTCCCGAATCACGAGTGTGCGGTAGCGCCGGAGCCGGTCTTGCTTGCTCTTGTAAAATCCGGCCCACTCGGCAAAGTCGAGATTGCCGTCATCATCCAGCGAACCATTCGTATAGGCATCAAAAAAATATTCTGAAAGAATGCCATACTTTTTCTCAAACTGCTGGCATTTGTTTTCCGCCGCATGTAAATCTTCGAGAATGTCAATAAGATGAGTATCCATGGATTTACCCGTATTGTGAATAAACACTGATTGCGATTATATTAACTTACGACAAAGCGTTTGAAATTTCAAGCAATTTTTTGATTGACTGCATCGGTTAAATTGTTTATATTAAATGCTGTCCTTTACAATCGAGATATGCCAGGAAATGGTCTCATGTTAAAAGTCATTCGCGGCAAAAGCTTCTACTAACTCGATTGACGCGCCTTTCAAAACCTGATTGCTCCTTATGAGCGAGGCGTTGTCATCGACCTCGGAACCGGCGACGGCGGTTTCATCTATCAGTCGGCGCGGCAATGCCCTGAAAAATTTTTCATCGGGGTTGACGCGAACCCGGGCGCGTTGGTCAAGCTCTCAGAGAAGATTCATCGCCAGCCGGCGCAGGGTGGAGTGGCGAACGCGCTGTTCGTGCATGCTGCCGCCGAGGCGTTGCCGTCCGAATTGAATGGCGTTGCCGGAGAAGTGTATGTGCATTTTCCGTGGGGAAGCCTTTTGCGCGCGGTAGCCACGGGAGACGAAGTGGTGTTGCGCCACCTGCGGCGAATCTGCGCGCCGCAAGCACGGCTGAAAATTTTCATGAGCCTCGATTCCGCGCGGGATCGTTCCGAGATCGAGCGATTGGGGCTGCCGCAAATTTCGCCGGCGTTTTTACGCACCGCGTTGTGACCGCAATATGAGCAGGCCGGTTTTGAAATTTTAGAAGCTGAGAGGCTTTCCGATGCCGCATGGACTGAACCCCGCACCTCGTGGGCGAAACGGCTGCGAGAGAACAAGCAACGATCTTTGATTTACATCGGCGCGCGGGCGGGAGAACCTCAAATTTGATGATGCTTATATGAATGCAATAACGTTAAATGAGGCCAAAAAAATTTGGATCACCTGATTGATCAGGTGATTGCCGACGCCGAACCGGCCATCATTTGCAGCGATAAGGGGAAAAAGGCAGTTTTGCTTTCGCTCAATGAATTTAATTCCCGGCAAGAAACTCTTTATCTGTTGTCTAATCCGGCTAATGCAGCGCATTTACGCAATTCAATTACACAGGCAAAAATGGGAAAGATAACCGAGCGAGAGCTGATTGAACCATATCACAAGTAAAAATTGAAATCGGATTAATTAAAATTTAGCGAGCCTGTAGCTCAGCTGGTAGAGCAGCGGACTTTTAATCCGTTGGCCGAGAGTTCGATTCTCTCCAGGCTCACAATAAAGCAAAAAAGAGAAAAAGATAAAACCGATAAATCGATTTTTCTTTTTATCGGTTTATCTTTTTTGTTTGCAAGCAGGCGCCTATAGCTCAACTGGCAGAGCAGGTGACTCTTAATCACAAGGTTCCAGGTTCGATTCCTGGTAGGCGCACGGAAGAGAAGCAAAAAGAAAAGGGCAAACGGCAAAAAGCAAAATACATTTTGCCGTTTGCTTTTTGCCGTTTGCCTTTTGTTTTTCAAAGGGCCCTTAGCTCAGTTGGTTAGAGCCGCGGACTCATAATCCGCTGGTCGTAGGTTCGATCCCTACAGGGCCCACAGAATAGAATAATGAAAACCCAAATCACTGATTTGGGTTTTTTTATTTTCTTGTTAGCTTTTTATAATTTGACAAATTCATAAAAATTTGTTATCATATTTGCGCAGATAGATGTTAAAATTTTGTAGTGACTTTAGGATAATATGTGAATTGTGCGGCGTTGGTTTTGGTTGGACATTCATAACTTCCGAGGCTGAATTTGTCATGGCAATCATTATACCGAAAGAGATCAAATATCTCAAGGAAGCCATAATCAACAAAGGATTTAAGCCGGCTTGCGTCCGGCAAAATTACCAGTACGATCAGAACCAGAATGTGAGTTTAGCTGCATTCTGGCACCAGGAGCCATTTGATCAATTCTCTTGCGGTATTGTCGGGCAATGGGCATTTAATGGTGAATTAGCTAAAGACTATCTTAATGCTCCAATCAGAAGTCTATTGCCTGTGTATGCAGTAATTGTTAAGCCAGACCATTATGAAATTTATGAAACTCTCCCGGAAACGCCCAATGGATCATTCGCGCCTTTACCATTAGCCTCCTGTTCAATAACCGAACTAGGGCCTACACTCAATAAGCTTGAAGGATTTCACCCTGAGGTTATAGGGCGACGTAAACAGCGTTTGCGCCAGATGGCACTATTTGAAATGACGCCAGAGGCAGAGCAATTTCGCAAATGGGCATACGAGCCGACACAAAATCGACTTGATATTTTGATCGAGACAATTCTAGGCCAAACCTCGTCTCTCTGGCAAATAGGCAAGTCTGTAAACGCATCACAATTTGAATACAACTTGCGATGGTTGATTCGGCTTTTCGCGTTGCGCATCGCCTGGGATAAGAATATGATCCCAGAGGAGGCGACCGAACAAGAGCGTCCCTCTGTTTCCAGGCTTCTGCAAATTGCGAGTCGTTATCCAACACGCTTAAGCGCAAACGATAGTGCTCGAACCCTGAGCAATGTAGTTACAGAGGTCTTAAGTGAGGCGTTTTTGCAAGCAGTCGATGGAGCGCTAGTTGGTCAGATGATCCAAAAGCGAGCTTTGCCCACACAGTTGCAAAAGCAACAAAAACTATATCCGACTCCGGTTCATATTGCCTGGCAGATGCTTGAAGCTATTCCTATTGAAATTTTGGCTCCCAATGACATTCTTATTTTTGACGGTACATGTGGAACTGGTACAATACTGACAGCAGCATTGGAGCGGCTCCGTCATGTGGTCGAGTATACTACGACAGAAAAAATGGGAAAATACCTGACCTCCATGATTCGTGGCAATGATCATCAAGGCCTGCAAGTAGACTCAACGCGTTTAGCGCTTGATTATACGCTCGATAGATTGCAAGGAAAAAATTGGCAAATTACAAATTATGATATTACTCAAATCAAACCCGATAAGCTTCTCGGAAATCGTCGCCCCACAGTTATCGTCAGCAATCCCCCCTTTGAGGGCTTAAAGAAACAAGGAGAATATGCTGCACGAGTGCTCAATGCATATTTGGATTTGCTTGAGCCGGGTTCACTCATCTCTGTTATAATACCCCGTAGCTTGCGCGGGGCAGCAGGAACAAAAGAAAAAACTTTAAGAGCGCGGCTGCACGAGGCGCTTGAAATCTTCGAAGTAATCGAGCTTCCTGTGAATGCTTTTCCGGGTGCTGAGGTTGAAGCCGATATTCTTGCTGGTCGTGTTCGCTACACATATCAAAAGCATTTTGGTGTGTTGGCCTGGCGAGCATTTGCTTCAGATACACAGGAGAAATCTAACGGCATCCAGGTTATTGACAATGAGGATGTTTGGCGAACTTCCGATCATGGTTTGAGATCACCGCTTTTGGCAAAACTGGAATCCCAATTGGCGTCCAATCCTTTTCTATCTGCATATCTGGGTCCGACAAAGCCCAAATCTAAAAGACGTTATATTCAAGGAATTACACCTGGTAAGGCGGCTCGAGAAGTTGGTGACATTTTAGACGCTCCAGAGCCAGCGGCGTCTCCGTATTTGGAAGGTCGCGAGGATATGGTGCCGTTTTTTGTTCCCTGGAAGTTGAACAAAAAATGGATTCGATACCACAGTCCTCGAATACAGTGGTCCAGGTCTCAACACGAATGGCTGTTCAAATCAGACAAACTATTGCTTACCCGCCATAAAACAGTTGGTTATTCGTGGACCATACGAGCTGCGGTGGATCGTGAAGGAATCTACCCAAGCGATCAATTTATTGTCCTTTCTCCACCTCCGGATTGCCCATTTTCTCTTGAACAACTTTCGGGCTTATACAACAGTGCTTTGATCAATTTGTGGCTGCGAGAGTCACACGGCGACCTAACTTTGCTCCAAGATCGAATCGTATCTATACCGCTTCCTGAATGGCAGCAAAATGAAGAGCCACTTAAGTGGATCGATACTATTAGCCACGCGCTCTCCATCCTTATGAAAGCTATAGCGACCCAGGCTGATTTCCGAACTACGTCGTTGAGTGTTGGAGAGATGCTGCAGGGCTTAAATGGAAAAATAAATGATGTATACGATAAGTTCATCAGTGGGGCTTCAGATTTGGCCAGTATTCAGAGGTTCGCAGCAATACTTTTTCGCGAGTTGGATCGGCAAGTCTTCAAGGCTTATCGTCTTCCTTACGAATTAACCAATGGTATCGCATCATATTTTCTTCATGCCAAAGACAAACGTCCTGGCTTCGGGGAATGGTCAGAGCCGGTTGTTTATAAACCTCTACAGGAGGAAGCGGGTACTCCGCCGGTATTTACAGAAAACGAAAATCGAAGAATGCAGTACTTGTTGGAGAAACAATCGGCAGCTTCGCTTTCTCAAGAAGAGGAGCGCGAGCTTGAAAAACTTGTAAGCTTTTGGGAGCACTCCTATTTGGGTGCAATCAAATCTGAAATTAAACAATCTGACCTCAGTACATCTCTTGCAATGTAAGCATAGTGCGGCGCTCCATCAAACTACGCAGTTATGGATTCTGATCTTTCTTTTTCCGGCAATGACCGGCAAGCCATCCGGAAACGTGCTGGAGGACGTTGCGAATATTGCCGTATTAAAGATATAAGCATTGCAGCCGGGAGTTTCTTTAATATCGAGCATATCCACCCTCGCAAGAAGTTTCAACTTGGCGATCCTTCAATCGATGATCCTGATAATTTGGCTTGGTGTTGTCCGACATGTAATAATGCGAAGGGACATAAAACCATCGTCAAAGATCCCAAGACTGGTCAAACGGTACGCTTATTTAATCCTCGGATTGACAAATGGGCGGATCATTTCATTGCAATCAGAAGGACTTGGCGAATAGAAGGCAAAACGGCAATCGGCAGAGCTACTGTTGAAGCGCTTAAATTTAATGAAACGTCACGTGTTCAAAGTCGCCGTGAATGGAATGTGCGGAAGCAATGGCCATAATCCGCTGGTCGTAGGTTCGAGCCCTACAGGGCCCACCATGGTTTTAAAAAGATAAAAAGCAAAAAATATAAAGCGGCTTTTACGCTAAACCCAAGTCTTGGTATCGACTTGGGTTTTTTGTTTTTATCCATCGAAGGGACGACTCGGCGCTGCGAGTGTTTTATTATTATGCGACGGAAGAATTCATGCCGGTTTCTCCATCGTTACTCTTTGCTGGTATACCTAATTGAAGTATTTAAAAATTGCAAAAAATTAAGCGCGAAAATTCCGGATCACGTTGCTAATGTTCTGAAATAATCCGCAAAAGCCCCACGCCGCAAGTAAATATTATTTTGGGTTGTTTTGAATCAAGCCAAGCACCATTAATTTTTGGAGAAAAAATTATCATGTCTCTCAGCATACCTCATGGCGGCAAACTGGTGGATCGCATTCTGCAGGGCGAGGAGCGCGAAGTTGCATTGCGTCGCGCCCGCGATGCGAAAAAAGTCCCGCTTTCTGAAGTCGGCGTCGCCGATCTCGAAATGATTGCCAACGGCGCGATGAGCCCGCTCACCGGGTTTATGGCGAAAGCCGATTATGAAAATGTCGTTCAGCACATGCGCCTCGCCAATGGTCTTGTCTGGTCGTTGCCGATCACGCTGCCCGTTGCAAAAGAAGCCGCGACCGATATTCGCCTGGATGAAGAAATCGCTTTGGTCGAAAATGGCAATGGCGGCGCGATTCTCGGCGTCATGAAAGTGGCCGAGAAATTTGATTACGACAAAACGCGTGAAGCGGCGGAAGTCTATCGCACCACTGAGACGGCGCATCCCGGCGTGGCGCGCGTGATGAATCAGGGCGAAGTTTGTCTGGCCGGTGAAGTGTGGATGATCAATCGCCCGACTGACGTCGCATTTGCGGAATATCGCCGCGATCCGGCGGCAACCCGGCAGATTTTTGCGGAGCGCGGCTGGAACTCGGTCGTCGGTTTTCAAACGCGCAACCCCGTGCACCGCGCGCATGAATACATCCAAAAATGCGCGATGGAAATCGTCGACGGCCTGCTGCTCCATCCGCTGGTTGGCGAGACCAAGAAAGACGACATTCCCGCAGATTTGCGCATGGAAAGCTATCACGCGCTGTTGCAAAATTATTATCCGGCGAATCGAGTGCTGTTGAGCGTGTTTCCCGCGGCGATGCGTTATGCCGGTCCGCGCGAGGCGATTTTTCACGCCATGTGCCGCAAGAATTATGGCTGCACCCATTTCATCGTCGGCCGCGATCACGCCGGCGTCGGCAAATATTACGGCACCTATGACGCGCAGAAGATTTTCGCGCCATTCAAACCCGAAGAACTCGGCATCACTACGTTGAATTTTGAAAATTCTTTCTTCTGCAAAAAGTGCGGCGCCGTGGTGACGAGCAAAACCTGTCCGCATGACGGCTCATATCAAGTCTCGCTTTCCGGCACGCAGGTTCGGGAAATGCTCGGCCGCGGCGAAGCGCCGCCGCCGGAATTCAGCCGCGCCGAAGTGGTGCAGATTTTGATCAAAGGGTTGCGTAACGAATAAAAACCGTGTAACGTGAAACGTGTAACGGCGTCAATTCAAGAAATGAGTTTGCAATTTAAGCACGTTACACGTCACACGTTACACGAAATTAAAGATCATTGGGAGGAGAATTGTTTTTCGGTAAGCGCAGGGCCCGGCGCGCGGCTCGGCGCTTTTTATTTTTTAACCCGGTGGCGCTTTAATTCCTGTCGGGAACGATTTTTCGTGACCTGAATTTTACAAAGACTGGACAGGGCCATGACACTGCGATACGGTAATTGTTTGTATATTGACAACGTCGTTTAATTGCAAAGCCGGCGTCGCGCGGCTCGGTCTTATGTAAAATTGCACCGGTCGTTTCAATATCAAGGAGAAGGTTATGAAGACATTGATGAAAGCCATCGTTCTGGCAGCAACGTTGCTGGCAACAGTGAATAGCAGCATGGCCCAGGTTACCGTGCAAAAGACGGTAGCAGAACTTTTTAAATCACTCAAGGTTGGACAATGGGTGGAACTGGAAGGCACGATCCAGGCGGACTTTTCGTACAACGCCAAAAAGATCAAATTGTTGACCGGTGATTTTCAGGACGATGACTGGGAAGTCAAAGGCGTCGTGAAAGCCGTCAACCCGACCAAAAAACAATTCACCCTGTTTCGCCTTCCCGTGATCGTGACGGCGGAGAGTGAATATGAAAGTCCGGATGGCACGTTTACGGCTTTTGACGATCTGGAAACCGGCATGCTCGTTGAATGTGAAGGCACCTATTTGAAAGACGGAACGTTTTCCGCCGAGGAAATTCAACGTGAAACCGATTTCAAGCCGAACGAGCTGAGCGAATTGCGCGCCGTCGGCAAAGTCGAGAAGCTTGATCCGGTGAAACGCACGGTTACGATGATGGGCGCAACATTTAAAATTGGCGACGCCACCAAGGTGCAATCGGCGGTGAAATAAGCCGCTTTTGTTTTCAATCCGTCACGCATTTAAACGCGCCGCCACGATGTCCTGCGGCGCGTTTGCAAAAAGTCATTTACAACTGAGTCTTTACAACTATGGCCCCAATGACTACCTTTAAGCTTCGACCGCCGTCTCCGGCGTGCCGGCGACGGCAATTGGCGCGATGCTTGATTGCGGCGGTCGCAATGATCGCCGTCGTTTCGCCTTCCGGCGTTGTTCGCGCCGGTGACGACGAGCGCTCGAAGTCCCGCGACTTCCATTATCAACCCTACAGCGAAACTGAAATTCAGGCGGCGGTGCAGAAACCACTGACGTTGGAAGATTGCATTCGCGTCGCGCTGGCGAAAAATATCTCCCTCCGGATTGCCCGCGGCGATCTCGATCGCGCCGAGGCTGCGCATGCGGGCAGCTACGGCAAGTTCCTGCCGGTGCTCAGTCTTGATGGCGCCAGAACCAACAGCATTACCGGGGAACGCCGAACCACGGAAAGGTTTCTCGTGCCCGACCCTGAAGATTCTACCAATTTTAATGAGGACGAGGTCGTCGGATTTGTTGATAAAACACAGTTTGACAACAATGCGACTATTAGCGGCAAAGTCCAGCTTTTTTTGCCGACCGGCGGGACGGTGCAGTTCACCAATGATTTTCTGCACAGCACCCAGATGCCCTTATTTCAAGAGCCGGCCAGCCCGGAGGATCCCACCGATCGCGAAATTTCTCCGACGACGAAAGACCGCGATCTCTCCTATGCGATAAGTTTTTCCCAACCGCTGTTGCGTGATGCCGGGCCCACCGTGGCCCGCAGTTCGTTTCTGGCCACAGGTTATGACCAACAGATTGAGGCCAGAAGTTTGTTGAACCAAAAGCTGCAGACAGTTTTCGCCGTGAAACGCGCCTTTAATGTTGCCCTGCTGCAGCGCGAGCTGATTAACGTCAATTTAACCGCGCTGTTAAAGGATTCGGTGCTGGTCGAAGCTTCCAAAGCTTTAATCACGGCGCGGCTGGCGACGCGGCGAGATGTTTTGAGCGCGGAAATTCGTTTGGCCGATGATCGAGCGTCGTTGATCGCGAGCCGCAGCAGCTATCAATTGGCTCTCGACCGGCTGAAAGACGAGTTGGGTTTGCCGATTGATATGCCGATCACACTGGATTCCGCCAGTTTGAGTTATGCCCCGATTGCGCTTGATGAAAAAGCGCTGGTGCGGGAGGCGCTGGAAAACAATCCGCTCGTTCATGCCGCGGAAGTTGCCATTCGCAGGAGCCGCTTGCAAAGACACGTCGCTAAAAATAGCCTGTGGCCGCAACTCGATCTCGTCGCTTCTTATTCCTCCGACCGGTCGAGAAATGCGATCACCAATATCGACAAAAGCCGCACCGGCGGCTGGCGGGCCGGTTTGAATTTGAGCTACGAATTTTTGAGCCGGGACGCGGCAGGCAGAGCCGAAGAAGCTGAAATTGCCGTGCGGCAACAGGAAGATCGGCTTCTCGAAGCGCAGCGGCAGGTGATGATCGACGTGCGCGACATCGTGCGCGGCGTTTACAGCGCCGCGGCGGAGCTCGCGGCTATCCAGTCGGGCATTAAAGTGGCGGAAGACAAACTGGAATTTTCCACCACCATGTTCAATCTCGGCCGCGCTTCCAACTTCGATGTTACCGAATCGCAGGAGTTTCTGTTGAAAGCGAAGAACCAGTATCTGCGCAAGCTCGTGGATTATCATACGCAACTGGCGCAGTTGGAGAGCTTGATCGGCAGGCCGATTGCTCAATAGGCGATAAGATTGCAGGCGAATCCATCTCAGGTGAACTCTATGAAAGCATCTCAGGGTAGTGTGAAAAGTTTCCTTTTCGATTCCAGCCGGCGCAAGGTGTTGATCTCGGCCGGGCTGGGCGTGGTGTTGCTGATTTTTCTCAGCAGCTCGTTTCTGGTTTCGGAGACGGATGACACGACGATTCCTTTCACGACGGTTAAAAAAGGCCACGTGACAATTAAAGTCAGCGAAACCGGCGAGTTGCGGGCGGAAGATCAAGTTGTGATCAGCGCCGCGACCGACAAGCAAATTCTGTGGCTGGTGCCGGAAGGCACGTGGGTCGAAGAAGGCGACACCTTGATCAAATTTGAATCGGAGAAATATCTTCTCTCCAAAGGCGAGGCGGAATCCGGGGTGATGGGCGCGAAGGCCGATTTGATTCGGGCAGAGAGCGATCTGGAGGCCATGCAGGCGCGCGAAGAAGCCGCGAAGAAAAATCTCGAAGCGCTGCCGGAGCTCGTCAAAAAAGGTTTTATTCAACAGAGTGAAGTTGAGCAGGCGCAACTGACTTATATGGAAATGCGCTCGAAGAACCGTTCGCTGCGCGCTTCCGTCACCGCCGCGGAAGCCAATGTGTCGCGCGCCGAGCGCGGTCTCGAGCAACAGGAACGCAAGCTGCGGCAGGGCGTGGTTTTCGCTCCACGCCCCGGGCTGGTGGTTTATGCGGTGACCGGCGATATCGAAAATCAGAAAAAAATCACCATCGGCATGACGCCGTTTGAAGGGCAGGAGCTGATGTATCTGCCGGATGTTTCGTCGATGATGGTCGATACCGAAATCAGCGAAGTCGATCTTGCCCGGGCCAAAATCGGTTTGCCGGTCGAGCTCCGCCTCGACGCCTATTCGGACGCCATGTTTAAAGGCGAGGTGGCTTATATTGCGGACCTCGCGAAACGCAGGATCAGCCGCATCACCGGCAAAGCTACCGGCGCCAAGGTTTTTGATGTGACCATTCGGGTGCTGGATCAGGACAAGCGCTTGAAACCCGGCCTGACGGCGACGCTCGATATCATCGTCGATCAGTTCGAAGGTTCGCTGTCCATTCCGCTCGAAGCGGTTTTTCTGGATGATCAGGATCAAACGATTGCCTATCTGAAGACCGGCGGCCGAATTGAAATTCGGCGCATCGCCATTGTCGAAAGCAATGATCGCGTCGCGGTTGTCAAAGAAGGCCTGCAGGAAGGCGACGTCGTTTTGCTCGGGCGCCCCGCTTCGATCTAGTGGGACAGGCGGCCTCGCCTGTCAAAGCGTTGTTGTATATTGTAATAATGAAGATGAAAATATCCGCGTGACAGGCTGGCAGCCCAATGGCACTAACTTTTTGAACTGCGGCACGTTGCCCAACCCCGTTAGGGGTGTAATGTTTATAGTCGCGGAGAATTCTTATGCTTTTTAACTCCTTTAGGAGTGAAATGTGAGGATATTTGATTGTTTGAAAAATTCGCTGCATGTCAACATTTCACTCCTCTGGAGTTTTCAGCGCTGAGTTAGCTTTTATCTATAAACATTCCACTCCTAACGGAGTTCATCGTGTGCGAATAGTTTTAATTGATACACCTAAATTGGGTGATCTGGAAATTCAGTAAAAGTTAGTGACATTGGGCTGGCAGCCTGCCGCCCCACGTTGCAGACGAAGGAGACGATGATGCTGGTTAGCGTTAAAGATTTGAAGCGGGAATATGTGATGGGCGAAACCGTGGTCAGGGCTTTGCGCGGCGTTTCGTTGAATGTCGAATACGGCGAATTTCTGGCGATCATGGGCCCGTCCGGTTCGGGCAAATCGACGCTGATGCATTTGCTCGGTTGTCTGGATCGTCCGACCGGCGGCACCTATTCGCTGGATGGCACCCCGGTGGAAAAACTCGGCGACGTGGAGCTGTCGCGTCTGCGCAATCGCAAAGTTGGTTTTGTTTTTCAGGCCTTCAATTTGATTGCACAGCTCAAGGTGGTTGAAAACGTCGAAGTCCCGTTGATTTATATGGGCATCGAACGCGCGCGCCGCCGCGAGTTAAGCCTGGAGATGTTGCAAGCCGTCGGCCTCGGGCATCGCCCCAATCATCGCCCCACCGAGCTTTCCGGCGGCGAGAATCAGCGCGTCGCTATAGCCCGCGCACTGGTGACGAAGCCGCAGATTATTTTTGCCGATGAGCCGACTGGCAATCTCGACACCAAAACCGGCCATGAGATTATGGAGATTTTGCAGGGATTGAATGAGCGCGGCACCACGATCGTGCTGGTGACGCACGAAATGAACAAAGCCAAATGGGCGCGCCGCCTGGTTCACATGCAGGACGGCAAGATTCTGCGGGAGCTGGTCGGCGAAGAAATTCAGCGACTCAAAGATTTGTTTGAGGAAACCCCAATTCTGAATTAGTTCGTTAAGACTCAAACCCATGCAAAAGAAAGCAAAGATTTTTTTAATGGATTCAATTTAAGTCAATATTCATAGGGTTTCATGCAATTTACAAAAGTCGCCAATTTTTTATTACCAGCGGATAAACAGCGGCCAACGGATTTAGAGAAAAGCTTTTTATGTTTAATTTCCCGCGGATTGAAGGATCCCGTGACATAATGCACAATTCCTTCCGTGAGTTAGTTTTTAGAGAGTTAACGTTTGTTGATTCTCGTGAAACGGAATATCTTGCCGTT
>Ga0247727_10007335_pt1 | contig 21040 bp, 18 predicted proteins | sample WisWelCaveWW1625_FD_202498 | JGI IMG/M metagenome (GOLD analysis project Ga0247727, IMG submission 202498) | Biofilm microbial communities from Wishing Well Cave, Virginia, United States - WW16-25 | ecosystem: Environmental > Aquatic > Deep subsurface > Groundwater > Cave microbial mat | place... | reverse complement strand
CAGCTGTGCGCGTTCCTTCAGCGTCGAGGGGCCGCCGAGCGTGTCCGGGGTGGCGACGTGGGCCCCGATCCCGCGCCGCAGCCACGGGAAGAACGTGTAACTGGCGAGAGGATCGCTCATGGCGCGCTCCCGGCGGTTTCGAACATGGGCACCACCTGGATCCGCCCAGCGAGGACAGGTTCCCGCGCGATCAGACTGGCCATGAGCGCGCCCGCCTCCGCCTCGCTCGCCGCGACGCTGTTGGAATTCACCAGCGTGAGGTCCCCCATTTGCACCACGCCGTAGCCCTCCTGCGCCACGAGTACCGCCGCCGGTGCCAGCGCTGACTTCCCGGTCCGGGCGAAGGAGAGCGGCGACCGCGCGATCGCCCCATTCAGGGTCCAGGTGTTGAAGGCGACGGCGTCGGGCGCGACGAGCGTGGGCGCCGGGAGCTGATCACGCTGCGAGTCGATGTAGCTCAGCTCGTACTCCACCTCGCGCATGGCGTAGCGGTCGGAGGTGAGCTCCGCCACCCCACTCAGCCCGACCCCTGCATCGAGCTTCACGAACGACTTCTCGGAGAGCTTCTGGGCGTCCGACTTCTCGAAGAACTGCGCCGGGGCGAAGAACTCCTTGACCGCCGGGGACTCGATCAGATCCCCTTCGGCCCGGACATTCGCGATCCGGAACTCCTGGCCGTCGCTCGGGCTCTGGTGGCCGAACCGGTCGATCCGGACGTTCAGGGGCACCACCTTCTGGCTCACTTCGAGGACGCCCACCGGGTGCGCGATGATGCCCGGCGTCGCGCTCTCCAGCTCCCGCACGCTCACGAGAAGGTGACTGTGGTCCGGAACGCGCGCGCGCCAGTTCTGGCTGTTTTGGAGAGCCGCCTGGAGCAGCGGCAGGACCGCGACGTCGTCCAGCCGCGTGTCCCGCTCCTCGCCAAACGTCTTGTTGAATCGGACCTTGACGGTGAGGAACCAGCACAGCTTGAGCCGCGCCGTGCCCTTGGCCTTCCAGGGCGTCGTGCCTTCCAGGGTGAGAGACAGCTTGATGCTGGCGATGCTGGACGAGCCGGCGCGCAGCGCCAGCTTGGCGGCGACCTCGGCGATGAAGTAGAAGGGGTTGAACTGGAACAGGGCGTCGAACGCCAGGAAGCCGGAGACGTTGAACGACCCGGCCGACGCGTACAGCTCCACTTTGGCTCCGAACTGCGCCGTGTTCGACGTGACGGCGAAGTACGTCTCGAGCGTCAGCCGCGGGTTGTTCCCCGACGTGAGCTGCACCGTCAGCCGCCGGAGGCTCGGCAGCGCCAGCGGGGGCGGCTCGTACGCCGGATGGAAGCCGCCCACGCTCAGCAGGAAGTTCGGGTTGCTGCCCCACGCGAGCCGCAGCGCCATGTCACCGGACAGCGTGTAGCTCAGGAGCTTTGAGTCGTACAGGCTGGCGTCGAAAGCGAGCTGCTGTTTCTCGAAGTCGACCGTGCCGAGGAAGTTGACCTGGAGCCGGAGCAGCTTTTTCTGGTCGTCCGGGACCAGCGCCCTGAGCACGCCGAGCAGCGCGAGCTGCACGGGCGCCGGGACCTCGATGATGAGCCCAAGGTCGATGGTGATCAGTGTGGGAGTGCCCCACCCGATTTTCGCCATCGGGCCGAACACGAACCGGTCGGTCTGCGGCGGGAACACCTCGCGCAGGTCGCTGATGATGCGGTTCGCGTTCGCGACAATGTCGGTGGGGAACAGGATGCTGCTCAGCGTGTTGTCCCGGACGCCGGTGCGGAGGCGGTCGATGCGGGCGGTGCGGTTGAGGCCGAGCAGTCCGCCGACGCCGTTGAGGGTGAAGCCCAGGCCGAGCTGCATCGGTTGGAACTCGGCCGTGATGATGATGAGGAGCGAGAAGCCGGGTTCTCCTCCCGGGAGCTCCGTGTTCAGGAGGCCGATGGCCTTGAGGGCGATCTCGTCTTTGAATTCCAGCTCGAGGACGCCGGCGTAGCGTTTGTTGTCGGGGTCGAAGGAGAGGAAGCCACCGCCTTTGAAGCCTTGCCCGTCCATGGAAAGGCCCACGCCCTCGGGCAACTTTAGGTCCGGTTGAATGTCTAGTGGGCCAACATTTCCTCCACCAGGAGGAAAATCGAGGGCGAGCCGGAAACCGGTATTCTGCACGACCACGGTCAGCGGGCCCAGCCTTGCCTTTAGGTCAGCCCCTAGGTCAACATGCACGCCGCCGTCCGCTAGCTGGCCCCGGAGGACAAGCCCCACAACCTCGATGCTGCCCACCTCGATATGTGTTGAGAGTCGGATTTCCAGAGCACCACTGCCTTGGATGTGGAAACCGTTGACGTTCGACCACCCAAGGGAAACGTCGAACGTAACCCGCGCCCCGTCCTCAGGGAGAATGTGGCGAATGAAGCTGTCTGCACCGTCGGTGCCGATGACCAGGGCAGCCTCGTTCACTACCACCATGAACTTGACCTCGGCGCTGCCCTTCGCGTGGGAAAGTCCTCCCACCAGGAAGTGGTCGCCGACCTCCAAACGGGTACCTTCGTTCGAGCCTATCAAATAGCGGGCTCCGTTCTCTCGCACTGGCAGGAGACCGAGCTCGACGTGAGCGGCTCCGGTATCTCCGGAGAACCGCTGTAGCCCCTTACCCGTCAGTTGGAAGCCGCCAATGTCAACGGTTCCCCTCAGCTGAACTAACCAGTCGCCCGCTCGCTCGACAAATTCGAGGGCGCCAAACGGGATGACGAAGACCCCCGGGCCTCCCTCCGCTGCCGAAAGAAGGCCGACGGACGCACCGATCTCATGCAGGGCCTCCGCAGACTCGTCAAAGAGGGCCCATTTCACCGTTATCATCGCTGCAAGGCGCTCTTCTTCCTCGGGCGAGAGCTCCTCCGGTCCGCCGCCACGGCCATAGAAGCTGGTGAGCCGGCCAACCTTGGGGTGGTGCACATCCTGAGGCGTCAGTAGAAGCTGAAGGCGGGGAAACAGTCGTTCGGCCACCTCGATCGCTCGGCTCCGGTCAGGCAGACCGTGTGGCCAGTACTCTTCTGCGAACGCATCTCCAGGCGTCGTCAAGAGTAGCCCCACGCGGTCGAGCCTCAGCTCGGGCAGGCGGTGGGCTGTTCGAACCAGATCGCCGGCGACGGCTCGATGCTCCGGAGGAAGCTGGCGGATCAGCGTAAGGAACTCCAGCAGCCGATACAGACGCTTCGATTTCCGATTCAAGTACAGCAGAGTCAGCGCGTTGAGGATGTCGGTGGGCAGTTCTGTCGCATCCGGGGGCGTGAGGGTCATGAAGGATGAAGGCAGCGCGCGGATCCTATCGAAAAAAGTACGGGCAGCCTCCAGCGCAGCTTTTAGGTCCGCGAGGCTTGTGGGCGGGTTACTGGCAAGGTTAGTCAGGGTGTCGACAGCGTCCGCGATCGACTTGATCGAATCGACCAGCTGAGTGCCCTCGCTACCCAAGAAAGATTCCAGATCCCAGCCGATCTGCGCAAGGAAGTCGAAGGTGGCCTGCGGCTCACCGGCGACCCGGACGAGGGGCTCGACGAAGTCCCTCAGCTCTTTGAAGATTACCTGCTGGAAGCTCTTATTCATTACCGTGGCGCGTCCGCGACACTCGGAACGTCGAGGGAGACGGTGTGACGCGTGTACGGGAACAAGAGACGGCCTCCCTGGTGCTCCGGCGCATACCACAGCTCATGATGAACCTTCTTGGCGATGCCCCAACTGAACGAGATGGACCCAAGGTTGTCCTTGCCGACGACCCATCGATGCGCGTCCCAGTTGCCACGCCGCCTGTGAAGGAAGCCGGCCCGCTCCTGCGGCTGGGATGGGAGAGGACCTGTCGTCGGCAACCCGCGGTCGCTCTCGCTGCGGGTGTCCTTCGCGAATCGGACCCTGTAGCTCCAGTCCGGGGTAGTCAGGATTTCGTCCGGCAGGATGACCGTGCCGCCTATCACGACAAGCTCCGTCGTGAGTTCCCGCACCAAGGGCTGTCGCCGAACCTCGACCCGCCCGCTTATAGTGATGCCCTCGGTAATGCTAGTAAACTTGAGATGCTGCCCAGGCGTCTTCCAACCAGCGAAGTCGGTCCGCGCTGGAGGACTGAGCAACCGGTTGGCTATGAGGTTCGTCTTGCTGTCCTCGTTGCCCAGCGCGCTTGAGCAGAGCTGCACATAGATTGCAGGAGTCGTCGTACCCGTGCGTCTGTCCCAATACTCCAGCGAGGCCGAAAACCCGTAGTGAACATCTCCTGAGAGTATGAGAACCCGCTCGTAGGGGACGAGTTGCCTGAGCAGCTCTTCGAAACAGTCGCGTCTGGCCAGCCAGAACTCGTAATCCGCGTCCTCAGGCCCTTTGAACGGCAGGTCTTTCAGAAGCGGCTGGAGTGTCTTCTCAAGCAGAGGATGACCCACCACTGGCGCACCGGAGAGGAGGACCGTCAGCTCCTTCGTGCCGGCCTGTGTAGTCGGCACCTGTGCCGCAAGATCCGCCCCGTCGATCAGGCACGGGGGGCCGCCCGCGGAGTTGAAGCCCCGACGCGTTCGGGTATCGAGTCCGATCACGCGGTGCTTCTCGAAGTCGATCTGAAAGTTCCAACGGAACCCCCCGTCTAGTCGTCTTCGGCTCCCCGTCGTCGGCGTCAACCCGGGTAGGAGTATGTTGCCTACTACGTCCCAATCATCCGCCTGTGCGCCTCGATGCACATGCAGGTCGTGAAGACGCTGCAGGAAGATCGCACCCGGGTTTCCGCCCTCGAACTGCGATGGCGCGTTCCCCCACGCCTGGAAGACGGCGAACGCCGATAGAGCGTTCTGGATGATTCGACGGGTTAGCGCGCTGGACACCAGATTGGTCTCGGACCAGCTCCACGTGAGGAACCAGTCGTCGGTGACTTCGTGATCATCCGACACCATGTAGGAAGCGATGTTGGCAAGGGCCCTTCGAACGAATGGCAGGCTGCCGCGAAAGCCCGCCACCTTTGCGGCCGCCTTGACGAAATCGCTGTAGGCTGGCGTCGGCACCTGCATGACGACCCCCGTGAAGAAACTCTCAAATTTGGAGATTGCCTGATGTGTTGGGCGACCCGGAAAGACACCGCCGTAATTCGGCAGCTCCGCATCCCACAGCGCGTCCGACCAGACGAGGAGATACATGGCAAAGAACTCACCGAGCCGGATAAGGTGACTCTTAGCCGCGTCGGAAGTGAACCCCGCATTGCCCACCGTGTGTTGCCGATTGCCAGGCTCGAGCGCCGAGTCGGACACGAACACGGGGTAGCCTGGGAGTCTCTCATCCCAGCCGAGCAACACCGATGCGGCATCGATCGCCAAGAAGAGGAGGACATCCGCGACGTCGTCTGCGTAGATCTGATCGCCCGTGAGAAACAATTGCTGGGGCCGATTGACCGGATCGGCGTGATGTGTTACCAAGATCTCATCCAAGGCGCGGAGCGCGTCTGTCTCTCCTCCGTGGGGCTTTCGGCATGAGCCGTGGGCGAGCTTCAGATCATTGATGTCAGTCGCCGGTAGTACGAACGACGGCAGTGGAAACGACCCGTAGGCGATCTTGTCAATGGCTCCCGCCGGACTACCGGTGGCGTTGAGGACGCCTGGCGCCCCCAGGCCCACACCCCCCACGCTCCAGAGCACGACGTTGTACCCGTAGATATGCTCCGGGACCAGAAAAGCCCCGGGGTTCGTCGGCTGGTTGGCGGTGACCACAGCCACATGAAAATTGTCGCCGACTTGAACCGTCGCGGCCATGGGCCCGACGAGAACGGGCTGCGACGGCGGGTTGGGGCTCTCGAAGACGTGCAGGGTAAGACTCATGGGGTCCCGGAACGCGATCCACACTGAGACGGATTCCCGTTCGGTCCTGCGAAGGATCGGGCCGCAGATCACAAGCGGGAGCGAGGAAAGCCGGCTTGACAACGACTGCCAGGGCATAGGTCCTCTATGGGTTGTCTAGCTTGGCTCGCATGACCGCTCGGCCAACGCCTCCCGGTAGAGTCGCACGTCGGCCACAATCATCAGGCGAATCATGACGAGGCACCGTCACAGCGGCGTAGCGCCGCCCAACCCTACACGGGAATGTGAGCGCGGCAAGCCGTGCCTGCCGCTCTCCGCCCGACGGGACGGCGCGCGGCACCGCGGACGTTCTCGGAGCGGTGGTGGGCGACGTTGCCCTCCAGTGCATCGTGCCCCGAACGCGTGCGCGCAATCTGCTCAGGACTCGGGGCGGACCCCCATCACTCATGAACGTCCCGCACCCGTTGCTGGGCCTGCCTTGAGCACCCGCCCGGTGCGCTTGTCGACCTCCAGCACTAGCCCCCTGAATCCGATCGCGATGCCCCGCTCATACAGCCGCCGCATGGTCACCGACCCCTGAGTAGCGGCCAGGATTTTGAGCGAGGCCCCAGGTACAGTCTGGGCCCCAGCGCCAGCCAGGGCTTGGTTAAGCGCGCGCAAGCGCCCCAACTCGGGAACGGCAGAATCGGGTGCGGCAGGTGGCTTTGGGGCTCCGCTGCTCGCGCCCGCGCCACTGGCCTTCTCGAAGCGGACGGTGATGTCAAGGGCGCGCGCGTAATAGACTTCGGTGATGACCCGGACCCACACCAAGGAGTCGCCAGCGAGGAGATCGAGCCCCTCGCCATAGGGCGAATGCATCCAGCTTCCGACGCTATCCCATTTGAGCAAGGCACGGAGGGCCACCATTAAGGGGATCCCGTAGGACTCGGCCGAGGGAACCTTGACGGTCACAGACTTGAGCTCAGACCGACCCACGCCAAGCGCCAGATTGAACGCCTCCATCGGAATCAGAGCGCTGAGATCGCCTTGCGCAAAGGTCGTCGCCGAGAAATCAGGGAACGCCACGAGACGCAGGCGCACTGGGTTGGGGTTGCCACGGAAGATGTTCCCTGTGTCGGTCGCTTGAGGCCACACCGTGTTGCGGATCGTGTCCAGCATCGCCGAGTCGGCGTCCGGGGTTCGTGGCCAGGACGGTCGACGTTCGTACTCGAGCTTCAGGGAGTCGAGCAGCCCGAGCGTCGCCCACCTCGGGCTCATGGCTACGCGCCGACTGCCTGCGATCAACGAGTCTTCATCCTCGGGATTCCACGGGTACGCGTAGATATCGCCCACCTGGACGTCCTCTCGCGGCGGGAAGATCGGCACGATGCCCAGCTCGCGCAGAGTTAGCCCCCATTCCCTCATCACGTAGCCCTTGGGCAATTTGGCGCTACAAGCCAGGAGGGCCGCCAACGTCAGGGGTAGCGCTAAGGGGTGGGAGTGGAAACGCGGTCGTAGAGCGTGCATGTCCGTGCGATCTTCCCTCGGCAGGCGGCGTGATTAAGCCGCTGACTTGTCCAGAAAATCGGGACCGCTACAAATCTCAGCAGCGGATGTGAAACGACGCATGGAATCCCCTCACACGGGCCGGAATAACCGGGCTCTGGACAAGCCAAACGCCGAGCCACCTGTTCGGCAGCTCGGCGGTCTTGGGGTCCTTCGTGGCGTCAGGAGGACGTCGCGGAGGAGGCAAGGACCCGTGGCTTTGCGCCCCCGGCTTTCACCGGGTCTGCCCTTTGTCGCTGGTGTTCTACCGCCCATTAAACTCCACGGCGTCACACCGGTGTCAAGTAGCTGTGCGGCGGGCTCTCCTCGTTAGCTGCAAGCCCTGGAAGGTGGCGGGACCGCGGGTCGCGAGGCCGACTCGCGCAAAACCCGAGCGCCGAACGTGTGCAGCGGCTTCCTAGTCCGCTGCAACCCAGGCGCTCGCAGCCAGGGCAACCTTAGGCCACTCGATGTTACCCTTGCCACCGTCGAATACTAGAGGACCACCGGTTCGCGGTGGCCCCCAGGGCTGAGCGAGAGATTCGCGCTGGGGCCCTCGATATAGATGTTCAGATTCGCCGCGCCCACGAGGGCGGCAGACGGAGAAAGAATCGCACGGCAGCCCTGGGCGCGGAGCAGATCGGCAACCGCCCTGCAATACTCAATGTCCTCAGGCGTATCGCCGATCAGCTTTGCGGGGTCCAGCCCTAGACGTTGGTGAACTTCCTCGCTGATCACTGGCACCACTGGCACCACGCTCACGCGTACGTCCACCAGTTCCCGGGGGCCGTACTCTTGGCCCGTTAGCTCGTACCTGCGCAGGAGTTTCGTGAGCTCAGCGATCGCTCCATCGCGAGTGAGGGATGTGTAAAGACAGCCGTACTCGTCCGGCCGGTTCCAGCGTCCACTAGTGCGCAAGAAGTGCCCGAGGTCGAGCGCGTTCGCTCCCTCGGGCACATGACGCCAAACGATTCCCTGAAAGCCGTCAGGCGTTACTAGACGTGGGCTCCCGCCGCCAACGTCGAGAGGGCCTGGATCAGCGAGGTGAGATCCCCCGACGTGAGCAGAGAGAACGGAGTCCGCCCTCCGAAGGCGCCCCCAGGCCGATGCAGCCATTGCTGCGCTGCCCCCGGTGACCGGAAGCACTGCTCGAGCAGATGACGCAGCTGATTGAGCTGCTCCAGCCGCTGGCGATGCTCCGGGTGAGGCGCGCTGACCCCCGCTCGCCACCGTTGAATCGTCTTGCGGTCGGCCTGAACCGCCTTTCCTACTTCCAGCTCGCTTAGTTCGAGCGCTTGGCGGACCCAGGTCATGGTTTCTTGTGCGTACACTCGCGCCAGCGAATTGCGCATGGCGGTTACGCGAATGGGGTGGAACGACCAGTGGTCTCTTTTGCACGCATTTACTCCGAATCCTGTGAGATCTAGCCCCAATATACGCCCCCTTAAATGCCCTGTCAAGTGCCGCAATATTTGACCCGCGGACGCTGCGCAACTATCTGTATCACTGGTAGTTAGTGGGAGAAGGACGTCATCAGCACGGGCCCAGGGCACATTCGTCGCTTGCGCCCCCCAACGCCGATTCGAATTGCACACTTCGACAACTGAAACGGCACACTCGGGGGCCATCGGGCCCGGAGGGGGATCAGCCCTCCTGCCAGCTCGGCCGGCGGGGGCGGGGGAGCGGGGGTTCCCCGGGGCGGTCACCAGGCGGGCGGCGAGGGCTCGGTGACCATGCTCCATGAGAAAACAAAAGCCCCAGCTACGTGGCAGGGGCTCTTGCAGTCATTTCCGCCCGATGGGGGATACGATGATGATACTGCTTCTCTCGACGACCTTTCGCTGAATCGTTCTCTTCGCGGCTTCGACCGCGAGCGTTTCGAAGAACTTCACGCTAAAGGGCTTCAGTACGACGTCGCATAGAATCCACAAAACCAGGACGAGGTACCCAGCGTCCATTCTTCCCCTTCAGTTTTTTCGCTGCTGGGGAGCAAGATACTCAGGACCTCGCGGAAAAGTCAAGAAATTGGAAGTGCATGACGAGTCATGGCTTAGGGAAGCTCTGCATAGGTCGTCATGCGAACGAACTTAGAGTGCTCGAGCATCAGTCTGATAGGTAGGAGGGCGGCCCTGCGCCGCTCCGCGGTGTCCGCCAAGCGTGTGGGGAGCTGCGGCCTGGCGCGCGCGCCGTCTTCTTGCCAAGCCGCGGTAGCGGACCTTCGCAAAGCCCCGCAGCCGTTTCACTACGGAGAAGGAACGCTACCCCCGCGCTTCCCTCGATTCAGGCCAGGTCAGCATCGGAGGAAACGCCTCTGAGGAGTGCCCCTCCTCGGGGGTGAAATACGGCGCGTACTCGGCCGGCGTGCGTTGGCCGAGCCCGCGGTGCGGACGCTCGGTGTGGTAACTCCTGCCGCCAAGCTTCAATGCGCTGCTGGGCCTCGGCGTGCGACGTGAAGTGGCGCTGGTCTTAGGCATTCGTCGCGCAGCCCGCCGTTGAAGTTCTCGATGAAGCAATTCCTCCCGAGCCGCCCGAGGTGAATGAAATCGAGCCGGACCCCGCGCCCACTCGCCTACTGGTCGGGCGCGAGGCTGACGAACTCCGGGCCCTTGTCACACACGATTGCCTGGGGCCGCCCGCGCACGAGTAGCACGGTGTCCAGCGCCTCGACCCGCTCATCGGTGTACTTCCGCGCCGTCGTCATCAGGTCTTCCCGGCTCTCCCGCCGATCGGGGCCCTCTGAAACGGATGCCGCCGGTAACACGTCTGAGTTTGCGGCCAACATCGAAGCGATGTTCCCAACACTATAAACGCTCTGTGCGAGGTTGGATGACAGGAGGCCGCATAGTTGACCCGCTCTTGACGACGATTCTCTCGGGGGTATGATGAAGCCCCACGAGGAGGCCGAGCGATGGGTGATCCGCGCTGCCTCAGAACTGAGGACCCACATGAACGGCGACCCTCGCGTGAGCCGCACGCTGGGGTCGTTGTTAGCGTTTCCGCTGCAAGCGATGACGCTTTCCCACCGGAGATTCGGTGGCCAGGTGGCTGGAGCAAGCACCTCGTGCAGGCTGCTGTCGCTCTTGCGCTGTTTGTCGGTGCTTGCGGCGGTGAACCAGGAGAAGAGTACCTCCCACTCCGTGTGGGAGAGGAATGTGACTACACTCTAACGCTTGGTGGGCCAGGTGGGACCGTGACTGGAAAAGCGCGGTCTCGGACCACGCGTACCGCTATCGCTGGGCGTCAGTACCACAGAGTTGCTTTTGTCTATGACGGCCTTCCCGGTGCGGAACCTGACGTGTGGTACTACCGCAGGAGCGCGAACGGTATCCACGGAACTGATGACACATCGGGCAATCAACGCGAGATGCTGATGTTTCCGTTTCCGGTTGAGGTTGATTTCACCTGGTCTGACAGCACAACTGTCGCGTCAGGAGAAGCCCATTCGTTTAGGGCCCGGATAGAAGCGATCGAAGCCGTTGAGCTTTTTGCTCGGACCTATGACCACGCGGTGAGAGTCTCTGACTCCGGACGGAGGGGTCTGGTCTCCTGGGAAGGCACTCAGTACTACGCTCGCAACGTCGGTATCGTGAAGTCGGTGTTCAAGTTCAGCAACGGCCTTCACGTTGAACAAGTCCTTGAGAAATGCACAGCGTGAGTTGTCCGAACAGTCTGTGCGTGGACCGTAACGCCCTCCTTTCTTCTACAGCCGCAGCGTGATTGCCGCGAGCTTGCGGGTGAGCGCCAGCGGCGTCTGCCGCAGAAGAACTGCTCGATGGCGGGTCCCTCCGTCGGCAGGACACTCCGCGCAATGACGCGCCCGCTCTCCTCCCGCACCGACGCGAGGGTCGTTGCCTGGCGGACTGTCGAGCGCGACATACTTCGTCGTTCGCATCATGAAACCGCTCCTTGCTGTGGCCCCTGGGGCTTGGTCGACTCCACGTAGCAGTAAGGGGCGCGCTCTCAACGTGCGTTAGCCAGCGCGGATCCGCCCAAGGAGCACCTGGAAACCCATGGGACCGATGGACCTCACTGACGGCTGGACGCCTGCCGGGCTCATCCTGGGCTTCCAGGTTAGGTCTTTCGCTTGGCGCCATTCTAGGAAGCGAACGTCGGTTCCAAGGGCGACATCCCGTGGCTCGTGCCGGCCGACTACATGAATCTGGCTGGCATGCTGATTCTCGTCGTTGGTGTATTTCTGCTGCCCCGATCCTTGGGCCTGCAACGACCCTTGACGTCCGCCGGCCGCCAGATAAGGATCCACCGCTATCGGAGAGCTTGCGATGGGGTGATCCCGCGCACCCTCAGGACACGAAGCCCACTGAGCGACGACCTTGCCGCGAGCTCGGCGGTGGGGTCGTCTTTTTGTGTTTCGAAGTAGTGGTTCGACCCAGCTGGCCCGATCGCCTGCACCTGCGAGCCAGGCTGATCACCCAGGAGCTCATATGCGCACCCCGGCCTTCTACCTACTCTCTACGAACCTGGCGTTCTGCACGATTGCCCCTGTTCCCTTAGGGGCGGCGACAACCACGCTGGCGACGCTACAGTCCCAAAGTTTCGCGCAGTTGGCTCTCGATGATCCAGCCAGGTTGCGGGTGACAAATGTGAGGCTGGTCGACGCCCAGGCCCGTCACCCCAGGTGGTCTCCGGACGGCCGGCGGCTCCTCTACACCAAGGGTACGACCATCCTAGAGGGTGGGAACATCTGGTTGTTCGAGACGACCAGCGGGGTCAAACGCCTTGTCCTGCCCGCGACCTGGGTGGCCTGGTCACCGGACGGCCGCAAGATCGTTTATGTCTCCAGTGACAGGGGCCAGTTGGGTGTCTATGACATGGGCAACCGCCGCTCCACCGACCTGATCTCCTCCCCTGGGTTGGTTCAGCGACTCAGTTGGGTCGACGACACGGTTTACGTCGTAACGGGTATGGGGGCCTACCGGAGCTTCATAAGATTGAGCCTTGAAACGTTACGTCAGACGGAACCTGAGGGGACGGCACCTGAGGGGCAACCAACAGACATTCGAAAACTGGCTGACTACAATTTTGCCGATAGCTCGACGGAGTTCGGGTTCAACCTATATCCTACTCGTAACGTGGAGGCCGGCGAGAAGCTCGACGTTCTCAGCACTGCGATTCTCGGCGGTCCGCTATTGCAAGCGTGGCACGGTTTCTGGGCGTCTCGAAAGGACGGAAGTCTTGCACATCTCCTGGTTCCGGAGGCAGCGGAGGCAGAGCTGTCACCCACGCGTTCACAGATCGCTTTCGTGCGTGGCGATAGTCTGTTCCTCGCATCCCTCGCGGTCCGGCCCCAATCACCCGACCGGACCTGGCGTATGTCGCTTGGTGCTCGCGATGGTGTTGTGCCAGGCGACCTGGTCTACATCGACGAAGCAGCCGTCAATCCCCTGAACAACAGGGTGATCGGGTTTCAGGAGAGCATGCGCAAAGCTACCGCCCTCGTGCGCTCCGTTTTCGTTGACGCGTCTGAGATCGATCTCCACGAACTCGTTCGCCCTGTCAGCCAGCACGACATAGCCGTCCTTGGGCCTCTGTGGGCCTCGATAACCCTTTCCGAGCAGTCTGGGGACGATCCGCCGGTCGAACCGCTTTATCGCCTCCTTGATCCGTTCATGACGAGCCGCGCCCTCGAATGCATCCGCGACCACCGATCTGAGCTAGACAACTACTGGAAGGGGCGCACCGACGACCGGCCGTGTAGCATTTGGGATGCTTTCGAAGCGGCGGGTAGGCTCAAGGAGCCGGACTACGTCCCAGTTGTATTGAGAGAATTCGAGCACGTACACATCCCCAGTGCCAGCAGCACGTTGCAGCCACTATGGGCGCTGGTCCGATTCGGGTCCGGAGCCAGAATGGCTAACGAGCATTGCGCCGAATGGCGGGAGCAGTTTCCGGATTACGCTCCCCTGCTGGACCTCTGCCGCAAGGCGCAGGGCGCGAACTGACAGGTGTCGATGGGACGGCCGACGACTCCGGTCCAAGGCAGGCTACTGCAATCATGTCCCACGATTCGCTGGAACGCGCGATCTCGAACAATTGGACCAATTCTGGGCCCTATAATAGCGTCGTCGACATCGCGTCGGGCCAGGGGTTGCCCGCTTGGCTCCCGCGAACTGTGGACTAGGGAGCGCTCAGCCATGACTCCACCACCCTCGCCGAAAGCCTGCACGAGGCGCTGAGGCCCGCACGAGGCGAGGGACGCGCCCCCCACCGGGCTAACCGGCGTGATGGCTGACGGGAAGTGCCCCTTCAAGCCTGGTTGCCCGGAGCTCCGAGATCTGCCGGACGCATGAGGTCCGTCGGCGGCCAGCGGTTCGGCCAGACATCGCCGTCCCGTCCCCCGACCAACCTGAGGCCCTCGCGATGTTTGCCGCAATGTTTGCCGTTCCGTGCCCGCCGATGGGGTCCTATGCGGTCACTGCGTGCCGGTGCCGGAGCACAAAACAGGGGAGCCGCATGGGCTCCCCCGTTTTTTCAGTCCGGCGCCGCCGCGTTCCCGCCACGGACGTGCTCGCCGCGTGCTCCTGTCGGCTTCGGTCGCAGGGCAAGCCGGTCGAGAGCGGGGCGGTCCCTCACGATCGTGCTATCCTCCTTGGGGGCGTGCCCGGTCTGCGCACTTAGACTGGAGCCATACGAGGACGTCATTCGCGAAGTACCGTTTGGTCTTCCGGCCGAGATCGATGCAAGGAATCCCTAACCGCTCTACCTGCCTGGGCTTCACCTTGAGCCACTGCGCGACTTCCTCGCGGGTAAGCATCTCTTCGGGATGTGCTTCGTGCATGTGCCCTCCTTCAAGGCGCTGTTGGTCGAGCTCGAGCCTTCAGGCGCACGATGAAGGGGGGACACCCGGGGGACAGCACCGAGAAACACCCTGACTCTGCCGGGCTTTCTTTAGGCTAGAGAATCGGAAATCCGCTTGTCGCCAGGGGCACCGCGCTGGCGGTATGAGCCCGTGGTGATACGGAGACACGCGTCTCCCGCTAGGCGCGGTGCCATCTGCCGGGCAACGCGAGGGGAGGCTTTGGAACCGACCCTAGAGAGGGGTCGAGGAACCGAGCGCGGGCCTGCTCGAGGCTGACCCCAAAACCCTGAAGCAACGCGCCCTCGTCGTCCGCATTGAGTTTCGACACCAGAACCAGCCAGGGATGCTCGCTGTCCCCTCGCCGCCGCGCGATGCGGTGTTGCAGTTGCTCGTACTCAGCGGGGTCGGCACGCCGCAGAAGCTCGTCGCTCGCGAGCCCGAGCGAAGGCAGATAGTAGTGGGTTGCGAGTAGCAAGATTCCGCTTTCGTCACCGTACCGCACGCACCCGTAGCGGTCCTCGATCGCGCGACCGCGGTCAGGATCGTCAGCCTGCGCGAACAGGTCCTCAAACAGCGACTCGTCCTCGGGCCAGAGCGTATCTCGCATCAGATCCAGACCTCACGCAGCGCGCGTATGAGACTCGCTGCCTCTACCGGAGGAAGCCGGTTCTGAATCAGTGCCAGGGTGGCGCGGAGGCGCTCGCGCGCGTCTTCGATGGAAAGCGCGTGCGCCGCCCCTAAGCCGTACCTGGCGAGGAGATCCAGCGCCCGCAGGCGGTCCTGCGGGTCGGCAGTGGGGTCGTCCGCGATTGCCTCCGCGACTCCCACGCGGTCCTCGAAGGACCCGCGAAGGCGATCGCGTAACGCCGAAGGAGGTCGGCCGCTCCCCCCACGATTGCCGGGCACGCCAGCGACGTACAGCGCGCCGCCGTGGGGCTGTGGTGCGCGCGGGATCTGTGCGACCGCTGTTTTCACCGCTGTTTTGCGACGATCACGCCGTCGCGGCAGCTTCTTCACGCGGCGTCCCTTCTGCCCCTAAACGCTCGGCCGAGCGGGGGCCCTTTTGGGTGAGAAAGCCGAAAGGCGAGCAACGGGTGGCTGTGCCGTCCTGTCCCCCGGCTGTCCCCCGCAACACGAAACAGCAGCAGCGTCTACCAGTCACTTGGGTTGCCGGGGGCGGCAGCCGAAGTGCTGATGTAGTAACGTGTACTGTCTGGTAGTGGCCGATGGCGGTGGCTAGGTGGCTCTGCGCGTGACGACTGAAAATCCGCGTGTCGGGAGTTCGATTCTCCCCCTGGCCATTGCGAAAGAACGGGTTAGCGGTGTCGCGAGGCGCCGCTTGTTGGTGAGTGTACCCCAAGTGTAGCCAATCACCTACCTTCCGGCCTGCCACTCCGTTGCTTAGGGTGGCGGGCGGCGTTTTGGAGACGTAGACATGCCCCGACTCGGCGAACTGCCTTGGTTGCTGCTAATCTGGTCCTCACCGCCGCGTTGTGGAGGGATGCGAAGTGCGTGTCGTAGAGCCCGCGCGCGGCGGGCGGGGGGGGGCGCCGCCCGTAGCGCGACGTGTCCCATTCCTTCCGTACCGACCCCGCCGCCCCTACCGCCGCTTCGGCATCCAGAATGCCGGATCCGTCGCCCGCGTTTCAGCCGACACGTAGCTCATCGTCGGATTGAGCGCGAAGCGGTTCGTCTCCGAATTGATCAAGGCGTCGGTCGAGAACTTCTGCATGGTGGCCCGCTCTTCGGGCGTGAGGCTCTGCATCGTCTTCTGCCCGTTCGCCATCATGCCGTCGAACTGCGCATACGACTCGACCGACGCGAACACCAGAAACGTGGGCTCGAGCATCCCCGCCGTGATCTGGTAGACGCGGTAGCTGACGCCGGTCGCCGCCCGGTCGGTCGCCGCACCGTAGACTTTGGCCGCAGCCTCGAAATCGGACTCGTGCCCCGGCCGCACGCGGAAGATCGAGATTTCCCAGTAGCGCATCCTGGCGAGTTCGGGGAAGGCGCCGTGGCTGAGATCGGTCCGGGCTACCGCATGAATAATCCGGAGATCGGTCAGGACCTCGGCGTCCGCGCGGAACAGCCGTGCCAGCTGGGCGGCCAGCGCCGTGTCGGAACTCTCCAGCTTCATCTGGTCCGCGACCGCGGCGTTGGACGCGAATGGGGAGATGAACCAGGCTTCGTTCGCTCCCGTGAGCGACGTCATCGCGAGGTAGTAGTTCGGGGACTTGGCCTTCGCGTACGCCGCGGGCCACCCCGCCTCGATCCGCTCGTGCTCGGTCCCGCGGCCGGGCTTCACTTGCTCACGATAAATAGTGATCAGCGCCGGCTGCGATGTCGGCAGCGCCTGGCCCTGCGCCAGGGCAGCCGTGGCGCCGATACACAGCAACGACGGCCATGCGAGAAACGTTCGGGTGACGTTCATGGTGGACTCTCCTCAAAGGACTGGCCGGACGGCCCGGCGCACGGGGCGGCGCGGGTAGGGGAGCTCGCTTCGAGCCACCCAAGCTACATGGCCGAGGGGTTTTGTCCAGCAGTCCGACGCCAGTCGCAGCTTTACTCGATCGCCTGTAGGGGAATCTGTAGGGTCCTGCCCGGCAATTGCTTGTCTCGTTGCCGACACCCCATGTCGCCAAGTCCGCATCAATGCGCTACAAGCGCCGTTGATGCACTACGCGTTGCGTCGGTTGGGAACCACTGAAAATCCGCGTGTCGGGAGTTCGATTCTCCCCCTGGCCACTTGTAGCACAAGCAGTTAGCGCAGCGAGCATCGCAGATGGCCGCGAACTCTTCCAGATTCCAGAGGTCCGCGAGTTTCTTGCAGACTTGGACGCCGCCTTTCTTTACTGGCTGTGGTTCCACAGCCGTAAGGGCACCGGCACCGCAAACAGGAGCCGGCGCCCGCTTACCGATCGCTGAACCTTGGTGTAGGTTCGAGCCGACAAGGAGGCCGCGATGGGGTGAATCGCCGCCGCCCCAAAGCGATCCACGACGACGGCGACCCTGCGATGAGCCGCGAGTCGCCGTTTGCGCTTTTCAGGCCGATCAGGCGTTCTGTAATCGGGCGCCGAGAGCGCGTGGTGTTAGCGATCGTCGGCAGCATACTGGCTGCTGTAATCGTTCCTGGCTGCACCGAGTTCGTCACCTCTCCACCAATCACCGTCGCGCCAGTCCTCGCCGCGGGCGGCACTCACACCTGCGGGCTCACCAGCGCCGGGGCGGCGTACTGTTGGGGCGACAACACTTCCGGCCAGCTCGGCGATGGCTCGACCACGAGCAGCTCGACGCCGGTCGCCGTCTCCGGGGGCCAGAGCTTCAGCGCCCTCGCTGCGGGCGGCTATCACACCTGCGGGCTCACCAGCGCCGGGGCCGCTTCCTGCTGGGGCGGAAACTACTCCGGCCAGCTCGGCGATGGCTCGACCACGAGCAGCTCGACGCCGATCGCGGTCTCTGGTGGCTTGAGCTTCAGTGCCCTCGCCACGGGCACGAGCCTCGAACACACCTGCGGGCTCACCAGCGCCGGGGTGGCCTACTGCTGGGGCGACAACTCCTATGGCCAGCTCGGCACCGGCTCGACCACGAGCAGCGCGACGCCGGTCTCCGTCTCCGGGGGCCAGACCTTCAGCGTGCTCGCCACGGGCGGCGTCCACACCTGCGGGCTCACCAGCGCCGGGGCGGCGTACTGCTGGGGCGCAAACAGCTCCGGCCAGCTCGGCGATGGCTCGACCACGAGCAGCTCGACGCCGGTCGCGGTCTCCGGGGGGTTGAGCTTCAGCGTCCTCGCCGCGGGCGGCTCTCACACCTGTGGGCTCACCGGCGCCGGAGCGGCCTTCTGCTGGGGCTACAACGGCTACGGCGAGCTCGGCACCGGCTCGACCACGAGCAGCTCGACTCCGGTCGCCGTCTCCGGGGGCCTCCGCTTCAGCGCCGTCGCCACGGGCGGCTCTTACACCTGCGGGCTCACGAGCGCCGGGGCGGCCTCCTGTTGGGGCGACAACACGTCCGGCCAGCTCGGCGATGGCTCGACCACGAGCAGCGCAACGCCGGTCGCCGTCTCCGGGGGCCTCCGCTTCAGCGCCCTCGCCTCGGGCCGCGAACACACCTGCGGGTTCACCAGCGCCGAGGCGGCTTACTGCTGGGGCCGGAACTCCGCCGGGCAGCTCGGGGACGGGACAGCACAGACCTGGTGGGCGCCGGCGCCAGTCTCCGGGGGCTTGAACTTCAGCGCCCTCGCCACGGGCCGCGTCCACACCTGCGGGCTCACCAGCGCCGGGGCGGCCTCCTGCTGGGGCAGCAACGCTTCCGGCCAGCTCGGCACCGGCTCGACCACGAGTAGCGCAATGCCGGTCGCGGTCTCCGGTGGCTTGAGCTTCAGCGCCCTCGCCACGGGCCGCTTCTACACCTGCGGGCTCGCCAGCGCCGGGGCGGCCTACTGCTGGGGCGGCAATTTTTTCGGCGAGCTCGGCACCGGCTCGACGACGAGCAGCGCAACGCCGGTCGCCGTCTCCGGGGGCTTGAGCCTCAGCGTCCTCGCTACGGGCGACTTCCATACCTGCGGGCTCACGAGCGCCGGGGCAGCCTACTGCTGGGGCTACAACGCCTCCGGCCAGCTCGGTGATGGCTCGACCACGAGCAGCGCAACGCCGGTCGCCGTCTCCGGGGGCTTGAGCTTCAGTGCCCTCGCCACGGGCCCGGCCACCGAACACACGTGCGGGCTCACGAGCGCCGGGGTGGCCTACTGCTGGGGAAGCAACGCTATTGGCGAGCTCGGCACCGGCTCGACCGCGAGTAGCGCAACGCCGGTCGCCGTTTCCGGGGGCCTGAGCTTCAGCGCCCTCGCCACGGGCCGCTTCTACACCTGCGGGCTCACCAGCGCCGGGGCGGCGTACTGCTGGGGCCGAAACAGCTCCGGCCAGCTCGGCGATGGCTCGACCACGAGCAGCACGACGCCGATCGCCGTCTCCGGTGGCTTGAGCTTCAGCGCCCTCGCCGCGGGCGGCTTGCACACCTGCGGGCTCACGAGCGCCGGGGCGGCGTACTGCTGGGGCGCAAACAGCTCCGGCCAGCTCGGCGATGGCTCGACCACGAGCAGCACGACGCCGGTCGCCGTCTCCGGGGGCTTGAACTTCAGCGCTCTCGCCACGGACCGCTTCCACACCTGCGGGCTCACCAGCGCCGGGGCGGCCTCCTGCTGGGGCTACAACGACTACGGCCAGCTCGGCCGCGGCACCTTCGGCTACTCGACCGTTCCGGTTGCGGTCGCGCCGTTCTGATCCGCAAACATGACCGGCATTTCCACCGGCGTTCCGCCAACGGATCTATGGGATTTGAGCGATGCTACGCCGCACGCTGCTCCGGAGGCGAGGGGCCATATGGCCGGGCCAGGACGGCCTCCAACGCACACCCGACGAGCGCCATTGAGCCCGAGCTTCGGGACAAATGACCCGGCGGAGTGTCCCCCGATTGTCCCCCGCACCATTGGCTACCATCAGGCTCCGGTGGCACAACGGCCGCCCGAGCAGGCGGCCGAAGTACTTACAGAGCAACGCATGGTGTTCGATGGTGTGCGATGGTACCACCGTCCTGGTGAACTGAAAATCCGCGTGTCGGGAGTTCGATTCTCCCCCTGGCCACTGATCGTATCGGCTGTGACGGTGCTGCCGCCACCGTGGCGACGGGGTTCTGCGTGGCGGCCTGGGTGTACGTGGAGGCCAAGCACCGGCTGACGGGCTGGGGCGGGAAGCCGGCCTAGCTTCTATCGGCCGGTCGCGCCTCTTTCCGCCGCGCATTTCTCGCACGGACACATCCTGCGCAGCTGCTGGTAGGTATAGATCCCCGTGTTGTGCCCGTCGCTCCAGTCGATGCGGATCCCGTACTGGCCCACGAGCTGCACGGTGACGCCGTCGATGTCTTCCGGCACCCTGGCGGGATCAAGCAGCGGCCGACCCGTCATCTCCTCCCGGCACGCCGCGCACGGGCAGGCGAGCCGCAGCATCCGGGCCGGATAGATCCCTTCGTGCCCTGCGGCCCACTGGATGAGAAAATCGCCCCGCGCGGCCTTGCGACCGATGAGCGTGGGAATGGGAATCTCTTGCAACCGCCTAGCTCCGCGCCGCGCCCAACCCTCAGGGCGGCGACACCGTGAAGCGCACCGTGTCAGTCGCTGCCGACCTAGTGGGAACGTGCCACGGATCGGCGAGCACCGCGATCACCCGGTGCTGGCCGGGAGCCACGCCCTCGAAGGTGAACTCCGATTGCCCCCGGCCCAGGTGGATGATCCCGGTCACCCCGGCGGGAATGGTGTCCCCGGGGGCGGTCAGGTCCGTATCGAGAAACAGATGGTGGTGCGCCGTGCCGGCTCGCTGCTCGGCGGCTGGCGCGATCTCGATCCCGGTGGCCTCGAGCACGACGCGCACACTCGGCCCGGCGAGTACCGCGCCCTCGGCCAGCTCCACGACGCGCACCCCGGGCGGAGCGGGTCGCGAGCAGGCCGCCATTGCCAGCAGCGCCGCGGCGACCAGGGCTCCCGCCTCCCGCGTCCCGCGTCCCGGCCCCACCTGTCGGCACGTGCCCGGCGCGAGGTCGGTCAGGGTCGATACTTGGACTAGCTCACCCATTGGGCCCTCGCCGGTTCACTGAATATTAATCAACCCGCGGGAGCCTCGGTCGATTCATCCTGCGCAACGCGGAGGCTCGTGCGGGGCTTGACCCGGGGGGGCGCTAATCCATGTTTGATGGTGGCGTACGCCACTAGTCGCGGAGCACCTTCGGGAGCCATCGGGATGACGTACATCATCGCGGAACCCTGCATCAACGTCAAGGACCGATCCTGCGAGGACGTGTGTCCGGTGGACTGCATCTACGAGGGCGAGGACCAGCTCTACATCCATCCCGACGAGTGC
>Ga0247727_10007334_pt1 | contig 21040 bp, 23 predicted proteins | sample WisWelCaveWW1625_FD_202498 | JGI IMG/M metagenome (GOLD analysis project Ga0247727, IMG submission 202498) | Biofilm microbial communities from Wishing Well Cave, Virginia, United States - WW16-25 | ecosystem: Environmental > Aquatic > Deep subsurface > Groundwater > Cave microbial mat | place... | reverse complement strand
CCAGTGGACGGACTTCCCATCCGGTGTTCATGCGGCCTCCTTGGGAATGCCCATCAGTTGCGCCTGCGCTTCGCTGAAGAGGGGCTTCCAGCAACGGGGGCAGTAGACCCCGGCATGACGGACCACCACCAGGAAATCCTGTTTGGGAAGGATTCGCGCCTGCGCATTGGGCATCTGGTAGGCGCATCGGGGACAGGTGAGAGAACCGGTCTTGCGTTGACAGAGGGGACAGGCCACATCCGTGCATCCACTCACATCGAAAAACTGGAGCCGGGTCCGGCCCTTCTCGGTCAGCGCATGACCTGCGCTTTTCCGTTCCAGCAATTCCTGTCGCTTGAGATGGGAGAGATACGAGCGGGCGGTCGGTGCCGAATAGCCAAATGCCTCCACCAGATCCTTTGCCCGTACCGCCAGCTTGGTCTTCACGAGCAGAAGCGTTTGATGCTTATTTGTTTTCACCCACGATCCTCGGAGAGTTGATGTGATATTTTTTGAGTTCTAACCGCTGCGCATACCGTTCCAAGGCGGCATGGGTGGGCACCTGAGGCACGCCCACCGTTTTGAGAAACCCGCGAATCTGGTTATACGTCAGCCGCTTCAGTCCCAGATCCCACAGCATCGACAGGATAAGCCCGATCTTCGCGTGCTTTGGCGGCAGCGGACGAGACCCGATTCTTTGCAATTCTTTCACAAAGGCGTGGTTCTGTTCTGTCAGCGCTCGTTGGACCACTCGGCTAATGCCGCCACGCTCTGCCAACCGGGAATTCACGCGCAGCACCTGCAACACCGCTGACGCATCGCCTGCCTCAGCGGCTTCCAGCAGCTCCCACATTGGCTTCTCCCACACCAGGAGGGCGGTGAGATTGTCAACGGCCGCCTTGAGCTCAATCCGCATCTCGTCGGCATGTTGTTGGGCCTCCTGCTTTAGGCGTTGCATCTCACTCCGTGGAAACATCTCATCGAATAACAGGCCGGTTGTGGGATCAGTTCTGTGTCCCAGTCGCCGAATGAGTCGGTCCACCTTCTGCAGGGTGGTCCGCAACCAGGTCCCAACGAGCTGATCATCGGAGGGAGCCAAGGGGGTAATGCTGGGATCAATGTGCGTCACCATCCTCGCCAAAAATTTAGGGGCAGCACGATAGGCCTTCGCCCAGTCAATCGGTGTGGTCTGCTCCGTCAGCATCTGTTCTCCCGCAGGGGCCAACCCTCCACTGGACGCATGGTCCACCATCTCCGCCGCGATGCGCGCCAGGAGGATGAGGCTCTCCGCCTTCCAACCCTTCGCCTCTAGACGGTTGCGCCAGCGTTCGCCCTGATTCTCCATACTCACTCCCGTTTACGCAAAAAGCCGACAATGCCCCTCGTCGGCCTGTCGGGTTTTTGATTGCTTATGCTGCGCACGATATACCAGGGAGGATCACGTCTCAATGCTGAAGAAGGGAAAGACCGTTCATGTTGCTGACCGTCAACGCGCTCTCACAGCGGCTACAGATTAAACCCTCGACCCTCTATGCCTGGGCCAGCCAGGGGAAGATCCCCTGCCGAAAGATTCATGGCTTGGTCCGGTTTGATCCGACTGAGATTGACCGTTGGTTGGCCTCCTTCTATCCCCCACAGTCCGTGCCTCTCCAGATAGGGAGACGCAAGACGGACACTTCCGACCTTGATAGATTGATTGCGAGGGCAAAACGCGCGGTCTATACTTCCGGCCACGGGGAAACCATAACACCGTGTCCCACGGGAAAGGAGTGAACGGATGGGACTCGTGAAGAGAGGTCATACGTGGTGGATGTCATTCATGTACCAAGGCCAGCAAGTTCGGCGATCAACCGGCACCTCAGACAAGCGGCTAGCTGAGGCCATTCTCGGGCAGGTGAAAGTCCAGATTGTCGAAGGGCACTTCTTTGACAAACTCCCAGCGCAGCAGCGGACGGTCACGGACCTGCTGGACCGGTATCTCAGTGAACATGCCACGAGGCGGGCCAATTATCCTCGGGAACTGACCAGCGTGAAGACTCTGAAGGCGTTCTTTGGCACTCCGACGTTGGATCACGTCACACCCAAGCGCATCGTGGCGTATAAGAATCACCGTTTTACGCAGGGTGTGAAACCGGCGACCATTAACCGGGAGCTGGCCACACTGAAAAAGGCTTTCAACTTGGCTCGGCGAGAGTGGGAATGGTGTACGGATAACCCGGTTTGCCGTGTCTCGATGGAGAGGGAAAACAACTCGCGAGATCGCTGGCTGACCGTGGATGAAGAGACGCGTCTGCTCCATGCGGCGTCTCCATGGTTACGGGAGCTCATGTTGTTTGCAATCCATACTGGGATGCGCATGGGAGAGATCCTAGGCTTGACCTGGGCCGGGGTGGATCTGTTCCGTCGAACGGTGACGGTCTTCAAGTCGAAGAATGGCGAACGACGCACTATCCCGCTCAATCAAACCGCGCTCGCACTGCTGAAGCACAAGGCTGGAAGCCATTCGATCGAAACGGAGTTGGTGTTTCCGAGCGAAGCACAGACACGGCTGAATGCGAGCAACATCAGCCGAAGTCTGAATCTTGCTCTGGAGAAAGCCAAGATAACCGATTTCCATTTCCATGATCTTCGGCATACCTGCGCGACGCGGATGGTCCAAGCCGGGGTTGATCTGTATAAGGTGCAACGGCTCCTGGGGCATAAATCGCCGATCATGACCCAGCGGTATGCCCATCACTATCCGGAGAGTTTGCGGAATGGCGTCGAAGCATTGGATGTCGGGCGGGCGGTTAGCACAAATTTAGCACAATTGCGGGTCGTGTCCGAATGCGGTCCTGCAAGCTATTGGAAAATTGGTGCCCCCGATACGAATTGAACGTACGACAAACGGTTTAGGAAACCGCTGCTCTATCCAACTGAGCTACGGGGGCATGATGGCTACGATACTGTAGGGATCGAGGAAAGTCTAGCTGGGAGTGCGGTTGCAGCTTCCAGCCTCCGAAGAGGACTCAGTGATGCTTCACCTGGGGTCGGAAAGGTCGTGATTCAGGTGGCTTGGACCGTGAGGTTAGCCGTACCATCGAACATCTTGCTTGTCGATCGACTTGATGGCGGAGTCGTCGTAAGAGAGCGGAGCCGCTCCAAGCACGGCATGGACCAGATCTATCAAAGTCTCAACGGAAAAGGGTTTCTGGAGAAAGGGTACCTGATCAGCGACCAGTCGATACGCCTTGCGTTCTTGTTCCGACAGGCTCGACATCAGGATCACGCGAAATGTCTTCTTCATGGCCAGGGTGCGTTGGATGACGTCGTGACCATGGACCCGCGGATACAGATTTCCCGTGGAGGTCAATTGAAGGCCGGGCGGAGGCAGCATGAGATCGGTCAGCAGCAGGTCGACCGGCTCCTGGTGGGTGGCCAAGATCTTTAAAGCTTCCGAACTGCCTTCCGCCTCGAGGACTGTAAATCCCTTAGTACGAAGTGTCTTGGCACAGATCAACAGCATTGACGGGTCATCGTCGACGACCAGGATCGTTTTCGCAGGGGATGGGTGCGTCGGTGCGGGTGTGCCCATTAAGACCTCCGGCCTCGGACAGATAGCGGACTATCAGAGTCGATCCTTGTGTCCATATGTAAACTAATCAATGCCCTGGACCTGTATCGGTCTGAGCATCAAAAACTTAAATGAGGGGGCTGCCCTCACTATTCATGACGGTTCGTCGCGAAATTGCGCCAGCAGCCAGGCGAGAGGCACGGGGCTAGGGGCTAGAGGGAAGAGCCGAGTTTTCGACCGGAAGTCTTCCCCCTTGCCTCTGGCCATTTGCCCCTCGCCGGAAAGCTCGCGATTGCACCAGACGCATTTATGAATAGTGTGAGCTAGCGTACGGCGGGTGTCTTCTCCGTTTTGGCAGCCAAGAGTTCGCTCTTTTTAGGGGTCTGCGTGAGCAGATCGGCGCGAATCTGAAAGATGCCTGGGATACGTTGCCCCATGGCGTAGGCCAGTCCGTTGGCATGACTCCCAATCGAGAGTTTCCCTGCGATCTTCCCATCCCTTCCTGTAGCGATGAATTCTGCTGCCGGCGTCACGAGGCCGTAGGGCGCCAACGGCCCGGCCTGTTTGATCACCCGCTCCTCGGCTGGGACATTGGCAACACGGCTGACAAACAAGTCTGTGGCCGGCTGGTCCAATTTCTGAGTCGGCTGATCTTCCAAGACCCACTCGTTCTGTTGGTTGATCAGGACATATTGTTCGGTCGGCGTCTTAATGGAGAGCATCGCGATGTCGGTGTAATCGATGCCTAGCAGCCGCTTGTCTTGGAACGTAAATAGTTCCTTGGTCAGGTCTCTGATCGCGGTGGGATTGATGCGATAGAGCGGGCCATCGGGACTCGTTTCCGCAATGGCTTCGCCGCTGGCCGGGTCTGGGTGGAACAGTTTGACTGTCTGGTCACCATCGGCAGTATGAATGGCGACTTTCACTTTCGGCACGGTGAGTGTTTTGGCCAGGGAGTCGCGTTCGGGCCCAGGGTCGACGATGCCCAGCGCTTTCAAGTCTTCGAGCTTGAACAAAAGGGCCCGCACTTCCGTTTGATCGGCTTCGGCTTCAATCGGGTAGCGAAGCTTCCATTTGCTTTTGGGTTTTTCCTGTCCTTGATAAAGCACAATTTCGGTGGTCGCGTAGGTGAGACGGATACGGTCGACGTCACCTTGTGATACACGCAAGAGGTCTTTGCGGCGAAAGGTCATCAAGGTCTTGTTCACGAAGTCCTTGGGGGCCAGATTGGTGAGCAGGACTTTGCGATCCGATTTACGAAGGACATACAGGGTGGAAGAGAGGGGACCGCTGTCCCCGATGGAGAAGGTCTCCCGTGCGGCGCCGGCTGCGACGGTGATGGTCGTCACCGGTTTGTCGAGTCCAAAGGGAGTCAGATTGGTCGGGTGGTCCTCGACGACGCGGGTCACGGTGCCTGTGACCAAGGCTCTGATCAGGTTCTGTACTTCCCGCTGATCGGCGTCGGTGTTGAGAGGCGAGGTCAACCGCCAGCTCCGGTCGGGCGTCCGCGCGAAGACGAGGTCGTGCCGGTCGGTCTTGATGGTGAGCTCGGAAAGGGCTTCCTGGTCGAAGAGCAGCACCTTCTTGTCGGCGGTGTCTTGTCGCTCGTGCGACTCTTTCTGCGGCAGTTCAATGGCATAGAGATATATGCCGAGTCCGGCCAGTACGAGCACCATGATGAGTGTAGGCCAGTAACGCATCGATCTACAAACGTCGGCGTCGGCGCCAGACCATGATGCCGGAGAAAAACATGGTGGCCGGCAGGAGGATGACTTGCAGATAGAGCAGTGCTCGTTCCTCTAAGGGGTTGGGAGTAAATGGTCGAAGCGCGGAATCCTTTGGGCCGATCGCCAGCATATTCCGTTCTTCAGCCAACCACCCAGCCGTATGGAGAAAAAAGTCGCTGTTGCCGGGAAAGTTCACGAAGGCATTGGTCGCAAATGTGGAATTGCCAATGACCACGATCGCCGGCCGAGGCTTGCCTTCCTCCGGTGCGACCTTTGGCGCCAGGGCCGCGGCCATCGGCAGGGGCCCTTTGATGTCTTCCTTTTCATCGAGGTTTACGACGCGCCCCTTCAGGTCGGTCTCTGCCCAGCTGTTCGGCGATGTTCGGGCGAGCGGCACATAGTCCCATGCATTGCCGACCTGTTCATCGAAGGTGACATGTCGCGCGAGGGGAAACAACACGGCGGCGGACAGGTCCTGCGTAATTTCATGTTCTGTGAACGTGCGCACAAGCAGGGACGTGAGATCGCCTTGGGCTAATCGATCTTGCAAATCGACCAAAGCTCCAGGGCCGACTCCCAGGCCCCACTGCTTGAGCAAGGGATTCAGGTCTGCCTGCGTATCCGGATCGATGAGCAGCAGGAGATGGCCGCCCTTTTCCACATAGGTGTGAATCCGTTCTTGTTCCTCAGTGGTCACCGGCCGGCGGGGCCCAGCCACGACGAGGATGGCGGTATGATCCGGCACGGCTTCCTCTTTGAGCAGACTGAGGGTGCCGACGTCGTAGCCCTGCTTGAACAAGATCTCTCTGGCGGCAGACAGTCCAGTTCGCTCCCGATCGTCGAGACTCGCTTCACCGTGCCCTTCGAGAAAGAGCACGCGTTTCTTGCTGTCCTGAGACACACGGATCAGCGCCCCTGTCAGTTCCACTTCCGAGGGAGAGGTGACCCGAACGCTGTGCCCGGCGCTCTCGAAAATGGCCGTATCGGTTCTTGTAATGCCATAGTTTTGGGCGATTTTCGGCTGCCGTTCCGGGTCGACGAACTCCACGGAAATCTTCTGGCTGGCTTGCCGATAACTATCGAGCCGTTCTTTGTAGGATTGGTAGCCGGGGTCTTTTTCTCTGGTGAAGACGGTGACCATCACCTCGCGTGGGAGATTCCGCAACACGCGATACGTTTGCGGGGCTAGGGAGAAGTTCTGGTTCTCCGACAGATCCCAACGAATGGAATGGCGGGCAGCGAGAAAGTTGACGACCGTAAGAATACAGACGAAGAGGAGGATCATCAGCAGGCTGTTTGCACCCATGCGCGTAGAGCGTCGGGTGGAGAAAGCTTTCAGGCCGCTGAAATGGACGGCAAAAAAGAGAATGAGGCAGAGGAGTGCCGATCCTTCCATGAGGGTGACCAGCCAGAGTTTCTCCGGGACGAGGCTATAGGCGATCGCTCCGGCCACGGCCAGAGCCACTCCGATCACGCCAAGCGGAATCGTCTTGAGATTCATTTCCACCGTGCCGAATCCACAACTCGGTGAGACAAAAAGAGCATCAAGGCCAACCCGCTGAAAAAATACACAAGGTCTTTCGTGTCGACCAACCCACGCACTAAGTGGTCGTAGTGCTCCATGAATGACAGGTACGAGACGGCCTGTCCAATGGCTGTATCCCCGAGCAGTGAGCCCAAGCCGGCGAGGAGCCACAGGACCAGTAACAGGCCAATGCTGACAAAGGCCGCGACGATCTGGTTTTCGGTCAGTGCTGAGGCCAGCACGCCGATGGAAAGAAAGAGGGCGCCGAGTAGGACTAGTCCAAGGTAGCCGGTCAGCACGGGATACCAATCGAAATCACTGAATAGAGCAAGCGTGAGTGGCATGAGGCCGGTCAACCCGAGTAAACCCAGAAAGACGAAGAATACGCTTATGAACTTGCCGGCCACGATTTCGTTGATGCCGATCGGAGAGGTCAGTAAAAATTCAAAAGTGCGGAGTTTGCGTTCTTCGGCGAATAACCGCATCGTCAGGATCGGCAGGATAATCAGAAGAATAAATCGGGTGCTGCTAAACAGATTCCGGAAGACGAGATCGTTCAGATTGATCTGGGCACTTCCCTGCATCTGCATCAGCTGAATCGCCTGGGCTCCGGCAAAGACAACGTAAAGATAGGCGAGCAGCCCCACGATCAGGAGAAACACAGATCCCACGGCATACACCACGGGGGAGATGAAGTACGAACGCAGCTCTTTTGCAATGATGGCTTGGACTGGTGTCATGCTGGCTGGCCGGCCGGATCTGCTGAGGCGACCGCTGCGTCCGGCGCGAGGCCTTCTTCATGTCTGGTCAGTTGGAGAAACACATCTTCCAACGTCATGGAAATGGCTTGCAGTTCGACCAGTCCCCATCCACTGGTGACCGCCAGACGAGCTACTTCTTCCCGCACGTCCCGACCAAGTTCACATTCCAGGAGAAAGGTACCGGAGGCGCCGCTCGTGAAGACGTTCTGGACCCCCTGCACCGCCTTCAAGCGACTGTCGGTGTCTGCGGCGGGAGATTTGAGGGTCAGCGAGATCTTTTCGGACTGGCGCAGGCGTGCGGAGAGTTGTTCGGGTGTGTCTTCAGCCACGATACGCCCGCCGCTGATGATCACGACGCGCTGGCACACAGCGGTCGCTTCAGGGAGAATGTGGGTGCTCAGGATGACGGAATGGGATCCAGCCAGGTTCTTGATCAATTCTCGGATCTCGATAATCTGTTTGGGATCGAGTCCAACGGTCGGTTCATCCAGGATTAAGATCTGGGGATCGTGCAGCAACGCTTGGGCCAGCCCCACACGTTGGCGATAACCACGCGACAGATTCCCGATGAGCCGGTGTTGCACCGTGCCAAGTCCGAGCCGCTCGATTTCACGTTGCATGGAAGAGGTGAGGATTTTTCCGCCCAGACCGCGGAGGCGGCCTACGAACCGAAGATACTCTGTGACCGTCAATTCCTGGTAGACCGGGGGAGTCTCCGGCAAGTAGCCGATCCGGCGTTTCACCTCCATCGGCTGATCCGCACAATCGAATCCCGCCACCCGCGCGGTGCCTTCGGTGGATGGCATAAAACAGGTCAGGATGCGCATGGTGGTGGTTTTACCCGCCCCATTCGGACCCAGGAACGCCAACACCTCGCCCCTGGCGACGGAGAAACTGACGCGATCGAGGGCGGTATGTTGTCCATACCGCTTCGTGATCTGTTGGACTTCAATCATATGTGGTGATTGGATCGATTGAGTTGGGGAGTACTGCCGGCGGGGTGGTCGTTGCACCCTAACAGGCAACACGTGGGCATCTTACTCAGTCGGATTGGGGCAGTCAATATCGTGTTTTAGGAGTCTGTCCGACCTTGACCGTTCTACTGCGGCGAACGATTCGCGACCATCTGCGTCGTTCTCGGCCCGCTTCCAAGAACCGTGAAACGTGAAGCGCGGGCCAGCCTCGGGCCTTGCGCCGCTCATCTGGCCGCACCTCCTTCGCCTCGTTACGAAGGCAATGCCGGACAGGCTCCTAGCCGCGTGCAACTTTACACGTTTGCTCCAGCCTGCTAGAGTCCGCGCGCCGATAGGCCTGCCAGGGAGATCGATCAATGATCAGGGTGCGTCAAGCGAGAGGGGTACTATTCGCAATCGCTGCATTGATGATGCTGCTCTGTATCCCGCCCGATAGTGAGGCAGCCAGCGGGTGGACCTATCGGGTTCATGGCCAGGTGATGGCGGTAAACGTCGCCCAATCTCCCCATGTGATTGTCGTCAAGACACCGTTGACCAAGCATAACGATATGACCGTGGGGGCCAAGGTGACAGCCCAAACCAGGGTTGTGCGAAAGAGGAAGCGGATCGCGCTTCAGACCATCAACGTGGGTGAGGTGGTGGGGCTGACCTATGTCAAACAGCAGGACGGGGTAATTGCTCGGATCATTCATGTTCAGTAGCGCTTCTGGCTCGGGCCACCACCCTAGCCTCTGGCCCCGTGCCTCTTGCCTGAACATCAGCGATTACAGCAAAAACATTATGAATAATGCTGGGTTAGGTTATCTTCGAGGTAGGGGGTTTGTATGACAGTTTCAGGCACGGCGCCATTAAGCCGTCTGCGTTCGTACCAATCATGGCATGGGTTGACTGGCACAAGTACTTTCCTCTATAAATGGCCCTCTAGAAGGAAGCCAACCAAGTTTGATGGCTTGGTGTCGTACGGTTTCTTATCGGTTTCTCCTTGTTCCTTCATCCCTACGTAGGGGGTTAGGGCTACGCTCTCGGTATTGTGGGACTATCGGTTGGACCGTACTGTGAGGGTACACAGGCCAGGATCCTGTGTGACAGTTGGTTCAACCAGGAACAAGAGGTGGTGTTAGATGATCAGTCGAACTCGTGGAAGCAGTCGGCAGCTGTTCTGGACGATGGGTCTCAGTCTGGGAATGCTTCTGGGTGCCTGTTCGTGGGTTCCTAAGGGGACTTCTCAATTGGACGTGGGAATTGAGGATCGTGGGGTGGCCTCCTGGTATGGCGAGTCGTTTCATGGCAAGCAGGCGGCCAACGGCGAGCTGTTCGACATGGAGGCACTGACCGCGGCCCATCGGACCCTCCCACTCGGCAGCATGGTCCGGGTCGTGAACTTAGCGAACGGAAAACATCTCCACGTACGGATCACCGACCGAGGTCCCTATGTCAACAGCCGGATTCTCGACCTTTCCCGTGGCGCGGCGGCTCGGTTAGGGATGATGGAAGGGGGCCTATCCGTCGTACGGGTTCAGTTGGTTGGGGAGCGCCGGCCCGCGGCTCTTCTCTCTTCTGAGGCCATGGAGACGGTATCGACCGCTCTCCTTCTTGGGCTAGAGCAAGCCCCTTCAAGGGCCACCGATCCCTTCCCCTCAGCTTGGGAAAAGTCGGATCCTCTGCTGATCTATCCCCTTCGACTACCTCCTGGCGATATCTGGATCCAGCAACGCGCACGACGTTTGACGGGGATGCAGGCGGCAGGTCATGTCGACCATACCGAAATTGCGAGGGTCCTTTTTACCTAGCTCGCGAAGTGTGCGCGAGACAAGCAATACGTGCGCGACAGGCGCGACTCGCGAAGATGACATTTTCGAGCCGCCCCGCTTTTCGCGCAAGTCTCGCGAGTCTCGCGCAAATAACGAGAGACGGTTTCTAGTCCGCTACACCCAATCAGTAGGCTCCCGAGTCGGTCGTTCAGTCACCCGCCCAGCGAGCGCCTCACGAATCGTTCGACTCACCCGATCAATCGCTCCCACCTCCGAAGCGGGAACGATCCAGGCATCTGCCGGTTCCAGTTCGATGCGATAGTGATTCTGCCTCGTCGAAAACCATTCGATATAGGGATGAGGAGTGAGGTTCGGATGAGGGTCGAACGAGATCAAGTTCACATCCCCGATCTGCGGGTTTTCCATGTCACCAATCAACTGGCCGGCGAGATCCTCGTCCTCAAACCGACGATTCCGAAACTGAATGACCTGCCCCGCGATATCGGCCTTGAAGTTTCCCCGTAAATACACATCGACAGGACCGACCACCGCGAACACGATCTGTCCCACGATCGTCCCATCGACGCGATTATCCAGAAACCCTTCCTGTACCCAGCGTCCATTGCCAAATTTTTGTGCCATCTGACTCCTTGTAACGAGCTAGCCCGCATTGTTCATGACGGATCGTCGTCCCCCACCCACCCATCCCTCCCCCATAGTTATGGGGGAGGGTAAGGGAGGGGGCACGTTCCTCGTGAAGCGTATCTCGTATCTCGCATGCGACGATCAGACACACTCATTCCGTCCTGCGCTTCACGCTTCACGAACGACGCTTCACGCGCGAGAGCAGTGGATCAGCGATTACAGCAAAAGCATTCATGAATATTGAGACTAGGCCGGCTGGACCGTGCCGACCGCGGGCGATGACGACTGAGGGCCGCTCCCAAAAGCGCCCACCAACACCGCCAACAAGATGAGTCCACTTCCAACCCACCCCTGAAGATCCAATGTTTCACCGAGAAAGTACCAGGAGAGCCCGGCCGCGTAAACCGGTTCTGACGCAAAGATCAATGCCACCTGTTGCGCGGGCACAATTCGCTGCACCCACATTTGAACGGCAAAGGCCCCGGTCGCAAGTCCTCCGGTTACCCCAAGCCCGACAAGCAACAACGCCGTCGGTGCAAACGCCTGAGCGGGCGCCTGCTCAACCAGAAGGGTGGGAAGCAACAGAACGACCATCGCCATCATTTGCCAGGCAAACAAGGACGGCGCATCGACTTCGCGCGTAAACCGTTCCAGACAAGCGATATGCGCGGCAAACGCAATCGCACAGACGAGCGTCAAGAGGTCGCCAAGATTCCCGGATGCGCTGGGCTTCACCAGCAGCCAGAGCCCCACTATGGCGATTCCGGTGGCCAACCACACACGCCGGTCGAATCGGCGCAGGATCAATGGCACGATGACGACATATAGCGCCGTAATAAAGGCGGAATTCGATGCGGTGGTATAATGGAGCCCGACTGTTTGGAGAACATAGCCGAGAAAGAGCCAGCAGGTGGCGATCGCACCCGCCCGCAAGACCGCCGGCTCGCGGTGTAAGCGAAACCTCCAGAGCAGATACCCGCCCCCGACCAGTAACGCTCCCAGAAGAAATCGGAGAAACAGAAACGCAAAGGGTGGAATTTGCTCCAACACCGCTTTGGTAGCGGGAAACGTCGCGCCCCAGATAAGCGTTGTCAGCAGGAGTGCAAATCGTGGCATGGAATCGAAGCAGTGCTGAGTTTTGAGTTATGAGTTCTGAGTATTTGGGCGAACCCGAAGCAACCGAGCTGTCCTCAACTCAGCACTCAGAACCCAGAACTCAGAACTTCGCCTTTCTATGCTTTGCACAGCGGACAGCGGCGCTGTTCAGTCGTCCCGGCCAGCTCCATCGCCGCTAGTGCCCGCTCCTTATCCAGATAATCGAACCACCCGCCTTCCCAAAAATCGCTTGAGGAACCGATCGACGTAGACGGCACCTCAGAACAACGATCTTTGTGGAGCGTGACCCGATCGATTGAACGCGCGATGTGAATCCAGTAGCTCATTGTGGGAGCAGTTAGGGGCGAAGTGTCAGGGGTGAGGGGTATGAAAACAAAGATGCAGCAACCTTTCACTCCTCACCCTTTATCCCTCACTGGTTTAGGGCAGGAGTTGCCACTCATCCTTCTCGATAAAGACCTTTACGCCTGTCTCAAGCTTCTTAATATCGTCCTTCTCAAAGATCCTCATGTATCGCTCGATCCGATCCGGATCGTCGATCCGCTCTTCCTGCATCATTCCACTAACACTCTTGTACTTCCGAATCAACAGGGACATCGAATTCCTCCTCCAACATGCTACGCAAAAACTATGTGGGCACGCCAAAGCTTCACTGGTCCGCACGTCTGGGACAACAGAAGGACACCGCGCAGGATGCTCAAAAAGGCCGTCCAGCAAGGCCGCAGCGAGCGAAGAGTCGAGGCGTACGCTTCGGTACGTTGAGCCTCTGAGCGATGCGAGAACGCCGCTGGAGGACTTTTTCAGCATCCTGCCAAACCACTGGAAGTCCTATCAGCTTGATGTGTAGAATAAGGCAAAGCTCAACGGCCGGTCAAGAGCGCGTTCTCTCTCTGTGCGGTTTTCATCTCGCTTTCGGATACGAAACATGCCGATCTACGAATATCGTTGTGGGCAATGCGAGAAGCGCTTTGACGCCACCCAATCCGTCCATGCCAGAGCCGAGGACACCGTGTGCCCTCACTGTAATGCCCAGGACGCCACGCGGTTACTGTCCGCCTGCACGACACAAGTGAAAGGGACTCGCAAAACCGGCTTCTCCGAAATGAAAGCCTACAACATGTTAGACGAGCGGATGGACAAGTTCGCTAAACTCCCACCGCTGATGGGCAAACGCGCCGCCCCCGACGCCGCTCCACCTTCCGATCCTTCTACCGGCGGCACAACGGAGAATTGAACCAGACCGTGGCCGGCATGTGAACACGCGTCGTCGTCCTCCCAATATCCACCCCAACCCCATGGAGATCGCATGACCGCGAGACTCGTGCTCTCGCTATGTCTCAGCTTTCTATTCAGCTATGTAACGGCCCTCGTCGCCCTTGCGGATGTCGCCGGAAACCTGACCATCGCCGGCAACGGACCGGAACTGACGACCATCGAACCCCTCGCCCGCGCATTTGAAAAAGCCAATCCGAGAGCCTATCTCGATGTCGTCTGGGACGCCAATTCAAAACCTGTTGAGATGGTCAAATCCGGCCAGGCCCACATCGCCGTGACCGGATCTGCAATCGGAGATCTTTCGGCGACGCCCATCGCGTGGGATGGGATCGGCATCCTGGTGCACCTCTCCAATTTCACGAAAGAAGTCACGAAGCAACAGGTAGCCGACATTTTCTCCGGTAAGATCACGCTGTGGTCCGAACTCGGTGGTCTAGAGGCGAAAATATAGGTAATCGACCGGCCTCGCAACCAAAACATCCGCGATGCGTTTGAATCGCAACTCGGCATTGCCGGCAAGATCACCGGTGCTGCCAAGGTGATTGGCTCCGATGAACAGGTCGTTAAAACCGTCGTGGGAACACTTCCCCCTCTGTCTGCAGTCGCCTACCTATCCCTGAGCCAGGGATTATCCGTCGTCTCAGATGGCGTCCCAGTCAGACTCTTGCCTATCGACAAGGTCGAACCGGAAGGCCCCACCGTCAAAGACGGCCGCTATCCGCTCCGACGCCCCGTCCTTCTCTTGACCAAGAAGGAGCCGCATCCCCTGACTGAGGCATTCACCCAGTTTGTCCTGTCTCCGGCCGGTCAACAACTCATTGCCGAGACGTATATTCCGATCAAAGAGAAATAATCGTGCGTCGTTGTTATAGAAGGAGGCAGCTATGCAGACGTGGCGATCATCGGGGTTTATGTTATTGGGACTCATCGGATCCATGGCTTCACCCATGACCCTATCCCACGCGGAGGAGCCGGGCGCGATGGTCGATGGCGCTGGATTTACCCTCTACGGGACAGAGGCGATCAAGGGATTCGATGCCTCAAAAGTTGAACGAGACCCTATCTGCGACCGGAGCAAGCGCCCACGGATCGCCAAGATCGAACCGGACGAAGCCAAACCGGGCGACAAAGTTGTCATCACCGGCGAGAATTTCGGCACGAAGGAATGCTTTCATACCGTGACCTTCAGCGCGGCCTCAAACATGCCCGTGGCCTTCAAATTCATGAGCGACTCAGCGATTGAAGCGACCGTGCCGGAAGCGAAAGCAGGGATGTCGTTCGTCATCATCGTCGCGGGTGGCGGAAGTGCCCAGTCAAAACCGGTCTTGATCAAGTCTAAATAGGCTTTTCCTCCCTAAGAACCGGCCTGTTCTACCCCTTCCTCCCTCGACACGACTCCTGATCCTATGCTAATTTACGCGCTCATTTTCGCCTGATCACTCTCGCAGAATCGCGAACGATTGAGAAGACAGGGACCGGTATGTTCAAGAAAATTCTGGTGGCTAACCGCGGCGAAATCGCCATGCGGATTATCCGCGCCTGCCGCGAATTGAACCTCGCCACCGCAGCCATTTACTCCGAAGCCGATTCGACCGGGATCTACGTCAAGAAGGCGGACGAGGCCTACATGGTCGGCCCAGGACCGGTCAAAGGCTTCCTGGACGGCCAGCAGATCGTCAGTCTGGCACAACGGATCGGCGCCGATGCCATCCATCCAGGCTATGGATTTCTCTCAGAAAACGCGCAATTTGCGCAGCTGTGCCACACCTCCGGTATTACCTTCATTGGCCCTTCGCCCCACGCCATCGACTTGATGGGGAGCAAGATCAAAGCCCGCGAGCTGGCCAAACGAGTCGGCGTCCCGATCGTCCCCGGTACCGAAGGCGGCATCACCGACGTCAAGGATGCCCTGTCGTTCGCAAAAGACACCGGTTACCCCGTCATGATTAAAGCCAGCGCAGGAGGAGGAGGACGCGGCCTCCGGGTGGTGCGGTCGGATACCGAACTTCGCGAGAACATGGCGGTCGCGTCACGGGAGGCCCAGGCTGCTTTCGGCGACGGAACCGTCTTCCTCGAAAAATATATCGAACGACCGCATCACATCGAATTCCAGATACTGGCCGACCGGCACGGCAACATCATCCACCTGGGCGAGCGCGATTGTTCGATTCAGCGCCGGCATCAAAAGCTCATCGAGATCGCTCCATCCTTGATTCTCACGTCGCGTCTTCGTGCCGAGATGGGTGAAGCAGCCATCGCCATCGCCAAGGCGGTCGAGTACGACAATGCCGGCACCGTCGAGTTCCTCCTCGATCAGGACAGCCGCTATTACTTCATGGAGATGAACCCCCGGCTCCAAGTCGAGCATACGGTGACCGAGCAGATCACGGCGATCGACATCGTGCGCAATCAGATCGTCATTGCAGCCGGCATGCCTCTTGAGATCACGCAGCAGGAGGTCACGCTCCAAGGCCATGCCATCCAGTGCCGCATCAACGCGGAAGACCCGAAGAACAACTTCCGGCCTTGCACCGGCACCGTCACGGCCTATCTCTCGCCAGGCGGAATCGGGGTGCGCATCGACGGAGCGGTCTACAAGGACTACACGGTACCGCCCTATTACGACGGCCTCTTGGCCAAACTCACCGTGCGAGGCCGTACGTGGGAAGAAACCGTCAGCCGCATGAGACGATCGCTCGAAGAGTACGTCTTGCGCGGGGTGAAAACGACGATCCCCTTTATGATGGAGATCATGCAGGATCAGGACTTCATGGCAGGACGTTTCGACACGTCCTACCTGGAGACGCATCCCGACCTGTTCAACTACGACGATTTTGAGGAGCCGGAAGATCTGGTGCTGGCACTCTCTGCCGCCATCGCGGCCTACGAAGGGCTCTAACAGGATGCTGAAAAAGTCCGCCAGCTTTGTTCTCGCATCGTTCAGAGGCTCAACGTACCGAAGCGTACGCCTCGCCTCTTCGCTCGCTGCGGCCGCGCTGGACGGCCTTTTTGAGCATCCTGCGAGCCGTCCTTACAACATGACTATTCGCAATACGCAGTGAATTTTGAGCAGAAACTGAGTTTTTCCACAACCTGCTAACGAAAACCCATGGCTGCGAAACCAAAGAAAAAGCCTGGCAAGAAAAAGCCGTCACTGCAGATCGAGCCGGCTGCGGGCAAGCCCATCCTGATCACCGATGTCGCCTTGCGCGACGGCCATCAGTCGCTCTTGGCCACGCGCATGCGGACGGAAGACATGCTGCCCATTGCCCAAAAGCTCGACGCCGTCGGCTATTGGTCACTCGAAGTCTGGGGTGGCGCCACCTTCGACACGTGCCTGCGCTTTCTCAAGGAGGATCCCTGGGAACGGCTCCGTGCACTGCGCGCCGCCATGCCCAATACGAAGCTCCAGATGCTGCTCCGCGGGCAGAACCTGGTCGGATATCGGCACTATGCCGACGATGTGCTGGAACGGTTCATCGAACGGTCTGCCACCAACGGCATCGACGTCTTTCGCATCTTCGACGCACTGAACGATATCCGCAACGTCGAGCAGGCCATGCGAGAAGTGAAAGCCTGCGGCAAACATGTCGAAGCCGCCATCTGCTACACCGTCAGTCCCGTCCACAGCATCGACCGTTTCGTCGACCTGGCCAAGAAGCTCGAAGATTTGGGCACAGATACCCTCTGCATCAAAGACATGGCTGGGCTCTTGGCGCCTCTAGACGCCTATCATCTCATACGTCGGATCAAAGCGGCGGTGAGGGTCCCGATCCATTTGCATTCACACTACACCTCGGGGATGGCCTCGATGACCTCTCTTATGGCGATCCTGGGCGGTCTGGACATGCTGGATACGTCCATCTCGCCGTTGGCCGGCGGCACCTCGCATCCGTCGACAGAAACCCTGGTAGCCTCGCTACGCAACACCCCCTACGACACAGGGCTGGATCTCGCGTCGTTCCTCCCGATCACCGAATACTTCCGCTCCGTTCGACGAAAGTATCGGCAATTCGAAAGCGAGTTCACCGGGGTCGATGCCGAGATCCTCACCTCGCAGATTCCCGGAGGCATGCTCTCGAATCTCGCCTCGCAACTGACCGAACAGAATGCCCTCGATCGAATTAAGGAAGTCCTGGATGAAGTGCCGCGCGTCCGAAAGGAAATGGGCTATCCCCCGCTCGTCACCCCGACGAGTCAGATCGTGGGCACCCAAGCCACACTCAACGTCCTGACGGGAGAACGGTACAAAGTCATCACCACGGAAACCAAGAACTACTTCCTCGGACTCTACGGACGGGCGCCGGGGCCCCTCGATCACGACATCATGGCCCGCGCGATCGGGGACGACCAGCCGATCAAGACGCGGCCCGCCGATCGGTTGGAGCCTGAACTCGAGGCCACCAGAAAAGACCTGCCTGCCTCAGCCACCACGGTGGAAGATCAACTTTCCTTCACCCTGTTCCCCACTATCGCGAGAGACTTCTTCGAAGCCCGTGAGAAGGGGGACCTGACGCTGGAGCCCCTCGAGATCTTCTCGACCAGCGGACCGGCTGCGGCCACCGAACTCCATTTGGCCCCAGCCGAATTCAACGTCACGGTCCACGGCGAAACTTACCATGTGAAGGTGTCCGGTTCCGGACGGAAGGTCGACGGCCGAAAACCTTATTACATTCGGGTCAACGACAAACTCGAAGAAGTCTCGTTGGAGCCGATCCAGGAAATCCTGGCCGGTGTGCCGGAGGCTCCCGACGCTGGTACCGGGGCCAAACCCAAACGGCCCAGGCCGTCCAAGCCAGGAGACGTGGCCCCCCCGATGCCCGGCCGCGTCGTCAAAGTGCTCGTCACGAACGGTACCGTGGTCAAGGCCGGTGACCCTCTTCTGATCATCGAAGCCATGAAGATGGAAAGCCAGGTCCCGGCGCCGGTTGACGGGAAAGTCACCGCCATCCTGGTCGCCGAAGGCGACAACGTGAAGACGGATGAAACAGTCATCCAGCTGGAGTAGTCCAATAGACCCGCGTGCCTCCGGTCGTGCATGCAGACAGTCGCACGTTGCGCTGCTCACCTTCTTCCTGTTGTGTCACATCATGACCGCCTGCTCGTCTCCATCGTCGATTCCGGCGCAGTTCGACGCCATTGAGCGCATGTCCATTCAAACCGTCCTCGTCCACGACCAGCGGATCGCCTATCTGGATGTGGGTGCAGGCCCGGCGGTCATCCTGATCCACGGATTCGGGGGATCGATGTGGCAATGGGAACAGCAGCAGCACACTCTATCGCAGCACTTCCGCGTCCTTACGCTCGACTTGCCAGGCGCCGGGCTGTCCGATAAACCTGAGATCGGCTACCGGCCAGATCAGATGTTGGACTTCTTTGTCGGATACATGGACGCCGTGAAAATCCAGCAGGCCACGTTAGTCGGCAATTCCATGGGCGCCGGCCTGGCCATCGGCATGGCGCTGACACATCCCACACGCGTCGCCAAGCTCGTCCTTATCGACGGGCTGCCACAGGACGTGATGGAGAAACTCACCAGCCCGTCAATCAGGCGGGCCTTGGAAACCAGCGCGCCATCCTGGCTCGTCTCATTCGGCAACATGCTGTTCGGCGGACTGATGATCGAGTCCGTGTTAAGAGAAATCGTGCATGACCCGGCACTCCTCACACCGGCCGTCATTGAGCGATCCAATCGCAACCGTCAACGTCCCGGACTCATTAAACCCATTATGACCGTCAGAGAAAACCTTCCGTTATGGGAGTCCGGATTTGCCACGCGCCTCGGTGAGATCACCCACCCAACGCTGGTGATCTGGGGGAATGAAGACCGGGTGTTCCCAATCGCCGTAGGCGAAGAGCTCCACCAGACGATCAAGGGATCACGATTCATCCGAATCCCCAAGGCAGGACACATCCCGCAGTGGGAGCGACCGGACTTGGTTAACCAGGAACTCATCACCTTTATTCACCCCTAGCAGAGATGTTATTCTCTCGAGCCGCAGCGAGCAGGTAGACTGAGGTCGAGGTTAAGGCTGAGCAAAGATCTGATGTTCTCATCTTAGCCTCAATCTTAGCCTGAACCTTAGCCTGAACCTTAGCCTGAACCTCAACCTTCTCCGCGCTGGCGGACTTTTCAGCATCCTGCGAGAATGGGCACACTGTCACTTCACCAAGGAGGGCATTATGAGGGCAGCACGTCGAATGATCGTCGGGGCCACCGTCTGCATGGCGGTCGGGTTGACCGGATGCGCAAGCACCGGCAACTCCGGTGGCGCCAAATTTCACTACAAGGGCTACACCATCGCTGGCGGAAGTGCCGTGGCTGGTGAGGGCCGCACGGTTCTCTTCGAGGGAAAGCCCCTGGCCCTCTCGGGAACCGGCATTAAAGTCGGTGACTCCCTCAGAGAGGTGACGCTGACACAGACGGACCTGTCGCCGATCGCCATCACCGACACAAAGGGCAGGGGCAAGGTCCGGATCATCAGCGTCGTGCCGTCGCTCGATACTCCAGTGTGCGAACAGCAGACCCACTATTTGAGCGAGAAGAATAAGGGCCTCGACAAGATAGTCGAATTGGTAACCGTGAGCGTCGACACCCCATTCGCACAAAAACGATTCGCGCAGGAGGCCCATATCGCCAACGTGACCTTCCTTTCGGACTATCGCGGCGCCGAATTCGGGAAAGCCTATGGACTGTTTCTCAAGGACCCCCACATCCTGGCTCGTACCGTCATGGTCGTCGATGCCCACAATACCGTGCGGTATCTGCAAGTCACGCCCGAACTGGTCCAACTGCCGGACCTGGATGAAGCCTTCGCTGTCGCCAAGTCATTGATCACCGCAAGCTAGGACGAAGAAAGGCTGAGGTCGAGGTTGAGGCTAAGTTCCCTGAGACTGCTCAACCGTAACCTCAGCCTCAGCCTTTATAGGCAAAAAATCTGATGGCCCAATACGATCTTCTCGTCATAGGGACCGGGCCCGCCGGCCAGAAGGCTGCGGTCCAGGCCGCCAAGCTCGGCAAAAAAGTCGGCATCATCGAGCGCAAAGAAGTCGTCGGCGGTGTCTGTACCAACACCGGCACCATCCCCAGCAAATCTCTCCGCGAAGCAGTCCTGTATCTCTCGGGGTTCCGCCAACGCACCCTGTACGGAGCCGAATATCGCCTGAAAAAGACGATCACGGTCGAAGATCTCGCCTTTCGCGCCAACCACATCATCAAGAACGAAATTGAGATCGTGCAGAATCAGATGGCGCGCAACCGCATCGATCTGATCTTCGGGGAAGCCCGTTTCGTCGATCCTCACCGGCTCCTCATTCAGCGGGCCGGCACATCGACTGAACATCATGCGCACGTAATCGTCATCGCCGTCGGAACCGAACCCGCTCGGCCGGCCGAGATTCCCTTCGACGACGACACCATCATCGATACTGACGGCTTCCTCACGCTCAAACACCTTCCGAGATCGATGATCATTGTCGGCGGCGGCGTAATCGGCACAGAGTACGCATCCATCCTAGCTACGATGGGCGTGCCGGTCATTCTGATCGACAAGCGACCGCGCTTGCTGGAGTTTGTCGATGCCCAGATCATCGGCGCCCTGCAACAACAGATGACGGACATCGGCGTCACGCTCTGCCATGAAGAAGAAGCGGTCGAGATCCGGAAAGAGTCCGATGGACAGGTCACGGTCTCGCTGACGCACCGGCCACCGATCACCGCCACGACGCTCATGT
>Ga0247727_10007332_pt1 | contig 21046 bp, 19 predicted proteins | sample WisWelCaveWW1625_FD_202498 | JGI IMG/M metagenome (GOLD analysis project Ga0247727, IMG submission 202498) | Biofilm microbial communities from Wishing Well Cave, Virginia, United States - WW16-25 | ecosystem: Environmental > Aquatic > Deep subsurface > Groundwater > Cave microbial mat | place... | reverse complement strand
GCCTATCGCGTGCAGCGCTACCGCGAGGGTCATTATGTCTATCTCCAACTGCGCGGCACACAGGGCGGCATGGTGCACGAGCTCGAGCGGCGGCTTTCGGTCAGCGACGCGGTCATCAAATACCAGACTGTGCGCATCGACGAAGACCTGAAGCGCCAGGCCAAATTGACTGCGCGCCGCGAGCGCCGCGCGGCGCGTCGTCCGCGAAAGCCCGCGGCTCCTCCGGCTCCGGCAGCCGCTCCCGCCGCGCCGCCCGCCAACGCCGTCGCCTGACGTGTTCTGCTTATCGCGCCAAGGCCGCAGATCTCGGGACATCGCGCTAGACGACCGGAATTGAGAGGAAGGACGAACGAATGACTGACGAACCCAAAACCAACGGTACGGACTCCGCCGCAGCTCCGCAGGCTGCTCCGGCCGAAAAAGCTCCACGCCCCGAAGGGGCGCCTCAGCCCCAGGGCAGCGCGCGGCGCGAGGGCGGCCCGCGCCGTGAAGGGGGTCCTCGCCGTGAAGGCGGCCCGCGCCGCGAGGGCGGCCCCGCCGGCCCGGGTGGCGGACGCGGACGCGGCAAGCGCCCGTTCTATCGCAAGAAGAAAGTTTGCCGCTTCTGCTCGGAGCGCTCCGACTACATCGACTACAAGAAGGCGGATGTCCTTCAGTCCTTTGTGCAGGAGCGCGGCAAGATTCTGCCACGGCGCATCACCGGCACCTGTTCGCGCCATCAGCGCTGGCTCGGCGAAGCCATCAAGCGCGCGCGCAACATCGCCCTACTGCCCTTCGGCACAGAGCTGTAGCCGGTACCACCGGCTCCCGTCCAGAGACTTCGGGATTCGGGACCTGGCTGTGGCTCTTGCGGAGGCTATGTGCGGTAGTCGCCCAGCTTCCAGTTTGGGATCCGTTTTCAGTTATTGATTTTGGATTGAGGACAAAAACATGCAAATCATTCTTCAAGAAAACGTCGAGAAGCTCGGCACCCGGGGCCAGGTGGTGAATGTTGCCGACGGCTTTGCCCGCAACTATCTTCTCCCGCGCAATCTGGCCATCGAGGCCACGCCGGGCAATCTGAAGCGCCTCGAACAGATCCGCACTACACTCCAGCGTCGTGAGGCTACGGAAGTCGAGCAGGCCCGGCAGCTCGCCGAGCGTATGACCGCCGTTTCGGTCTCTCTGGCGCGCAAGGCCGGCGAAACCGACCACCTGTTTGGCTCGGTCACCTCCGCCGACGTCGCCGATGCCCTCGCCGCTCAGGGCTTCGAAGTGGATAAGCGCAAAGTCCAGCTCCCGGAGCCCATCAAACTCCTCGGTGAATTCCAGGTCCCCGTCAAGCTGCACCATGACGTAAGCGTCTCCGTCAAAGTCGTCGTCACCCGCGAGGGCTGACCGGCAGTGGCACAGGCATTCCAGCCTGTGCCCGCGCTTTGCATACAGCTCGGGCAGCCGGATACTCGCGAACTGCGTGTGAGCATCTCTGACCGCACGGCTTGCCCGAAATTTCCTCAATCCATCCACAGTTTTTCCTTTCCGCGATTTCCACTGCCTCCACAGCCCCGGGGATTTTCCACTGTTCTGCTTCTGGTCGCCGCAGCCTCTCACGGCGAGAATAGATTTTCCGGTTCAAGCCCGCGGCGGGCGAGTAGCCCGCGCTCCAAACTTCCACCTTGCGCCGGAAACTGCTTAGGCGAATAATAAGCGAAGAAGGATTAGACCCGTGCCTGCGCAATCTGAACTCGAACGCCCCCTGCCCCACAATCTGGACGCCGAGCGCTGCGTACTCGGCGCTATCGTCGCGGAAAACACCCACCTCCAGGCGGCTCTGGAAAAGGGTCTGAAGCCCGAGGAATTCTTCCTCGAGCAGCATCGCCGCGTCTTTGACGCCATGCTTGCGCTGGACGAATCCCGCACCCCCATAGATTCGGTCACCCTGATTGACTGCCTGAATCGCCAAGGGCACCTCGAGGCTGCCGGCGGCATGGCTTACGTCGCCAGCATCGGCGACGGCGTTCCCCGCATTGCCAACGTCGAGCACTACGCAGCCATCGTCAGGGAGAAGGCGCTCCTGCGCAGCCTGATCCACACCGCGCACAACATCCAGCAGCAGGCTCTGGACGCGGAAGAGGACGCCGGGGCCATCATGGACCAGGCCGAATCCTCTATCTTCCAGCTCGCTGAAGAGCGTGTCCGCGCGGGTTTCATGGGCGTCAAGGAGCTGGTGCAGCAGAACTTCGACCGCCTGCATCGCATCCTCACCGAAGGACACCGCGTCACCGGTCTGGCTACGGGCTACGACCGTCTCGACGAGCTCACCTCCGGCCTTCAGCCTTCCGAGCTCATCATCCTGGCCGCGCGTCCCTCCATGGGCAAAACTTCTCTGGCCCTGAACATCGCGGAAAACGTGGCCCTGCGTTCCGGCCTCCCCGCCGCCGTATTCTCATTGGAGATGTCCAAAGAATCCTTGCTCCTCCGCCTGCTTTCTTCCCAGGCGCGCATTGACTCCCACAAATTCCGCAGCGGCCACTTGCGCCAGGACGACTGGCGCGGTATGGCCGCGGCCCTCGGCGAGCTCGCCCAGTCCCCGCTGTGGATTGACGACTCCGGCTCGAACACGGTCGTGGAGATGGGCGCCAAGGCCCGCCGCCTGAAAAAAGACAAGGGACTGTCCCTGCTCATCGTGGACTACTTGCAGCTCATCACCGCGCGCGGACGCTTCAACAACCGCCAGGAAGAAGTCTCCAGCATTTCCCGCGGCCTCAAGGCCCTGGCCAAGGAATTGAAAATCCCCGTGCTGGTCCTCAGCCAGCTCACCCGGGCCCCGGAGCGCGAGGACCGCCGCCCGCAGCTTGCCGACCTCCGCGAATCCGGCGCCATCGAGCAGGATGCCGACGTGGTGATGTTCATCCACCGTCCCAATTTCTTCAAACCTGATCAGCCCGAAGAGGAGCGCAACAAAGCCGAGCTCCTCATCGCCAAACAGCGCAATGGCCCTACCGACCGCGTCAACATGGTCTTTCTCTCCAACTACACGCGCTTCGAACAGGCTGCCCCGGACCAGTGGAATCAGCCTGCCTGACACCATTCTGTACCGCCGGCTTCCAGCCGGCATCAGTGAAAGCCTTTTTGCCAGCCGCCCCCGCCGGCAACCCGCGGATGGAAGAGCTTCGGGAGCCATTCGTGAGGGACAAATTCTGCCGGCTCGAAGCCTGCGGTACAGATTCGCCTCACGATTTGTAGAGTTCTAGTTCAGCGTCGGATGGCTGCCGCATTGCTTGTCTGCGTCTCTACACACCCCGAGTAGCTTTGTGTCTCCCTGCGCACGCAGCGACCAGGGCGAACGGCCCCGCGGCTGGGGGCATCCCCCACAACCTTTTCTGTCTCTATAACTTGGAAGGACTCGCGCTGAATATGTTTAGGCCCCCTAGTTGCTCGCTGCTTCTTGCCTGCGGAGTGTTTACTGACTGGCACGCTGGCGCCGGTTGGACACATTGCGCCGGGCCAAACTAAAATACTCTGGTACGCACACTTACGATGACGCGCCGCCACTTGTTCGACAACCGCCCTGTCTGGGCTGAAATCTCCCTGTCTGCCATCGAGCACAATTTTCGCGCCATCCGCCGCCATATCGGCCCGGAGCGCAAAATTCTGGCTGTGGTGAAAGCCGACGCATACGGCCACGGTGCTGCCCGCCTCTCTCGCACTCTGGCCCGCGCCGGCGCCGATATGTTCGGCGTCACCTGCTGGGCGGAAGGCGCCGAGCTCCGCGCCGCGGGGATCCGCAAACCCATTCTGGCCCTCACCGGGTTCTGCCCCGGCGAGGAGCGCCGCCTGCTCGAGCACCGGCTGACTCCGGCCATCACCACGCTCGAACAGTTGCGCTGGCTCGACCGCGCCGCCGCCCGCGGCCGCGGGCGCGTGGCCATCCACCTCAAGCTCGACACCGGGATGAACCGTCTCGGTATCCCGGGCGGAGACATCCAGAAATTTCTGGACGCATTTTCTTCCTGCCGGCATTTGGTCCTCACCGGCACATTCACCCATTTTGCTGCCGCGGAAGATTTCTCCTCCGAGCAGACGGCGCACCAGCAGCGCGAATTCGCCGCGGCCCTGGACACCCTGCGCGCCGCGGGTTGCGATCCCGGCATCGTACATATGGCCAATAGCGCCGCCATCGCCGCCCGGCCGGACACCTGGGCCGAGATGGTCCGCCCTGGGGCGCTGCTTTACGGCTATCACCAGTTTTACAATCCGCCCGCGCGCACTCCGGAGATTGCTGCGCAGATGCCTCTGCGCCCGGCTCTCTCTCTCCGCGCCCGCGTGGTTTCCGTAAAACAGGTTCCTGCCGGCGCCGCGGTCGGCTACAACGCGATGTTCATCCCCCGCAAGCCGGCGCGCATCGCTGTGCTGGCCGCCGGATATGCCGAAGGCCTGGCCCGCGCTCTCACCAACCGTGGCCGCGTAATCCTGCACGGCCGCTGCGCTCCCCTGGTTGGAATCATCTCGATGGACCTCTCCATGGCGGACGTGACTTCCCTCCCCGATGTCCGCCCCGGAGATGTCGCTACGTTTCTCGGCTCCGCCGATTCCGCTTCCAGGACTCCTGCCACGGCTGCGCCCGTGTCCGCGCCCTGCTCACAGTTCGCTTCGGACGTAGCCCGCGAACTCGGCACCGTCACTTCCGACGTCCTCTGCGCCATCGGCCGCCGCGTCCCGCGCTTCTACGTCTAATGACCCGGCCCAGGCATTGAGTGCTGCTTTCGAACTTCTAATTTCAAATTTCCAGCCTCTGCCTTTCCCTCCGGGTGTATACTCCCCCTATAAATACGGTTGCTCGGTTCATAACGGGCGGTTGAGTCAGGAGTTGCTCCTAATTTCTTAAGCCCGGTTGCGGTGTGCACCTCCCGCCCTTCGACGGGCGGGCTACATACGATTCATCGAGGTCCTTATGCCCCGGACTTTCCCCCGGCCGGCGCGCCCTGGCCGCGTTGAATTCCACCCCAAGTCAGTCCATCCCACGGCTCTCACCGGCGCTTCCCGCGCTCCCTGGCTGGACCTGTTGCTGGTGCGTCTCGTTTTTGCCTTGCTCTGCGTCTCCGCCTGCGCTTTTTTCCAGCCCTTTGGGCTCGGGCGCCTGGAAGCCACATTGCTGGGGGTGGCTTTCTCGGTTGCCGTCGTTCTGTTTGAAATCCGCCTGAAGCGCGCCAGCCTCAAGCGACTGATTGGCGCAGCGCTGGGCAGCGTGCTGGGCATTTTCGGCGCCTTCCTGATGACACTGGTCCTTGCCCAAACCTCTCTCTCCGGAGGCACGCGCTCCTTTCTTGGCGTCGCCGTGCTCCTGGTAATGGCCTACATCGGTCTGGTGGTGGGCGCCAACAAGGGCGATATGCTCAACCTTCAGGCCCTGGGCGGCCTGTTCGGCGGCGACCGCGCCTCGCGCCGCTCCGTCAAAGTTCTCGACACCAGCGTCATCATCGACGGCCGCGTCGCCGATATCTGCGAGGCGCAATTCCTCGACGGCACACTCATCATTCCCCAGTTTGTCCTCCGCGAGCTCCAGCAAGTGGCCGATTCGGCCGACGGTCTTCGCCGCCAGCGCGGCCGCCGCGGCCTCGAGGTCCTCCAGCGCATCCAGCAGATGCCGCATCTCCAGGTGGAAGTCAGTGAAGAAAATTTCCCGCACGTGCACGAAGTGGACCTCAAGCTCATCGAGCTGGCCAAGAAACACGAGGCCAAGATTGTCACCAATGATTTCAACCTCAACAAGGTCGCCAGCGTCCAGGGCATCGATGTCCTCAACGTCAACGAGCTGGCCAACGCCCTGAAGCCCGTCGTCCTGCCCGGAGAAACCATGCGCGTCTTCATCCTCCGCGAAGGCAAGGAATACAACCAGGGCGTCGCTTATTTGGACGACGGCACCATGGTGGTGGTAGACGGCGCGCGTAAAATGATCAACCGCACCATCGACATCACGGTCACCTCCGTCCACCAGACCACGGCCGGGAAAATGATTTTCGGGCGCTTCGACGACCGCTCTGCATCCCCCGCCCCGCCCGCTGTCGAAAACGGCTCCCGCTCCCCTGAATCTCGCGCTTCCGAGCCTCGCTCCGCTGACTTTCCTCCCTCCGAGGTTCCGAAGCAATCCTGATACTGCGAGGGTAATTTATCTTTCCGGTTTCCGAGATCCAATTTCTGATTTCTGCGTTCTGCTACCTGATTTCTGATGTGTTCATCTGCGTTTAACTGCGGTACACTCTCCGCCCCCGATGAGCCGCATTGCCGCCATCTTGCCCGCTGCCGGTATGGGCACCCGCATGGGCGCCGATACGCCCAAGCAGTTCCTCGACCTCGGCGGCGTTCCCCTGGTTATCTTCACCCTGCGCCGGCTGGCCGCTTGCCCGGCCATCACTGATTTCCTGATTGCCACTCGCCCGGAAGAGGTTGCTACCCTGGCTGTCCGCGCGCGCGAAGAAAAGCTTGCGCAGACTGTCCGCGTCGTGCAGGGCGGCGGCTCGCGGCAGCAGTCGGTGGCCAACGCGCTCGCCGAAGTTTCCGCAGACACCGAAATCGTCCTGGTCCACGACGCGGTTCGCCCTCTGGTCACGCGCGATCAGCTCGAGCGCGTGATCGCCGAGGCGCGCTCCCGCGGCGCCGCGATTCTGGGCATCCCCGCGATCGACACCATCAAGGAAGTGAAACGCGCCAGCCTTCCCGAAGATGTGGCTCTGATTTCCGCTACCATCCCCCGCGAGCGCATCGTCCTCGCGCAGACTCCGCAGGCATTTTCCGCCGCGCTGCTTCGCGAAGCATTTACGCTGGCCCGCCGCGACGGCGTCACCGCCAGCGACGAGTCTGCGCTGGTCGAGCGCCTGGGCCGCCCCGTCCACGTGGTCCTGGGCTCGGAGCGCAACCTGAAAATCACTCGCGCCGCGGACCTCGAGCTGGCCAGGTTCTATCTCGCACAGGAGCGCAACGGCCGGTGATCCGCTCCGGCATCGCCTACGACTTGCATCCTTTCACCCCTGGCCGCAGGCTCCTCCTCGGCGGCGTGGAAGTTCCCTTTGACAAAGGCCCAACGGGCCACAGCGACGGCGACGTCTTGAGCCACGCCATCTGCGACGCTTTGCTGGGCGCCGCCGGCCTGGGCGACATCGGCACGCACTTCCCGGATTCCGATCCACAGTGGAAAGGCGCTTCCAGCTTGCTTTTCCTGGAGCGCACCCGGGAAATGCTCTCCCGCGCGCGCCTGCGCATCTCGCACATTGACGCCGTGGTGGTTACCGAAAAGCCGCGTCTTGGTCCCCACTTTCCTGCAATGAAGGAAAAACTGGCCGGCGTTCTGGGCATCAAGCCAGATCAGGTCAACCTCAAGGCCAAGACGAACGAAGGTATGGACGCCATCGGCCGCGGCGAAGCCATCGCTTGCCACGCCATCGCAACCCTGCAAGACTAAACGGAACATTTTACGAATACGCTACAATCCCTCCGTGGAAGCTCGACAGGGAATCTCCGAGCCTCTGATCTCGCCATACACTGCCGGGGATGTCGCTGAAATCCTCGCTTCCCACGGCTGGCTTGCCACGCCGCTGCAGGCAGGCGATGCAGCCGTGGATGAATGGCTTGCGCGGGCCGCGCAATTGCTCGGGCCGCACGCCGCAGACCGCGACGCCCTGTTTTCTCTCCTCCAGCTCATTTTCTGTTACAACGCCACAGAAATCGCCCGCCGCCCGGACACTCATGCGGTCCTGGTCCGCGAAGGGGCCCGCGCGGTGCTTCGCGCCCTCGCGCACCAGGTCCTCTCCGGCGGCGCGGTGGATTCGGACCGCTACAAAGAAATCATCACGTCCCTGAAGGCTGCGGTGCCCCATCGCGGCCGGAGCCTATTCTTTCCCATCCGGCTCGCTCTGGCCGGCCGTCCTGGCGACGGCGAGCTGGACCGCGTGATCCTGCTGCTGGACTCCGCTTCACTCCTCCCCTTTGCCGCCCCCGTCAAATCCACCCGCACCCGCATCCTCGAATTCTGCTCCGCCCTCGACTAACCGGCTTACTTTTCCCCTTTCCTTTTTCCTTTTTCCTTTCTACTCTCTGCCCCGTGAGCAAGCTCACCGGCATCCATTCCGTCCGCGAGGCTCTCGAATCCGGCCGCGCGCTCGAGCGCATCGTCATCGCCCGCGGCCGCGGAGGCGACCGCGTCGAGGAACTCGTCCGTCTGGCGCGTTCCCGGAATATTCCTGTGCGCTTCGAAGACCGCGCGCAGCTCGACCGCCTCGCCGGTACCGCGCAGCATCAGGGCGTCGTGGCCCTGGCCGCCGCACGCAGCGCCGCGGCACTCGAGGATCTCCTGCGGTCCACGAAGGGCCGCCCTGGCCTGTTCGTGCTACTCGACGGCGTGGAAGACCCGCACAACCTTGGAGCCATCGCCCGCAGCGCTCTGGCCGCCGGCGCGGATGGGCTGGTGATTCCAGAGCGCCGCGCCGCGGGGCTGACCGAGACAGCCGCCCGGACTTCAGCGGGTGCGCTCGAGCATCTTCCCGTCGCTCGGGTCACCAATCTGGTTCGCGCTATGGAGGAACTGAAGGAGGCCGGGTACTGGCTGGTGGGCCTGGACGAACGCGCGGAGAAAAACTACACCGATGTGGATTGGAAAGGTCCGGTCGGGATTGTGCTTGGCGCGGAGGGCGGCGGGCTGCACGACCTCACGCGCAAGCGCTGCGACTTTGTTGTCTCGCTGCCCACGCGCGGCCCCGTGCACTCTCTCAACGTCAGCGTCGCCGCGGGCATCGTGCTCTTCGAGGCTGTCCGCCAGAGACGAAAAGTGGAAAAGGGAAAATAGAAAATCTGGTTTTCAGTCTTCGGTATTGAAATCCCGATTCCGCTCTTTGTTCTGAGTTCTGCGTTCCTAGTTCTGAGTCCGTAGTTCCTGGTTCTGCCCCTTCCCACCCTCTGTGTGCTCTGTGGCTCTGTGGCCGTCTTCTGCTGCTATTTGTCGTACTGGATGATCGAATGCACGTCCACTCCCGGCAGCTTTTTACGCCCGTTGAGAAATGTCAATTCCACTGCAAACGCGCACCCCGCCACCTCGCCCCCCAGTTGCCTGATCAGTTCCACGGCCGCCGCCGCGGTCCCTCCCGTGGCCAGCAGGTCGTCGCACACCAGCACGCGCTGCCCGCGGCTCACCGCGTCCTGGTGGATTTCCAGCGCGTCGGTCCCATACTCGAGCGCGTAGGAGACTCGCGCCGTCTTCCACGGCAGTTTTTTCGGCTTGCGGATGGGCACAAACCCCGTCCCCAGGCGGTACGCCAGCGCCGGCGCGAAGATGAACCCTCGCGCCTCGATCCCCGCCACCACCTGGATCTGCTTCGTCTTGTAGTGATCCGACAAGGTATCAATCAGCGTGCGGAATCCTGCCGTGTCGCGCAGCAGCGTGGTCAGGTCGTAGAACAGAATTCCCGGCTTCGGCCAGTCCGGCACTTCGCGAATCAGTTTCTTTAGCTCATTCATTCCCCGATTTCCTCCCTGTGCTGTCAAAACTCGATGGTGAATTGCCCCGGCGGGAGGCCTGCGGGCGGCGCATCCTCTTCGCGGACGGAAGCAACCTGCGCACCGCGCGGCCCGCGTTCCAGCTCAGTTCGCAACGCGGCCAATTGCGCCGGGGTCCCTTTGGCGCACACTTCGACGCGGCCATCGCGCAGGTTGCGCACAGTTCCCGCCAGGCCCAGGCGCTCGCCAACGCGCTGCGCAAAGAACCGGTAGCCCACGCCCTGCACGCTGCCGGAAACCAGGAACCGTTTGCTGACCCACTCCTCGCCCACAGGACGCGGGATTCTATCACGCCTCCCGCAACCCTCCGTCTGGCACCTTGTCCCCGCGCGTGTCAGAATGGCCCCGCGAAAATGTGCCTGGGTCTCGCGCGTCCCTTTTCGCTCTGCTGTCTGTTTCTGGCGACCTGCTTTCCGCTGCCTGCCTGCGCGCAGGACTCTGCCCTCGAGCCCGCCCAAAAGAAATCTCTCGCGCGCGCTGCTGCTTCCCCTCGCGGCCCGGAGATTGTCCGCACTTCACTGGGCCCAGAATTTCACCTCGGCGGCATTCCTTTTTTCATCCATGCCGCCGCGTTCGAGTATTACCGGATCCCGCGCGACCTCTGGGAACTTTCTCTCGAACGCCACGCCGCTCTCGGCATCAACACTCTTTTTCTCGCCGTTCCCTGGAACTGGCACGAACCCTCGGAAGGCCAGTTCGATTTCGACGGCCACACCCACGACCGCCGGGATCTCCGCGCCTTGCTTCCGCTCGCCGCCGCCCAGGGTTTCAAGCTCGTCGTCAGCCCCGGCCCGGTCAACTCCACAGGATGGCGTGACTCCGGCTTGCCCGCCTGGCTCCGCGAACCGCGGAGTTCTCCCCCGGCCGAAGCCGCGGCCCGCTGGTTCGATGCTCTCGCCCGCGAGCTGGCCCCGCTCGCCGCCACGCGCACAGTCCGTGTCCGCGCGAAGACTGAAAAACGCGACGCCGAAGTGGAGCGTGACATCCCGGGCCCGCTCCTTTTCCTCCAGTTCGAAGGCCTAGACTCCCCCGAACTCTTTCCCGGCAACGCGGCGCCTGCGCCGCTCGACTTATCTTGCGCTCCCTTCCGGGCCGCTATCCCCGGTGTCTTGTGCTTCGATTCCGCCGGGGCCGCAGCCCAAGATCTCGTCACCTCGATCTCTGCCGCACTACCTGCCCCGGCCGACGACCCCCGGCCCACCGCTGCTCCCGGCAACAGCTTCCTTATGGCCTCGCGCCTGCTGCTCTCGCGCGGTGTCAAAGGGTGGAGCTATTCTCCCGCGCAAGACGCCTTCACGCCGGCGGGATACGTCCCGCCCGGGCGCAACCGCCATCATCGATTCGACGCCGCACTCGACGCTGCTGCCACTCCCCAGCATGCGTCTCGCGCCGTGCGTCGCAATGGCGCGCTGCTCGAGCTCTGGGGATCTCTCCTCGCATCAACGCATCCTCACCCTGACGCCGGCCTGCAATCGCTTACCGGCTCCGGCGGCGAGCCCCCCGGCGACACCCTGCGCCTCCAGCGCCTCATTTCCAGCGACGCCTCCGGCCGCGGGCTGCTTTCCCTCTCCAACCTGGACACGGAAGTTGCCTTCGACGGCACGCTCGAAATTCACTGGCCACTCCCAGGTGCGCTTCCGCGTCCCCAGCAGCCATCCGTGAGTTTCCCGGTCCTCGTCCCGCCCGGGGAATCCCTCCTGCTTCCGCTTCATCATCCGCTGTGTTCCGCCGCGAAGGCCGGCGAGAGGTGCAGCGATGAAGTCGTCGCCGCCGGCGCCGAGCTGCTCCGCGTGGAGCGCGAGGGCAAGACCCTGGAGCTCACTTTTTACACCCGGGCGCGCGCCGCGGTACTGGTGCGACTGGCGCGCCAGCCCGGCCGCGTTTCCCTCGACGAGACCAAGCCAGAATCCGAATGGACCATTGAGAGAAACCTGCTCCGTGTCATTGTCCCCCGCGGCGCCTCTCCGGATTTCCTGCGCACCTTAAAGGTGCATCTGCCCTACACCCCTTCTGTGCCCAAAAAACCTGACCCGGACAAAGTTGGCCGCCGCGACTTCGAGTTTTCCATCGCCGACGCCGTGCGCCTTCCCCTGTCGGAAAACTCCTCGCTCCCCAGCTATCCTCCGCTGCTTCTCCTGCCGGAAAAAGGCGACGGCAAACTTGTGCTCCAGGCCACCAATTACGACCTGCTCGGCCGCGATTTGTCGTTCAAGATGGAATCCCCCGTGGAAGCTTCTTCCTGGGTTGGCCTGGACGCGGGGGAAACCCGCCTGATTGAAGTGAAGCTCGAGAATCCCTCCAGCGCCTCGGCCGCTCCTGCCGCCGACGGACTCTTCCACGGCAATTTCGAAATCAAGTCCGGGCGCACGCGGCGCACGCTGCCCATCCGTTTCGCCCGCATCCCCGAGGAAGGCGTTTTGCCTTATCAGTTCGATTTCGACCGCGACGCTCAGCCCGAATGGGTGCTCGAAAGCAAGACGCTTCGTCTCATCTCCGACCCCGCGGATTCCGCACGTACCCTGGCCCTGGTAGAGAAGGCGTCTGGCCAGAACCTCACCACCTCGGTCGGGCTTTTCCGCGACGTGTTCCTATCTGCCCCCTCTGCCGCCGCAGGCCCGTGCCGCGCACAGCGGTTTCTTGCCCCGTCCGCAAAGCCCTCAGAGACAGCGCTGCGTCTCGACTGCGATGCCAATGGCCCGGAAGGCTATTCGATCCGCAAAACCCATCGCCTCACTGCCGCCGACCGCCTGGAAACCGAGTATCGCATCTCGCGGCCTGCCGCTGCTCCATCCTCCGCGCCGGCCGTGCGCTTCGAGGTGTGGAATTCTTTCCCCGCCGTGTTCACGGCGGAGCGCGGCTCCAGCATCTGCTGGCAAAGTACTGTTGCCGTTTCCGGTTCCACGGCAGCGCGCAAGTGCGAGTCACTGGCCTCCTCGGCGTCCTCCCTGGCAATCCCTGCCGGCGTCTCACGCGTGGAGCTGCTCACCCCCGGACGCGCAGGCATTGCGATTGAGTTTTCCAGCGGCAGAATGACTTTCGACAAAAAACCCTCGTCGGTTCTGGCGCGGTTTGCCCTGGACCTTACCGCGTCCTCCTCCGAGATTTCTGCCACCCTCTTCCTTTCTCTCCTCCCTCCCGACTAACGGCAACTGCATAAATGGGTTGACAGGCTGTGCGGGGAGCGGCGTTGGCTGGCGCAATCTCCAGGGCCAGCTGATCCCGAAGCTTCGGGATGGCCCCTACGGGAGCGTAAACCTAATCTACGCGGGCCTCACTAGAAGCCGACTGACGGCAGGTCCGTGCTAAAATTGCCGCGTCCAACATTCATCTTTCGATTCGCATCTCACGGACTGCGACGATGTCTTCCTGGCCCACAGTTCTCCTCTCGGCAGTGCTGTCCCTGGCGCTACTTTCTCCATCTGCCCGGCCCCAGGACCCCGGCCCGATGAAGCCCCCGCCTGCCAAGAAGGAGGTCAAAAAAATCCCCGTCGACAAGGGCCCCGCAGAGGCCCCGCCGGTCCCGCCCGAGGAAATCATCCGCAGGTTTGCGGCGCGCGAAACGGATTTCCGCCACGCCTACGCCTCCGCCTCGTTCAAGCAAACCGTGCGACTCCAGGAGTACGAAGAGGACGGCGAAGCCGGCGGCGAATTTCTGGTGGTCCACCAGGTGACCGCGGCGCCCGACGGCGTGCGCACCTCCAAGCTGGTCAGCGAAATTCCGTCCACAGTTCGCCGCGCCGCCGTCACCCCCGACGACCTCGACGAGCTGGCCCGCTACGCCGCATTCTTCCTCACTGCCGAGAATGTCCCTAAGTACGAGCTCACCTACGCCGGCACGCAGCAGGTGGACGAGCTCAACACCTACGCCTTCCGCGTCCGTCCGCGCGCTCTGGAGCGCCGCACGCGATATTTTGAGGGCGTCATCTGGGTGGACGACCGCGACTTCGAAATCGTGCGCACCTTCGGCCAGTTTGTCACCGACGTTCAGCCCGCCGAGCACGTTCTGTTCACACGTTTTGAGACTTACCGCGATTCGGTGGCCGGAAAATTCCGCTTCCCCATCTATGCGCGCTGCGACGACTACATCAAAACAAAAAAAGGTGAGGCCCGTTTGCGCCTCACCATCCGCTTCGAAGACTTCAAACTTCCTTAGTCGCGCGCCAGGTTTCTCCTGCTCACCCTTTTCCCCCTGCCATTCCTTCCTAGTCTTTCCACCAGCGCTCCAATCTTCCCCAATTCCCCCGTCATTCCGTCTGGCTTCTCCTGCCGCAGCCTTTTATGCGTCGGAAAAGGCCCCAAAAACCCGATGGCCCGCGTCCCGGCCCGCCGCGCCATTTCCACGTCCTCTGGCGCATCGCCCACGTACACGCAGTCCTCCGCTTTCAATCGCAACGCCCGCAGCGCCATCTGAAGTGGCGCCGGATGCGGCTTGCGGTGTGCGGCGTCTTCGGCAAACACCCGCGCGGCGAACACGTTCGTCAGGCCGAACTCCCGCAGTTGCCGGCGCACCCGCTTGCGGTTCCCGCTGGTCACCAGCGCCAGCCGGTACTTTCGCTCCAGCGTCCGCAGGCACTCTTTCGCTCCGGGTAAAAGTTTCGGCCGGTGCTTGCGGTAGTGCCGGTGCCAGATGCGGTCGGCTTCCTCCCAGCGCGATTCGGGGATTCCTGCTGCGCGGTACACGCGGTGCCAGTTCGGCGAGTAGTGCTTGTGGAGTTCGCGCTCGGTCCAGGGGATTCCCAGCTCGTGGAACATCGCCAGGAACGCTGCCGCATCCGCGTGGTAGGAGTCCAGCAGGGTCCCATCCCAGTCAAAAATCACCCCGCGGATTCCTCCGCCTTTTTTCATTTCCATTTTTCCGGCTTTCACAAAAAAAGGGCGACTCAGCTCTCGCCGAATCGCCCTTCTGAGTTTCCGGGCGTACTGCCCGTCGCTGACCCTAGAACTCGATCTTGATGGCCAGCTGCACCTGCCGCGGGTCGCCCACTCCCTGACGCAGGAAGCCGTCGAAGTTGAACAGGCCGGGGGTGGTCAGCGGGTTGATGTTGTTGTCGTTGTCAAACGTGTTGAACATCTCGAAAGTGGGGATGAATCTCCACCGCTCGCCGATCTTGAACGGCCGCGTCAGCCGCCAGTCCCACGAGAAATATTCGTTGTTCTTGCGCAGCGTGTTGCGTCCGCGGTCCACGCCGCCGAGGATGCGCGGGCTGGGCGTGATGGGCTGCGCCGAATGCGCCTGGATGCGCGGCGCGAACTCGAAGCCCCACGGCAGCTGCGCGTACATATAGAAGTTGTATTTGTGCCGGATGTCGCGGTCCGATAGCGCGTAGTCGATCCGCGGGATCGTCGGATTGAAGAAGCGGTCGGTGAAGGGGTCGCGCTCGTTCGAGTCGTCGTCGTAGTCGTACGCCAGCGTGTAGTTCATATCGAACTGCACGCGGTGGCTGAAGCGCTTGCGCATCCCCAGCGTCCACCCGCGATAGAGCGACTGCCCGAAGCTCGTCGCCGTCATCACTTCCCCGAGCTGGAGCGAGAAGGGCGACCCGAATTCTCCGCGGTTGAAGTTCAGGAAGCGGGTCAGGTACACGCCGCGCGCGTAGCTGAAGTCCGTGTACAGGGCCACGTTTCCGCCCAGGTCGTGTTCATAGGCGATGTTCCAGGAATAGACCCGCGGGTTGCGGTAGTCGCGGTGGAACACGCGCACGCCTGTGAAGCACGGGAACGCCGGCGCCGGCGGAGCCAGGCAAGGCGGCGGCGCTGGAACGCTCACCACGCCCGGCCATGTCGGCAGCACCGTAGGGTTGGCAAACAGCCCACCGGCGATGGTGGATTGGAACACACCATTCGTGGTGATGGAGCCCACCTGCGTGAGCATGTTCTGCCGCCCGTTGAAGATGCCCGCGTTGGCGCGCAGCACAGACTTCTGATTGCCCCACAGGTCCCATGCCATTCCCAGCCGCGGCTGCCACATCCGCTTTTCGCTCGGCAGGGTGCCGTTAGAGGGGAAGAGCGGATTGCTCAGGAATGTGCCGTAGGCGGTCGTCGCCGGATCCACGAGGCTATCCGGGAAGATTTGCGATTCCCAGCGCAGGCCGTAGCTCAGCGTGAACCGCGAGTTCACCTGCCATTTGTCCTGGACGAACATCGCATATTCTTCGTTGTCAATTTTCGAGGCCCCTGCCGCGTCCGTCGCGGGCGCGAAGTTTGGCCCCGCGCCTTGCAGATAGAGCAGCAGCGGAGTCCCGTTGTTCGTCGTCCCCGCGGGGCAGGCCGTCGGCGCGGTCACGTACGAGCCGTCCGAGCACCCCTGCGCGTTGGGACCGAAGCCCGCGCCCATTGCCGCCGGCGATGCATAGTGCATGAACCCGACTACGTCGCTGAAGATGTATCGTCCCAGGAAGAATCCGCGGAACACCTGGTCGTTCAGGCTGTGGATCCATTCACCGCCGAACTTCACGGTGTGACGTCCGGCCACCCAGGTCAAGTTGTCGCGGATCTGGGTCCTCCAGAAGGTTTCGTCAATGTCCCGGTTCAGGAAGAAGGGGGCGCCGAAGCGGAACGCGGTCCCAAAGCCCATGGCCGTGTCCGCAGGCACATTGGAGCTCACCGCCGACCGCGGCCGCACTTCTCTCGAATAGGTGAAATGCCCTTCGTTGGCCAGGTTGGTGGAAAAGCTGCTGAACAGGTTGAAGTTCAGCACATTGATTTTCGTGAAGTTGCCTTCGATCCCATTCGCGGAGTTCCCATAGGTCCGCACGTCAAACGTTTCGTTGATTTTCTTCGACGTGTTGAAGTTGTAGGAAAACGCGAACTGGTGGTTCGGCGTAACGTTCCAGTCCAGCTTCAAGAACGGGGCCGTGGTATAAATCGGCCGCCGCACCGGCAGACCCTCTTCCTGTCCCACCGAGGTGCGGAAGAAGTTCAGCAGCGCCACGCGCGCGCATTCGTCGCTGCTGGCGATCACGGCATCGTCCACGCCGACCAGCGGCGTGGCCACCGAGCACGCCGACGGACCGAGCTGCTCGCTCAGGTTCGGGCGTTGCAGGTTCCCGGTGATGCGCTCGATGGTGGCGAAATAGAACGCCTTGTCCTTCACAATCGGCCCGCCGATCGAGCCGCCGAACTGCTCGCGGTGGAAGTCGGTCAGCGAGCTTCCATCAGACGCGCTGGCCGTCAGGTTTTCGTGTCTCTGGAAGTGGTACAGGCTGCCGTGGACCTCGTTGGTCCCCGACCGGCTGATGACGTTGATCACCCCCGCCGCCGTGCGCCCGAACTCCGCGTTCGCGCCGCTGGCCACCACCTGGAACTCGCGCACGGCGTCCAGCGGGATGTCGATGGCCGCTCGTTGCCCGCCCACCTGCTCGCCGAAAAACCCGTTGATGTAGTCTCCGCCGTCCAGGCTCACGTTGGTGAAAATCCCGCGCTGCCCGTTGAACGTGATTTCGTCTCCGTCCGGCCCCTGCACCACGCTCACGCCGGGGGTCAGCGTCAGCAGGTCTTCAAATTTGCGGCCCAGCACCGGCGTCAGCTCTACGGTCCGCGTATTCAGTGTCGTGCTGGCCTCGGTCTTGACGGTGTCCACCGTCGGCGTGTCCGTCACCGTGACGGTCTCCGTTGCTGCGGCTACCTTCATATTCAAGGTGAGGTTGATGGCCTGTCCGACGGTCAGGTTCAAGTTCTCCTGCACCAGCCGCGCGAATCCCGCCTTGGTGACCGTCACCGTGTACCGGCCCGGCGGAAGTTGCAGGAAGACGAAGCGCCCGTCGTCGCCGGTATCCGCAGTTCGCGAATAATTGGTGTCCAGGTTTTTGGCTTCCACGGCCGCGGCCGGCACCGCCCCGCCCGACGCATCCAGCACCGTCCCCTGGATGACCCCGGTGGTGATTTGCGTCTGGGCCGCCGCCGGCACTGCCGCCAGCATCAGCGCCACAAACAGGTACACGACTCCCCTCAGATTTTTCATTCGTTTCCTCCAGAACAAGAATGGCAGGACAGAACGATGTGTGGCCAACGCGCTCCTCGTCTTCAAGCTCCCGGCACCCCCGCCGGGTTCCGCCACATCGCCCCTCATTATTCAGAAAACCTACTCCCCGCACAAGCAATTTCTCTGTGGAAATCGCAGTTCCGCGGGATCTCCCGCTGGTCATCCCTTACTGCCGTACGAACCCCAATTCGTCTGCGCGCTCTGTTAGAGTCCCGTGGGAGCAGGCGTACAACAATCTCCAGATTTTTTGCGGAGTCCTTACGAGCACAACAAGCGCACAGGGTTTCCCTGGCCAAGCGCGGCCCGTGCCGGCAATTTTCTGCGGCGGCCTCATCGCCGGAGCGCTGGACATCACCTATGCCTGCGCCGAAGGTCTTGTGGCCGGACGCGCCGTCCCCCGGACGTTGCAGTCGGTAGCCAGCGGATTGCTGGGGCGGGCGGCGTTCGAGGGCGGATGGGGAGCTGCTTTGCTGGGCCTGGCGCTGCATTTTTTTATCGCCGTGTGTTCTGCAACCGTTTATTACGCGGCCAGCCGCTGGGTGTCCATCCTGGTCCAGCGGCCGTGGATCAGCGGGCTCTTGTTTGGGGCGCTGGTCTATCTGTTTATGAGCCTGATCGTGGTTCCGCTTTCCGCCGCCCCATTCCGCATCCGGCTGCAAATCCCCGGTCTGCTGGTGCACATGTTTTTCATCGGCTTGCCCATCGCCCTCTCGGTCCACCGCTTCTCAAAATCAATGGCACTCGCGCGCGACACCAACACGCCCTGATTGCCAGCACGGGGAGCCAGAAGGAATGCATCCGTCGAACGCGATGAGAAAATCATTGCGGTTCGGCATTCGTCACGGACCCAGTGTCGCGTTCGAGAAATCCTTTGCATAAGTCGGGCGCAGCAAGCAGCGCCCATACTATGAGTTACTGGCGTCAACTTAACTATCGAACTTCTCGGACGCGACGCTAGCTGGAGGCGTTTCAGGAGGGTATCGGGATCACTCTTCGTGTGGCTGAAACCGGACCGGCACTTTCTCATCGCGGTCAAAGTTAAAATCATCAAACTGTGCGGCCACGCCGTGCCACCCGGACACGATGGCCGCCTCGCTGCGAACCACGTGCGCGGCGGTCAGCATCCGCACGCTTCCCTGGCCCAGCGGGCGGTCCAGCAGCCCTACCTCCAGCTCAATCGAGGTGCCCGCGCGGATGGCTCGCGGGGCGAGGAAGTAGATCCCGCTCGCGCTGATGTTCTGCGTCAGCAGCGTCACGGGCACAGGCTCGGCAGTTTGCGCCACGCGCGTCAGCCGCATAGGCAGCTTCAGATACGCTCGCGGCGCCCGGCGGCGTTCATCCGGCATGCCCACGGCGTGTGTGGGCACGCACGCAAACACCTGCGCCTTCGGCGCCGTTTCCTCTGCCGCCGCTTCCTTCTGTTTAGGGACTGCCCTCAGCTTGGCTGGTTCGCTGGCCGCACCCATCCCGGCCCCCTCAGTACCGTACGCCTGCCCCGCCTCCGGGGCGTGTCAGCCCCGATTTTCGGGGCTCTGCGGCGCATCGCGCACTATGGCTTTCGCCGCACTACGCGTCAACTTGCCCCGCGGCGCGTGTGTCCAAAGCTACAACACCCCGTCTCAATGCGTCCGGAATTCCGCGTCCTCGTAGTGGAACGAGATTTCATCAAACCGCACCGCCAGCCCGTGATTTCCCTCTGCGCCGTCCGGTTCCACGCGCACCACCTCCCCGCGCGTCTTCAGCCGCACTCGCCCGCGGTCCAGCGGCCGGTCCACCAGGGCCACGTCCAGTTCCACTTGGGCGCCTCGCTCCAGCCTCTCCGGCGACACGAAATAGACTCCCATCGTGCTGATATCCCGGCTCACCAGCGATGCCCCGAGCACCCGGACTCCCTGCCCATTCGTCCGGCAGACTTCCAGCGGCAATTGCAACGGCAGGCGCGGGTTCATCCGCCGGTCGTTGATGAGGGCGTCTTTGGCTCGCCGCGCCTCTGCCCCGGGCCCGATGCTTGCCGGCGGCGCGACGGTCAGGTTCGGCAGGATTTTGGCTTCCGGCCGCCCTCGCCGCACATCCGGGACGCACATTCCGAGCTTATTGGGATTGCTTGCAGCGCACATAGGCTTCTCCCCCCGCTCCCGCTACGTGAGCGTCTCCGGCGCTGCATCCCCCACTCTGCTCCCGCCGACCGCCGGGGTCAATTTCCCCTGCCGGGGCCTTTGTCGTAAACGTTAGACCTACCTGTAGCCCTCCCCTGCTCCCCCCACCCTATATATAGATAGCGGGCTCAATACCGGGGGGTGCCCGCTTGTCTCGTTTCCCCCCTTTTCGCTTACGTTGCTCCCCTTCATCCAATCTGCCCCTCCCTGCGTATCTCTGCTTTGAATGGGGACACCACACCCACGAAAATTTCAACCAGGAGAATGGCAATGAAAACGAAAGTTTTGACGTTTGTGCTGGTCGCCAGCCTGCTCGGCGCCGGCGCGGGTTTTGCAGGTGACAAGACCGTAAAGGTCGGCGGGCAGCTGATGTTCCCGACCAAGGACATCGTGGACAACGCAGTGAATTCTGCGGACCACACGACCCTGGTCGCTGCGGTCAAGGCCGGCGGCCTGGTCGAGACCCTGAAGGGCCCCGGCCCGTTCACGGTCCTGGCCCCGACCAACGACGCCTTCGAGAACCTGCCGGCGGGCACGGTCGAAACTCTGCTCAAGCCGGAGAACAAGCAGATGCTGGTGTCCATCCTCACCTACCACGTGGTTCCTGGCCGGCTGGACGCCAGGTCCCTGTGGAAGATGATCCAGAAGGGCAACGGGAAGGCCCAGCTCAAGACCGTGCAGGGTGATTCGCTGTGGTTTATCGCCAACGGCGACAACATCATCATCCAGGACGCCAAAGGCGGCCAGGCCAACATCACCGTCAGCAACGTCATGCAGTCGAACGGCGTGATCCACGTCATCGACCGCGTTTTGCTGCCGTAATACCAGCTTGTAAGACAAAACGGGCGCCCCGGCCTGCCGGGACACCCGTCTTCCGTTTCGGCCCCGATTATTTATTCGCGCGCCGGCCCTTCCAGGAACGCCCGTAGTTTCCGCGACCTCGAGGGGTGCCGCAGTTTCCGCAGCGCTTTCGCTTCGATCTGACGGATGCGCTCGCGGGTCACCGCGAACGACTGCCCTACTTCCTCGAGCGTATGCTCGCTTCCGTCGTCCAGCCCGAAGCGCATCTTGATGACTTTTTCTTCGCGCGGGGTCAGCGTCTTCAGCACCGACGCGGTCTGTTCCTTCAGGTTCAGGTTGATCACCGCGTCCGACGGCGAAATCACGGCCTTATCTTCGATGAAGTCCCCGAGGTGCGAATCTTCCTCTTCTCCAATGGGCGTTTCCAGGGAGATGGGCTCCTGCGCGATTTTCAGGATCTTGCGCACCTTGGCCACGGGGATGTCCATCCGCCGCGCGATTTCTTCGCTGGTGGGTTCCCGGCCCAGCTCCTGCACCAATTGCCGGCTGGTGCGGATCAGCTTGTTGATGGTCTCGATCATGT
>Ga0247727_10007331_pt1 | contig 21048 bp, 17 predicted proteins | sample WisWelCaveWW1625_FD_202498 | JGI IMG/M metagenome (GOLD analysis project Ga0247727, IMG submission 202498) | Biofilm microbial communities from Wishing Well Cave, Virginia, United States - WW16-25 | ecosystem: Environmental > Aquatic > Deep subsurface > Groundwater > Cave microbial mat | place... | reverse complement strand
CGAAAGAGCGCGGCAGCGGAAACTAGGAAACCGATGTCATTGCGATATGTCATTGCGAGGAGTGGCGCCTCGCGCCACGACGAAGCAATCTCCTCACTGTGTTGGAGATTGCTTCAGGCGAAAGAGCATCGCCCTCGCAATGACATAAGCCCTCGCAATGACATAAGCCTTCAGGAGGCATTGATCTATGAAGACCAAACAAGAACGCCAGCGTCTGAACGCATTATTTGCGGATCTTGAACGGCTTGCCGCCGACCCGGCCGGGAACACACCGGAAATACAGCGGGAACTCGAAAGCCTGCGCGCCCGCATGATGGAACTTGAAAAACAGTTTACTGAAAGCGAAAAAAGCGCAATTGTCTCCTGGCAGACCGAGGCTGCACTTCCTGCAAATACAAGCGCAACCTCGGAGAGCCTCGAGGCTGAACTCCCTGCGAATACAAGCGCAGCGTCCCAGCCTCCCGCCGCAGGTCCCATGCTATACGAGCAGGACCAAATAAGATATGCTTATTCCAACGACAAGCTGGAGTCCCTGCAAGATTCGACGCGCGCATTGCCAGGTATTAACACTGCGGTCACTTCGCCATTAACTGCCGGGGGGCAGACCATCGGAGAAATGCAGATCACGCCTCCCTCCGATCGTCAACTGACGATGGATGAAATCAACCTGGCGAATACCATTGCCCAGCAAGCCTCGCTTCAAATCCAGAACCTGCGCCTGCTTGCCGCCGCCGAACGCTCCCGCGCCGAGGCGGAAAGCGCCACCCGCCGTTTCATGCACGAAGGCTGGGAGTCCTACCTGGATGCCATTAATCGCAGTGAACGCATCGGCTTCGCTTACGATCAGGCATCCGTGACGCCTTATACAGATAAACTTGCCGCCAACGGTGGTCTTCAAGAATCCGTCAAAGTGATGGATGAACAAGTTGGCGCATTATATCTAAAGCCCAATCCGACGCGTCCATTAACGGATGCAGATAAACAACTGGTCAGCGCGGTTGCAGACCAGGTCGCGCAGCAAGTGGAGAACCTCCGCCTGCTGGCTGACGCCGCCCGCGCCCGCGCCGAAGCGGAAGATGCCATCCGCCGCCTCACCCGCCAGAACTGGGAATCTTTCACTGCCGACCAGGAGGAATCCGACTTGAGTTTTATTTACGACTCCGTTCAAGTGACCCCGCTAAAAGAATCTTCCATGCCGCAGAATATTGTCCTCACCCAACCCCTGATGGTGCGCGGCGAGGCTGTGGGTCAGCTGGCTGTGGCAGGCTCGAAGAGTGTTTCACCGGAAGCCGCCCAGTTAGCCGCCTCCATCGCCGCGCAGGCAAGCATCCATCTTGAGACCCTGCGCCTTTCGGAAGAACTTCAAAAACGCGCGAAAGAACTGGAAGAACTTGACCGCCTCAAATCCGCATTCCTCGCCAACATGTCACATGAATTACGCACGCCGTTGAACTCCGTCCTCGGCTTCACAGATGTCATGCTGGAAGGCTTGGATGGGGAACTTACCGAAAACATGGATAACGACCTGCGTCTCATTCAAAAGAACGGCCAACATCTTCTGCATCTCATCAATGACGTATTAGATATGGCAAAGATCGAATCCGGGCGCATGAATCTGCATCCCGAAAAATTCACAGTCCACAGTATTTTGGATGAAGTCACCAGCATCACCTCCACGCTCGCAAGCGAAAAGAATCTGGCGTTCTTCATTGAAGAAGACTCGGATCGCGAGATCGAAATATATGCCGATAACACACGCCTGCGCCAGGTGATGATCAACCTCGTGAACAACGCCATTAAATTCACATTTACAGGCAAGATCGCTCTGCGAGTCGCCCAGTTGGATGGCGCCCGTGTATTAATCACTGTGAAGGATACCGGCCTCGGCATTCCGCCCGACCATTTGGAAGCGGTCTTCCAGGAATTCACTCAGGTGGATACCTCCACCACACGCAAAGTCGGCGGCACAGGTTTAGGTCTGCCGATCAGCCGCCGCCTCGTTGAAATGCACGGCGGGCGTCTGTGGGCTGAAAGCACGGGTGTTGAAGGCGAAGGCTCCACGTTCTTTGCCGAACTGCCCCTCGAAGCCCGCATTACCGAAGTCATTGAAAAGCAGGAAAAATAAAATGGCGCATCCCAAATACCTGGAATGTAATCTGTGCGGCAATCAACAGCCTTACGAACCATTCGTACCTGCGATATGCAAAAAATGCGAGTCGCATTGGCTGGAGGCCCGCTATGATTACGATGCATTCAAACGCGAACTTTTGCGTGGTCTCCCCAACCGCCCTTCAAATATGTGGCGCTATCAGGATATCCTGCCGCTTAGGGATCCCTCCTCTTTGGACCTTTACCCCGCCGGCGGGAGTCCCCTCTGGCTTTCGCAACGCTTCGCACGCGGACTTGGGCATGACTCCGTTCATATAAAGGATGAACGTTACGGACCTACTAGTTCCTTCAAAGATCGTCAGGCCGCTGGCGCGGTGGCGGCCATGTTGGAAAACGGTATACGAGAAGCGGTCATTGCATCCACAGGCAACGCGGCGGTGGCTTACGCCGCGGCTTGCGCGCGGGCTGGGATCAAACTCTGGGTCTTCATGACCAGCCTCGTCCCGCAGGAAAAACTGCGTGAGGCGGCGCTCTTTGGCGCGGAGGTGATCCGTGTCAGTGGCAACTACGATCAGACAAAACAAATCGCCTCCCAGTTCGCGCAACGCCGCAATTTATTACTTGATCGCGGAGCCAGTTCAATCCCTGCCCGTGAAGCCATGAAAACAATTGCATATGAAATCGTGGAGCAACTTGACTGGCATGCTCCTGATTGGTACATCCAGGCTGTTAGTGGCGGGCTGGGACCGATGGGTGTATATCAGGGCTTCAAAGAACTTAAGAACATGGGGCTAATTGATCGGATACCTAAACTGGCGATCATTCAAGCGGAGGGCTGCGCGCCGATGGTCAATGCCTTCAAAGCTGGCAAAGATGTTGCGCAACCTGTTATTCCAGAGACCAGCATTATCATTTTGTCAACAGGTGATCCTGGTAAGGCATATACCTACTTATGGAATCTCACCCAACAATTTGGCGGCGTGATGGAATCCGTGACGGACGCGGAAGCGTTCGCGGCGATGCGCGCGCTCGCTAAAAGCGAGGGAATGGCTGTCGAACCAGCAACAGCTGTCGCTTTCGCGGGACTCGAGAAGTTAATCCGCAATGGCACGATCAAATCGGATGAAAAAGTAGTTGTCAATTGCACGGGCCATACATTTCCCGTCGAAAAACATGTCCTTGGCGACCAATGGGCAGTGGATGTACACCTGAGCAAGGATCAATCTCCTGCCCCGCGCGAAGGCTTGCAAGCCGCGCTTGAAAACCTTGACGAGAAAACCACAACGGTGTTATTGGTTGATGATAATTCAGACGATGCATTGCTTATTCGCCGTTTGCTGGAAGGTCGCAAAGCATACCGTGTTTATCATGCGAAAGATGGATGGGAAGGCCTGGCAATGGCGCGACAGAAATTACCTGATCTCATTGTCTCTGACCTCACCATGCCCGGTATTGATGGGTTCGGGCTGGTGGAAGAACTCAAACTCGACCCGCGCACTAAAGATATTCCTGTTGTTGTCGTCAGCGCAAAGGATATTACTCCTGAGGAACGCAGGCGGCTGAACGGTCATATTGAAGCCGTATACCAAAAAGGATCACTGCCTCCACGCAGGTTTGTTGATCAAGTTGTGCAAGTTATTGAAGAGAAAAGTGTAGAACCAGGAGAGTAACCATGAATAACAATATTCTCTATATCGAAGACAATCCTGATAACATGAGGCTCGTTCAGCGGGCTCTGGAATCTCGCGGCTATCGCCTGCTCCAAGCCAGGACAGGAATGGACGGCGTACAAGTCGCGGAAAGCGAACAGGTGGACTTGATCCTGCTGGATATAAACCTGCCCGATATCGATGGATATGAAGTGGCGCGCCGCCTGCGCGCCAGCCACAAGCGCGAATTGGCTTCAACGCCCATTATCGCTGTTACAGCAAACGCCTTGAAAGGCGATGCTGAAAGGGCGCTGGAAGCCGGCTGTGATGTGTATATGTCCAAGCCTATAAATATTCGCGAACTGTGGGCACGAGTTGAAGCGTTTGTCCCTACTCCCTAGGAATGATCGTGATAGACTCAAAAGGCAGTGACACGCATGGACTCCAAATGCGGAGTTATCTGCCGAATCAATGAACTTATCTTTTCTATCTCATCTCGAATGTTCAGGCTGCGGTGAAAAGTATACGCATGCTGAAATCCGTACCTTCTGCCCAATTTGTCAATCTCCTTTGTTGTGTCGATACGATCTTGATGCCATGCGTCAAAATGTGGACCGTGACGAGATCACTCGCAGAAAGAAGGGAATGTGGCGCTGGCATGAGTTACTCCCGGTCTTAAATAAAGAAAATCAGATTTTCCTTGGTGAAGGGGATACGCCTTTACTCTCGCTGCCTCACCTTGAAAAAGAGTTGGGGCTTTTTAATCTCTATGTAAAAGATGAAAGCAGTAACCCAACTGGTTCATTCAAAGCGCGCGGTTTGGCTGCGGCGATCTCCAAAGCCAAGGAATTGGGTATAGAAAAAGTGATTATTCCCACTGCAGGGAATGCAGGCGGTGCAATGGCAGCTTATGCGGCGCGTGCGGGTCTGCGTGCGCATATTTTTATGCCTAAAGACACGCCATTTGCCAACATTGAAGAAAGTCGTATGGCGGGCGCGGAAGTCATTCTTGTGGATGGACTGATCAGTGATGCCGCAGGCATGGCGGGCATCAAGGCGCGCGAAGAAGGCTGGTTCGATGTTTCCACGTTCAAGGAGCCTTATCGCGTGGAAGGAAAAAAGGTGATGGGTTACGAATTGGCAGAAGCCTTCAACTGGCAATTACCTGATGTGGTCATCTATCCTACAGGCGGCGGTACGGGCCTGGTCGGCATGTGGAAAGCCTTTGACGAGCTTGAAGCTCTTGGCTGGCTGGAAAATACAAGACGGCCACGGATGGTCTCCGTGCAAGCAGATGGATGCGCGCCGGTTGTCAAAGCCTTTCAGCAGGGCGCGTCATTCTGTGATTTTTGGACGAACGCGCACACGATCGCTTCAGGCCTGCGCGTCCCTAAAAGCTTTGCAGATCATCTTATTCTTAAAGATATTTATGAAAGCGAAGGGATGGCTATCGCCGTCAGCGATGAATCGATCCTGGCGTCTCAAGGACTACTGGCTCGCATGGAGGGTATCTTCGCCGCCCCCGAAGGCGCCGCGACACTTGCCGCGCTCAAAGAACTAATTAAAACGGGCTGGGTTAACCCTGGGGAACGAATTGTATTGTTCAATACAGGTTCGGGATTGAAGTATCTCGATCACATGAGTTGATCGCGTCGCAGCTTACTGGCGTGGTTCCGGGCATCTCGCATTGGGATGCCCTTTTTCTTTCAGGCGCTCGGGAGTATAAAGGGATGACTCATGAAAACAAACCCGATCCATATGAACAGCATTTGAAAGGTATTGAAAATACCTAAACGCCTCGCCATCAACTGAGACGACTACGGTCGTACCCCCGACATTTCACGCGGCATCCGCCTGGCGATGACCCGATTGCCGGTATACCTCCGCAAGCCGGACCCATGCATGGGCATACGCCGCGCTTGATAGAGGAAGAAACCTATGAAATCATGTGCCATCCGGGTTATAGGGATTCGTCCAGCGCTTCGGCATCGTCTGGGTGGATTTCAATACACAGGAACGAATCTTGAAAGACAGCGCGAAGTGGTATTGGAATGTGATCAGGAAGAACGGGTTTTAGCGATATAAAACCACAAAAAGGTCAAATTACGGCTAGAAGTTGACCCTGTTTGCCTAAAATGCCAAAATTGCCAGTTGCGAAACTAAGGAAATTGTTATACACTAAATATACCCACATCGAAAATACCTTCAGAGGTCGAGCCGAGGGATGAAACCAGAACAGATTCGCAAACGATTCATAGAGTTTTATGAAAACCTGGGATATTTACTTTTACCAAAGGCTTCCATGGTTGACCCATCTATACCGATGTCTTTTGTAATGAGTGCCGGATTGGTCCAGGTAGAAGCATCTTTATCTAGGCTAAGAGAGCGAAAAGGGAGTCAGTTTGTCCTTGTTCAAGATTGTTTCCGCCATTTTGATATGGATAAAGTCGGAACAGATGACATTCATTTGAGTTTTTTTGAAATGCCAGGTGCATTTGCGTTTGGATTAAACGAAAAAGCCAAGGCAGTCCAAAGAATGTGGCAATTCGCGACTTCCATTTTGGGTATTGAAAAAGAAGACATCTGGGCTACCTATTTTGCGGGCGGGACAGTATTAGGGGATTATTTATTAGAAGACATCGAAACTAAACAGGCGTGGCTTGATACTGGCATCTCACCGAATCGCTTAGTAGGACTTGGGCCAGAAAATAATTACTGGATACAAGGCAGAGGTATTAACGGAATAGAAATTCGAAAATGTGGCCCTAACACAGAGCTTTTTTTTGATCGAGGTCAGAATAAAGGATGTAACAAAAACTGCAAGCCTGGTTGCGCGTGCGGTCGTTTTATTGAATTTTCAAATTCATTATTTATCTGTTTCGAAATAAATTCTGAAAAAAACGCCCTGTCTGCATTGACAAATCCTTTTACAGAAACTGTCATTGGCATCGAGCGAGTGGCCATGATCCTCCAAAATGCCAAGACGGTATTTGAGATAGATGAGTACAAATCCATATTCGATGCTATGGATGGTTATATTATTGCTGACGGTTTAGAAGAGTCCCTGGTAAGATCAAGTAGGCAAATAATCGCTGACCATGTGAGAAGCTTATATTACTTAGTGGCAAATAACGCTCCCCCCCCGGGAAAGGATGGGCGTGCACGCATAGTAAAAATGCTAATTCGAAGAGTTATAACCAGGCTACTTGTCTTGGGAATCTATCCCATGGAGATTCTATTAAATATACTAGAGGCTATCAGGAAAAACGCTCCCCAAGAATTACAGCAGGAATGGATACAGGATCGGTTCGTAATATATTTCCATTCAGAATCAAAGCGGTTTCTTCGAACTATAGAACGGGCAAACAGGCAACTCTCCCAATATCTCAATGAGGGTAAAGATAGAACGCTCTCGAATGCACAGATAGTACATTTGGAAAAAAATATGGGAATGCCATCATTATTGACTGCCATGCTGCTCGAAAGCAAAAACCTTTTTCAAGAAGTGGATTATTCTGAAAGTTTCGGTTTAATTAATGGTAAAAATGTCTCTATCTATCTCGACTGATTAGGAGGATGGCTCTAATGAAAAAAACATCAACAACTGGAACAGCAAGCGTATTCCAGCCAATCGTCGATACCATTCATAATGTTACGGGCTTACCAGTAAGTATTTGGATACCTGATAAAAACAGGGAGAAAATATCAATTGCTGCGTCGGTGGGATTGCCACCTATATACGTTCAGACTGCCACCTTGAATCTAAACAAACCAAGTGTTGTTAGTGATGCCTTTAATAAAAACAAAATCCAAAAAATTTTGAACATAGAATTCGAGCCGAGGTGGATTTATAAAAAACAAGCCAGGGAGATGAATTGGAAATCAGCTATATGTGTCCCGATTGAAGCGAGTGGGATCGTTATGGGTGTCGTGAGTGTCTATGCTTACACAGAACGCGCTGTCTCTGAATTGGCGCACATACTTCCCAACTTTGCCAAGCAAGCTGCTTTAACCCTGGAGGCGGGCAGACAAAAAGAGATCCTTCAAAAAATACTGGATATTAATGAAGAAATTCAGTTAATGAATAAAAATCCCAAGAAGGTACTCGACATCATCGTCAAAGGGGCTTGCGAACTTACTGATGCAGATTGTGCTGTCTTATATCCTTACGATGCAGAGCAAGACAAATTCTATAACATTAAAAAGGTGGCATCTTATGGATTACAAAAAGCACTCAAACTCTCAGAAAGACCCAGATCGCAAGGAGGCATGGCTGCTTATATAAAGCGAAAAGATGAGGTAATCTTGTCAGATATTCAAGTACAAGACCCTAATATGCTTAAGACAAGTTCTTTCATAAAACGGGAGAAAATTAGAGCTTTTATAGGTGTTTCGCTCAAGGTCTCAGGAAAAGTTTTGGGAATACTTTACGTGGATTTTCGAGCCCCACATTTCTTCAATAAAGATGAGAAAGAGGCCATAAGGCTATTTGCCCACCAAGCCGCGATTGTTATTAACAATGCAAATTTATATCAGAACCTGGATTCGCGAGCAATAGCCCTAACAAAGTTACATAAGGTAACGCCTCGATTAATTTCCATATCACCTACTCCAAAAAACCTGAAAAGCCTTCTCACGCAAATTGCGAGAAATGCCCAGGTGGTTTTGGGCGCAGATCTGGTTGATCTATATCAATATAATCAGAGCGAAGATGATTTTGAACTTCCCCCGGTCCAATTAGGAAAGCGATATGATCCCTTCGTGATCAAAGACAAAATTCACCAGGACGATATTGTGCGGGCCGTGATCGGGAAGGGTCCTCAATACGTAATAAATGCGCAGGAAGAAAGAACCCTCATACAACCATTCAAGGTAAAGCGTCCAGATGGTCCTTCAGACCGGTTTGTAGTTCGGGAGCAACTTCAATCAGTAGCAAGTATTCCGTTGGCTGTGGGGAGTGAATTGGTTGGAATGTTGTTCACCAATTATCGAACCCCTCAAACCTTTTCTCAACAGCAAAAAGAACTTATAGAGCTCTTTGCTGGTCAGGCAGCTATCGCAATCTATAACTCAAGGTTATATCAACAGGCAAAACAACAGTCAGAGATCCTGAAGAGGCTGCAAGGTATTGGGATTGATCTAGTTTCTTTAACTGGGGCATCTGAAAGCCTTCGTTCCATCCTTCGAAAAATAGCCCAAAGCGCCCAAGAGGTCCTCGGTGCTGATCTAGTCGACTTCTATCAATACTTTGAAAACCTGGACGACTATGATCTGCCTCCTGTTCAAGTTGGTAAACGATATGCTCCTAATATAAAGAAGGAGGAAATCCAAAAAGATGATGTTATCTGGTCAATAGTCAAGGGCAAACAACCACAATATATTCCTGATTCGCAAAGGGACAAAGCTCTAAATACGCCATTTGTAGAAGATCGAACTGGTTTACCGGTTTCACGCTTTGTCATTCGTGAAGAAATCAATTCAACAGCTGCTGTTCCATTATTAGCCGGCAAGGAAGTGGTTGGCGCGTTGTTTGCTAACTATCGAACCCCTCAAACTTTTTCCTCTCAACAAAAGAATTTGATAGAACTTTTCGGGGCACAGGCGGCGATTGCCATTTGGAACGCCAGATTATTTACAAGTGTACAAAAGCGGTTGGAAGAGCGCCTGAATGATATTAGCGTATTCCAACAAATTTACGAAAAGATGTATGGCGCCAACTCACAAGAACTTTTTTCACTTATTGCCGAAAAGGCAGCGCAATTAACCAGCGGGAAATATGGAGGACTCTGGCTGTTAGATAGAACCGGCACGCAATTGGTTCTTGGGGGCCTATCCAGGGACCAAAGCCCCACACACAATATTCCATCGATCCCTATAGACAATAAAAGTATTAACGGCTGGGTTGTTAAAACAAAGGAGCCTTATCTGTGTAATGATATTAAAAAAGATCCGCATTACAAAGAGTGGTACGCAGATACATGTTCAGAACTGGCAGTACCATTACTATACAACAGCAATGTAATCGGTACTTTGAACGTTGAAAGCACATCTGTTAATAATTTCACTGACGATCATTTAGAGTTATTGAAAACGTTGGCAAACCAGGCCGCGATTGCAATTCAGAATTCCCAGATCATTAAAAAACTAGATACGCTTGACGATGTTGGACAAGCTCTCACCAGCACAATACGTTTACGTGAACAAGAGATATTGGATTTGATATACAGAAAAGCCAGCGGCTTGATGGACACGAACAATATGTATATCGCGCTTTATGATGAGCCGACAGATATTGTTCGTTTTGGCTTGGCTTTTGTGGATGGAAGAAGAATTGACATTGAAAGAAAAAAGGGATGGGGTCCTCGCAAGGCTGGGCAAGGAAAAACCGAAGAGATCATTCGCACAAAACAACCAATATTCCATGCAACCGAAGCGGAAGCTAAAACATGGTATGCGAAGCCTGGACGCAAAGAATATGTTGGAAAGCCATTACCTTCCTGGATTGGCGTGCCAATGGTGGTGGGGAATAAGGTAATTGGTGTTATTGCGACATACCACCCCAATCAGGAATATGTATATAGTCATGACGAATTGGGTATTTTGCAGTCAATGGCAAATCAGGCAGCCGTTGCCATTGATAACTCGCGTATGTTTTATGATGTCAACCAAAGACTAACTGCCTTGGTTGATTTTGAGCAGGAAGTGACATCGGCCATATATTTAGGAGAAAGTAGGATTTTAGAACTAATATACGAACAAGTCAGCTATTTGATGAATACTCAGAACTTTTATATCGCACTCTATGATGAGCAGACAGATATTATTCGTTTCGGGCTAGCGTTTAAAGATGGCAAACGAGTTGATTTACCGTCTCGCAAGGCAGGTAAGGGCAAGACTGAAGTGATTATCGCTACCCAAAAACATCTTTTTCATTCGACCTATGCGGAATCTAAAGCCTGGTATGGCATGCGGGAACACAAAGAATATGTTGGTGATATATCATCTTCCTGGCTTGGCGTGCCTATGATTGTTAGGGATAAGACTATCGGGGTAATTGCAACATACCACCTTGCTAAAGAGTACCTCTACGACGGAAATGACTTGGAGTTTCTGCAAGCGATGGCAAACCAGGCAGCAATTGCATTAGATAATGCGCAACTATATCAGGAAGCGCGCAGCGATGCCATTGCCGCCAAACAACTGGCAACTTTGGGAACAGCGATAGCCGCACTACAGCACCGTATCAATAATACGCTCAATATCATTATCCCGAACATTAAGCGCTTACGCAGTCGTATCAATGTGACTGATCCAACCATCAAGGAGATTCTTGATATCATTGAACGTAACACGCGTTACACATCCGATATATTAATGCGGATTCAGACCCCGCTTCAAGAGGTTGAATCCAGCAGTGTTAATGTGAATTCGCTCCTGAGCGACATTGCTGGAACTGCTAAAAAAGAATGGGGCAAGAACTCGTCACATCCGGCGGTAAAAATCACACTCAATTTGGACGATTCAATCCCCTTGATCCAACTGCCTGTCGGTCAGGTTTCCGAAATTGTAAGGAATTTGATAGACAATGCATATCGGGCTATGAAAAAAGGTGGTAAATTATTAATTACTAGCAAAATGGAGCAAAACACCATTTTCATCCGATTAAAGGACACGGCAGAAGGCGGAATTCCGCCAGCCATTCGGGAGCGGCTATTCCAAAAACCTGTCCCATCTAAGGAACCAGGTCATGGCGCCGGGTTGGGTCTTTGGTTGAGTAAGCTCATGTTGCAGGGCGTTGGCGGAGATGTTACAATAGAAAAAACAGGCTCCACTGGTACAACAATGCTCATGTATATACCTGTTTCTGCTTCTGGAAAGGAGGCGGCAATATGAAGGTTCGTATCTTAATTATTGACAACGAGCCACGCTGGCTGGATTTTGTCAAAAATGACCTGCATAAATTCGAGATTGTCGTCGCGCCTGATGCCGAGACAGCCCTGCAAGAACTAAAAAAAGACAAGTTTGAGCTTGTAATTGCCAGTTCAAATAATTTGGAAGTACTCGAAACAATTTCAAAAAAATATTCGAACAAGCGCGTTGTCGTAACCACTGTCCGACCCAGCACTCGGGAAGCCCGGGACGCGTATCGGCTTGGCGCCATCCGTTATTTCCCGAAGTCTTTCAACCCGAAAGATTTATTAAATCACGTTAAAGACGTCATTCCTAAAGCATAATAGCGGGAAGGTGGACCACATGACGGAAAAGAAACATCGGATATTGGTTGTCGATGATCTCGATGACTGGCGAAAGACATTAAGGGGTTTGCTGCGTGAAGAGGGGTATAAAGTTGATATTGCAGATTCCTTTGGAAAAGCAGTAACATTGCTTCGGTCCAAGAAATTTGATTTGGCTGTGCTTGATGTGCGTTTGGATGAGACCGATGAAAATAATACTCAGGGATTGGATTTGGCGTCTGAAATTAAGCGTCGTTGGACATCCGTTAAAACGATAGTTATCACTGGTTATGATAATCCAGAAATTGTAAAACGGGCAATGGAGCCTCAAGGTTCCGGCAAAAAAAGATTGGCGGACGACTTTATTCCAAAAACTGAAACTGATAATCTAATAAAATCCGTTCAATCATTATTGAAAAAATAAAGCGAAGGGGATACTGTGAAAAACAAGAGAATTCTTGTGGTGGATGACCTGCCTGACGTGCGGGCAACTGTATCAGGCTTACTTTCAGATGCAGGGTTCGACGTAAGGTCAGCGTCCAGCAAGCACGATGCACTGCATTTACTACGGGTAGATCAATTCAATGTCGCAATCCTTGATATCCGTCTGGATGATACCGATGAGGACAACAAAGATGGTCTTCTATTGATGCACGAGATAAAGAAACACCATCCAAAAACTGCAACGATAATCCTGACTGGTTATGCGGATGTCAAGATGGTGCGGGAGGCATTACAACCTGATCGAAATGGCAATTCCCCTGCCTTCGGTTTTTTGGAAAAAACAGAATTGGACCAACTTGGTGAATATGTAAACCGTGCCATTGCCCACACAGCCATTAATGGCGGTTTGAGTATTAAAGATTTAATATCTCAAGGCGAAAATGAGAGCGTTGAATTTAAATCGAGCATCCGCTGGAACTACAAGACAAGGTCGGAAGATAAGAGTATAAAACTTGTAATCGCTAAAACGGTTGTTGGCTTCTTAAATGGCAAGGGAGGGACATTATTCATTGGCGTTGCAGACAATGGCATGATTGTGGGGATCGAAAAAGATCTTGAAACTTTTTCCAAAGGAAATCAGGATGAATTTCAACTATCATTAACCGATATTATCAGCAACTATATTGGTGTGGAACATTTGTCACAAATCCATCAACGGTTCGAGTCCATCAACAACAAGCTAATCTGTGCGATATCCATAGAAAAAAGCCCCAACCCGGTATTTCTTAAAGGCGATGATAATAAACTTTGGGTGCGGGCGGGCAACTCGACACGTTATTTAGGAGTCAAAGCCGCCATGGACTACATAAAATCCAATTGGAAAAACGCAAGATAATTGTGATCAGAGGAATAAATGGCTAAGAATTCCAAGTTTGAATATGATGTATTTATTTCATACAGCCATCGAAACAAGAATTGGGTACATGGCGTTCTTCTCCCTCGCCTGGAAAAAGCTAACTTGAAGGTTTTTATAGATTTTCGTGACTTCAAAATTGGCGCAGCAAGTGTCAAAGAAATGGAACGTGGCATAACAAGAAGCCAAAAAACACTGGTTGTTCTGACGCCAGAATATCTTAAGAGCAGCTGGGCGGAATTCGAGATCCTGATGATACAAACTTTATCCCCTGCCAACCGAGATTTGCGTGTTATACCAGTCTTAAGGAAAGAATGTTCATTGCCAACAAGCATCAGTTACATGAATTATGTCAACCTCGTAAATCCAAAAAATAAGGAGGCAGAGTGGAGACGATTGCTTGATGCGCTTGGCGGGGAGCAATCTATAAAAAAAATATTAATAGTGGATGATACACCGGATGTACGAAAGACTATTGGGGGAATACTTAAAGATACTGGATATAAGGTTTTCATGGCTGCGGATGAAGATGGCGCGTTTAAGATTTTACAGCAAGAGAGCATTGAATTTGCGATCATAGATATTCGTTTGCACAAGTCTCCTGACAATGAAAGCGGTTTGAAACTAGCGAATGCCATCCATACACTTGCTCCACACATTCAAACAGTAATTTTGTCTGGTTCCATCAAGCCAAGACATATTATCAGCGCATTTACGGATTTTGGGGTCATTGATTACATTGTAAAAACAAATGGTTGGGAGGACCGGTTGCTAAAAGCCATTAAAGCGCCATCAACAAAATCTAAAAAGAAATAAATCAAACCTTGTTGCTACACGTAAAGATCATTACCTGCAATTTATAAATTCACTACTGTCGTTTTCAACCCCAATTCATCGGTCAACGCGTTCAATTCATCATCAGTCAATCGTTCGCCCTCCCCGGGACAGGCAGTCAGCGCGGCTTCAAGTATGTTCCTACCAAAAGAGGATCGTCATGTGGTGTGGTAATTGTCTCCTCACTTACAACAGCCTACTCTGGGTCAGTACTTTAAGCTACATGTATCTCTACTTAATTCATATAGCAATGGAATTCAAGAAGAATAATTATTTGCGGGCGCGTTTTATATGGGCTATTGTCAGGTAAAATATGTGATAATTAATGCTTGACAGATCAGATTTTGACAGCATATACTGAATTTGACAGTTTCAAGCAAAGCAGCCCCAAAATTCCATTGAAGATTCACGGCCAGAGCTAATACAGGAGAAAGGAATGAATATACTTCAAATCATAATTGAGAACCTGAGGTATATTTTCCCGTGGGTATTGGCGATTGGGTTAGCCATCTCTATACTTGCATTTTATGCGAATACCCGCGAAAATAGTGGCACTAGGGGATTAAAATGTTACCTTGGACACCTGGCCATAATTGGCTTAGGCTGGTTGCTGGGGAAATGGTTTGGCATACTGCTTATTACTTTGCCGATCCTGATTTTTTATTACTACATGTTATTCCACCTCGCAATGGTCGTCGTTCCCGTATCTGACCCGGATAATTGGCAAGAGTGGTGGAAGCGTTTTTTGATCCTTTTGTGGTATCACTGGGGAGTTCAGTATCCCATTTGGATGGTGACCGATTCTACTGGACAAAATGTGGAATTAAGAATCCCTGGAGATTCGTTCGGGTGGTTCCAGCCTGGCATGGTTTGGGCTCGTTCGCATCAAGTGGTTAGCCTAACAACAGGGATGACCTTCTCAGGAATCCGGGAACTGGGGACAATTTTCACACAGGCATTTGAACGTCCTTATAAAATAGTAGATCTTAGAACTCAATTACGGACATCCTGGATTGAGGTAATATCCAGTGATGGTATCCTCTATGATGCCCTATTGTTTACGTCATTCGCGGTTGATAAAGAGAAGTGGGATCGTAGTCTATATCATCGGCTCTATTTGGAAAATCAACTATTCAAAGATGGGAAAGAGCCTGACTATAAAAAGGGAAGTTATCACTTCTCGCGGCCACGAATGCGTGTTTTACTTAGCACTATTGGTGTGAGTTCACCTTCGGACGATGCTGCAGAATCCAAAACAGCTGGCTGGGACCAGCGAGCGCTCTATGAAATTGAAAAGGCAGCACGGGAGGTTTTGTCCCAACGAAGGCTTGATGAACTATGGCAGCCTAAAGATGATTATGAAGGCGCGAATGCAATTGACGAGATTGCTAGCGATATCAGGGATAGGTGTTCCTTTCAACTCAAACAGCGAGGGATTCACCTGTACGTTTGCAGGATAATAAATCTCAAGTTTTCTAAAGAGACCCAGGAACAAGAGGATGAACGAATTACCAGCGATGCTGACACAAGACACAGCAAGTTGACGGAACAGAATGATGCAGAGAATGAGGTTGAACAAAAACAAATAGTAGCTTGGGGCGCCGAATGGCAACGCGAAGCAGAGCAGACGCGTGCTCAGGGTAAAGCGGAGGCTGATATCCTGATGCAGGAGGCACGTGCTTACGCATACACAAATATGCTGACTGCCATTGCCGAGGGATTGCAAGAAGCCCGTCTACTTCATCCACATCTACCACGTTATGTAATCGCTGTCCGATTTATCAGTGCACTTGAGAAACTAACCAAAGAACAACCTGAGATAGATAGTATCGAGGAAGCACGCGCATCCATAAATCATGTAAAGAAGATGATATCCTTGGATATGGATCGAGAGTAAAAAACCATGAAGTTTGAAAGCCTTAATGAAAATCCGAGCCAATGGTTACGACTCTATTTGGGTATACGCAGTTGGAATCGCAGCTATCGACAAATTTTTCTCTTAGGCATTCCACTACTACTAATCGTCATCTGGATATCCCTTGCCTTCCTTTTTCTTTCTGTTCGCTTTGGATATATCGAAGGAGTCGGGACAACAGCATCTATATTTTCTCGGCCAATATTTTGGTTACTGTTCCTATTACCGCTATTCACACTAATTTTAGTGGTTGTTAAAATTCTACCTGCAACCGCCCAGACATTCGTTTCTGAGCTTTATCGCCCCTCGTCCGAAACCGAATCTGAAATAAAAGAGCGCATATGGCATCGCCTTTGGGGCTGGCATGGTTTTTTTTCATTTCAGAATTATGTGGTTGTGAAAGACACAAAACTTGAGCCAACAAATGTTTGGAGTTCATGGTTGGGCGGACCAGCTTTTCTGATTATTAACGATGGATTTGCTGCATATTTGGAGCGTGGTAATTGCTTCTCACGGGTGGTAGGCGCTGGATTTCCCATGCCCTATTTGAGTGCGCGCGAAACGATCAAGGCAATAGTAGATCTGCGACCACAGATACGCGAGGCCAATGCTAGCGCGTGGACAAAAGATGGCATTAAAGTCAAAATCAGGATACGAGTGGAATTTCAAATCCAATCAAGTTTTCCATCAGAATCTTCGGACGCAAAATTGATGTACCCCTTTGATCCACTTGCAGTGCGCAAGGCAGTTGAATATTCCGCGGTTAGAATGCGAGATGGTAAGCTACAGGAATCTGATTGGCGCGATGGTGTGAAAGGGAAAACAACGGGCCTATTAGCCCACCACATAGCCAGCCGTCACCTGGATGAATTGTTCATTGGCAATAAGGGTGATGGCCAAATGCTTTCGCCTCAAGTAATGAATGCGCTCCTCGGTAATGCAAACACGAGCCTCACAAGGGATGTAGGAGTCCACATTATTAGTATCCAGATCACAGATGTTTCAATTCCCTCAGGGGTACGTCGTCAACAAATGGACGTATGGGAAGCCGAAAAGGACAGCCTGATTGCGAGAATTCAAGGTGAGAGTCAAGCAGACCAGCTTCGCACTATCGAATTGGTACGGGCCAAGGCCCAACGCAATTTGATCGTGGCCATTGCAAAAAGCCTGGGAAGAGTTGATCCATCCCACTTCACAGAACCCCTCCTCTTATCTTTATCTGGTATTCTAGACCAGGGTTTAAAGGACCCATTAGTTCAAACCTACATGGCCAAAGGAACTCTGGATGCGCTCAAAAAATTACAAGACATGCTTAGGATGGAATAAAGGGAGAATACCATGAAAGACGAGATCGCCAATATTTTGAAAGGGTATTTATCAATTCAGGATAAAATGCTCAAAGATTTGCTAAACGATGTACTAGAAATGTGCAAAAGCGTAAGAGGTACTGAAGAAGCCATAGTGAGCTTAGAATCCGCTGTAGATGATTACTCTTCTGGACTTGAATTCCTCGATAGGGTACCCTATTGCCACTTATTCTTATCTTACGCCCAATATAGATGGAATAATCCTGCCCACTCGGCAAAATGTATTTCAGATGCAATAGAAGGGTTTGAACAGAGACACGAAGTCAGAAACCTTGCAATCGCCTCTTGGATTCGCGCGCTGGTATATTGGGAGAGTGCTCATGTGTATGAGGCTCGGCACGACATCAATGAAGCAATCGAATTAATAAAGCAGGAGTCGGAAGACAACAAACGTACAAGTCATTATGATAAAAGCGAAGACTGTGACATTATACTAGCACAAATGAATGTAGATGCTCAACGAATGGGGGTGAACATCCCATATCGTCATCACTCTCAAAGTCACTCTCAAAGTGTCGACGAGCCATCGCCCCAGTCTGGTCAATCAAGAACGCCCCTTTGGCCAAGCAGTCAGCTAATATTCCCAGTCTACGATCCAGTTAGCGCTGGACTGGAAGGTAATTTCATCTTTGACGGTCAGCCAGCCATAGAAGGTGTGGTCGAAGAAATCACCTTTGGAGGTATCCCTCACCAAATCCATAATGTACGAGAGGAAGGTGCTCCAATAAGGCTTCATCCATCAGTCTACAGATGGCTGCAGGTCAAAGGCAATAGCATGGATCAAGCTGAACCTGTGTCGATCCTTGACAATGATTTCGTACTCGTAGTTGATGTACATGCGAGCGATATCAGCCCGCAATATAATGATATTGTTGTCGCCGCGTTGCATAACCCAACTGCCGAAGAAAGGGCAGGGGTAATCAAAAAGTATTCACCCAAAGGACTTCGCTCGATGAGTAGTCAATCATACCCTCTAATCCCCTTGCAGAAAGTGAACATTCGCGGCGTTCTGATCGCTGTTGCTAAACCCGTACTAAATCAGGAGCGCGGCGCGTAGATAGTGCCATCGCCACGAGATCGGATCAAATACTGCAGGCCAATTGGGAAGCGTGATTGTAAGTAAATTGAACTAGAAATAGATCACACCTTCGCAAAATGGCCATCCTCAACACCCTGCCATGTCTCATCATGCAATTTCATATACTTCGTCAACAGCGGATGCACGCGTGCCATTTCTTCAAACACACGTTGCGCGAGCCTTCTGATGGAAAAATGCGCGTTCGCCGCTGAACGCAATTGGCAGAACGCGAACGCCTCCCGTAGATTGAACTGAGCCAGGACGCGGCGATTGAATCCATTTGGGACGACATACTGCGCAACGTTGGGATTGAATTGATATAACTTCTCGAACATCGCCGAAGCGGACTCCATCGCCGCCTCATATTCGGACCCGAAGCCTGCTTCCGTTATCAAAAGCGGAGTCGCGTATCCCAGCCGCGTCGTCAGCCTCTGCGGAGTCTGTGTCATCATGCGGTGACGCTTGAACTCGGCATACGCGCCCTGATCCATCACCAGGTCGAATGTATATGTGCAGTATTCCAGTTCCCGCAATGGAACATCAAACTTCCCCAAACGCCCTAAGAGCGATTCGGCGAATTGTGCGAGTTCAGACTCATCAAGCGATTTGACATGACCCAAAGCGTCCGCGTAAGCCATTTCGCCGAAGCGATATAAAGCCGCCGCTAAAACCTTCTGCTCACCTTCCATATCGTAATCAAGGAGATTACACCAATCATCCCTCACCTCTTGCCCCTCTCCCAATGGGAGAGGGGTTGGGGTGAGGGCAAATTCCCTGATCGTCTCAACCAAATACGGCACAGCATCCGCGTATTTAACAAGTGTGGGTGTTTCAGCCTTCGCCACTTCCTTCACCTTCGCGCTGATCTCGCGCACCTCCGCCAGCTCGTGCGAAAGCATTTTGCGGATCATGTTTTCCAGCACGCGCGCGTTTGCAGTCATACCCACATTTGCCAGCGACGCGGCGGGCAGAATGAAACGACACACATCCACATATTTTGAACGGATTCGGCGGTCCCATGCTTCGTCGCTTTCGTTCGCAGGATGCGGACGGCGCGGAAAACGCTCCAGGATGAGACTCCGCACGGGGTTTAGCGACTCAGCATAAGTCTTGAAGAGGAAGCGGACTGTGTCTACAAATTCATCGTGCAGCGTATGTCCCGCTTCGCGCAATTCAGGTGGAACAGTAAAATCATCAGTTCCCCATTTTTGATAGCGCGTGGATTTTTCAGTGTAGGATGCAAGCCGATTTGATTCGATGCTCTCAATCGCAAGCCGTGAGACATTCTCGAAAGCGATGTGCAGTACTGCATGTTCTGCCACCGACGCGTGACCGTAACCCACCACCCACTTCTCATGGAATTGCGCGGATTTTTCGTCGCTCAACTGCGAGGCGATATCACGAAACGATTCAGGAGAGCGGGAGGTTTTAGCAAATGCGACAGCGATGGTTTCCGGGCTGAGCGCGCGCGGCGACAACAAATAAATTTCACGTTCGGGCATAAGTCTCTCCTCAATAAATCGGGCGAATTATATCAAACGAAGAGCGGCGATACCGCCGTTCTCATGTGAGAATTTTTCTCGTCTCTTCCACATCTTTCCAAATCTGTTCCACCAACGCATCCACCGAATCAAATTTCAGTTCATCGCGCAGACGCGCAATAAATTCAATTTTGAGATCCTCGCCATAAATGTCCTCATCAAAATCAAGGATGTGTGCTTCGACGCTGGGGATCTGCTTATCAGGCGTAAATGTAGGGTTAATGCCAATGCTGATTGCAGCCATGTGCCTTTTATTGGCAAGACAAGCCCAGCCAGCATAAATCCCCATTGCGGGAACAATCTTCTCGCGCGGGTAATCAATGTTCGCAGTCGGCACACCGATCTTTCGCCCTCGCCCATCGCCGCGGATCACAGGTCCCCGCAAAGAATATGGATGACCCAACAGACGCGCGGCTTCGGTAACATTACCTACCGAAACCAGCTTGCGTATCTCGGTGGATGAGATCACGCCGCTTTCACCGCTCAGAGCTGATACCACTTCGACGCTGTATCCTAGTTCTTTGCCGATTTCTGTTAATCGCGTTGCACCGCCTTCGCGTCCCTTGCCAAGGGCAAAATCATAGCCTATCAGCAAATGTTTTAATTCGAGTCTCCGCGTCAGCCGCGACATGAAGTCGAAGGCGGAAACAGTTGAAAGTTCCTTTGTGAAGCGTTCAGTGATGACCACATCCACGCCCATGGATGCCAGCAACTCTGCGCGTTCATCAGGCAGTGTGAGCAATCCGATCTCCCCCCGCCCTAATATCCTTAAGGGATGCGGATCAAAAGTTAAGACAACGGCGGGCGCTCCGATTGCCTGTGAACCTTCGGTCAATTTATTTACAATCTCCTGATGACCAAGATGGACGCCGTCAAAGACTCCAACGGTCAACCAGGAATTTTGCAGGGTAACTTCTTCGAGAGAGCGATAATGTTGCATGGTTATAAACAATGATGCTCAATT
>Ga0247727_10007330_pt1 | contig 21049 bp, 11 predicted proteins | sample WisWelCaveWW1625_FD_202498 | JGI IMG/M metagenome (GOLD analysis project Ga0247727, IMG submission 202498) | Biofilm microbial communities from Wishing Well Cave, Virginia, United States - WW16-25 | ecosystem: Environmental > Aquatic > Deep subsurface > Groundwater > Cave microbial mat | place... | reverse complement strand
TAAGGCGCTTTTACATTCAGCAGAGGCAAGCTGCCGTAGTTGTCTTGCCCTACTTCTCTTGTTGTCTTCGTTCCATATAACCTCGAGTAGCGCGCAAATGTTCCAAGCACACCTAAAATTTTTTAACTTTTTTTGGAGACAGGAGAGCGATAGGTTTGGAACCGGTGTGGAAGGCAGGCTTGTAAGGAATTGAGCTTTCCAGGGTAGCCGGGTGAACCCTGGCAGCCCAATTCGTGCTTGGGAGCAACTATCTATATAGTTGCATTTTACCGGGGAAAAGTCACAGGAAAAATTAAAAATTGCAAAAAATTCTTCAACGCGCCACCACCACGTATCCGCTTTTGACGTTGTTGCCGCGATCACGCAGTGTGTAAAGATACACGCCAGGCTGCACCGCGTTGCCGCGCTCGTCCCGGCCATTCCACGTAAAACGCTTGCCGGTAGCGCGATTGGTGAGATAGATCGAAATGCCGTTCACGTCGAAAATGTGCAGCGCGGGATTTTCGAGCGCCAAGCCTGTGAAATTGAATTCCACCTCGTCGTTGAAGCCGTCGGCGTTCGGGGTAAAGGGATTCGGCCGCACCGTCAGCTTCGTGGCCAAAACTTCGGTGATTTGTACCTGCAAGGGGACGCTATTGTTGTTCTCATTCACCTCATTGATCTTAAGATCCACGTCCACGATCATCGCCATGAAATGCGCGCCGCCGGTCTCGAAACGTGTACTCGCTTCTAGTTCGAGTGTCGCGCCCAAAGAAAGCCCAGCGATCGTCGTATCTTTGAACGCAATCCCATCGGCAGTGAATGAAACGCGAAAGTTTTCGCGCACGACGCCTTCGCGTTTGAAGACGCCTTTAACTTTGGTGAGACGGCCGAGTTGAAATTCTTCCAACGGCTGCAGTGAGGTTGCGATCAAATCCGGCAAAGGCTCGGCAATGGTAAAATGAAAAGCGCGCGGCCGCATCGCGTTCGGCGGCGAGGCCAAGTCGCGCGCTTGCACCGTGATTTCGATACGCTCCCCGGCGGGAAAATCCGAGCTGGGTTTATAACTTGCGAGATAGGCTTTGGGGGTGCCGGAGACACCGAACGGTTTTCTTTCGCCATTCACAGTCACATGCACCGAGATGCCATCGACTCCGGCTTGTTGATCATGAATTTGAAATGAGATCGCCGTGTTCGGCGCGACACCGGTGGCATTGTCGTTGGGCAAGAAATCCGTAATGAACGGCGGCGTCGTATCAGCCACCACCGCGAAGCTGTAAGTTTGCGTGTCCATCTTATTCGGCGGTGAGGCCAAATCCTGGCCGCGAATGGCCACGTGTACTCGCGCATTGAAAGGCCAAAACTGTTTCGGTTTATAGGTAAGCGTCGCCGCCCGTCCGCGCACGGAAACGTCCGGCAGCACGGCCTGGCCATCAACTTCCATCACGAGCGTTTGAAGATCGACGCCGCTTTGATCATCGACAACTGTTGCTGAGATCGTTGCATCATTGGCAATGTTCACGGCATTCGGCGACGGATTCAATCCTGTGAGATAGGGCGGCGTGCGGTCTTGACTCGTGATGAAATAATAGGCAACAGTATCGGCATTCGGTTGCGCCGCGAGATCGCGCGCGCGCAAGCTCACGCGCACGGTATCGTTCGGCAAAGTTTGCGTTGCCAAATCAAAACGCACGGCAAAGCCTCTGGCAGCGCGTTGCAGAACCGGCTGCACCGCGGCGCCGTTTACTTGCATGGCAAACGCGCTGCTATCCACGCCGGTCAAATCATCTTCAACGCTAAAGCGAATCTCCGCCCGCGGTGAAACGTTGCCTTCGAAAGCGCGCGGCGAAAAATCGCGTGCAGTCGGCGCCAACGAATCGCGCACGGTCGTGAAAAAATATTCATCGCTCGGCATCTCATTCGGCGGCGCGGCCAAATCTTGCGCTTGCACTTTCACGTTGATGGTTTGATTGTCGCGCCAGCGCATTGGCGGCGCATAACGCACGCGATAGCCGTTCTCCACGCGCTGAAATTGCAGTGCGACTTCACTGCCGTTCACAGCCATTTTAATTGCAGCCGAATCCACGCCCGGGTTCACGTCGCGAATTTCGAGCGCGAGGTCCGTATCCAAGCTCACATCGCGGCTATTGCGTTGCGGGTTGTGCCCGGCGGTGAAGGGCGCGGTGCGATCGCGGCTGATGATGTAATAATAATTCTCCACCGGCATTTGATTCGCCGGGCGAACGAAATCCGCGGCGTCGATGGCAATGTGAACCGTATCACCTGCGCGCAATAATGCGTCGGCATCCGGCGTGAAAGAAACACTGTAGGCTTCGGGCGTGCCGCGCAATACGCGCGCGGCTTCTTGGCCGTTCACGCGCAGCTTGATTGTCGCGCTATCCACTCCCGCCACTTCATCGCGAACCTCGAAGGTGATCGGCATTCGCGGCGGAACGTTGCTCGCAAAACGCGCCGGGTTGTGCGCCGTCACAAAAGGCCACCGCTGGTCTTGAATCACCGCAAAAGAAAATTCCGTAGTATCGGGGTTCGGCACGCGCGCCAAGTCTGCCGCGATCAATCGCACGTTGACGATTTCATTATATGAGAAAGGAACGCTCGGTTTGAAGTTGAGCAAGAAGTCTCGGCCTTCGCGCGTCAGCACAGGCGTTTCCTCTTTTCCATTTACAAACAAACGAATCGCGGCGCTATCCACACCGGTGAGATCATCCCGCAGCAGCGCGCGAACCTCCGCGTCCAAAGCGACGTTGCTCGCGTTGCGGCTCGGCTGCAAATCGAGCACGAGCGGCGCAAGCGAGTCGCGCACGGTAGTGAAAGAATATTTTTCTGCCGGCATGGTGTTCCGCGGCGTGGCCAAATCTTGCGCTTGAATTTCGATATCGACGCGCTCGCCGTCGCGCCACGTGACCGGCCCATATTCCAAACGAAAGCCTTTTTCTTCCCGCGTAGTTATCGGCGCGACGAGCTGTGCGTTCACAAACATCCTTAGAGAGCTTGAGTCCACGCCCGCAATCTCATCACGCACTCTGGCAATGATGCTCGTTTGCAACGGCACATTGCGAGCGTTGCGACCGGGGCTTTGTTCAACCACAAACGGCGGAGCCTTGTCTTGTGCGATAAAAAATGCATACTCCAATGAATCGCGATTCCGCACCGAGGCTAAATCTGAAAACAGTAATTTCACGTTGATCGTATCATTGAGCTGCGAAGTGGTCGCAGGTTGCGCTGCCAGCAGAAAATCTCTTCCCACTCTTCTCAAAGTTGGAACGACGGCGTTTCCTTCGATGAATACTCGCACCGAGGCGCTGTCAACCCCGGTGAGATCATCGCGCAAGCGCGCGGTAATTTCGAAATCCGTCGAGATGTTCGTGGTATTCGGGCCGGGCGCAAGTTCCAACACAACAGGCGCGAGCGAATCGCGGACGGCAATAAAAAAGTAGCGCAGTACACTCGGCGTTCGCGGAGGCAAAGATAAATCTCCTGCTCGAATCACGACGTTAATGCGTTTGTTGTCTGCAAACGGCGTCCCGGCGGGATGTAGCAAGCGATAGCCTTTTGCAATCGGGGTGATGACCGGGGTAACAAATCTGCCGTCAACCGCCATCACCAAAGAAGCCGGATCAACGCCCGCCAGATCATCCAAAACGTTGACGCCGACATCGGTTCGCAAAGGAACGTTGCTCGCATTGGCCGCGGGATTGTGCCCGCTCAAATAAGGCGGTTCCAAGTCTTGCAGCGTCGTAAATGAAAAAAGAATGCTGTCTAAATTCGCGGGCTGCGCAAGGTCGCCCGCCCGAACTTTCACGTTGACGATTTCATTCAACCGAAACGCGCTCACGGGCGTGTGTTCGACAACGTAGCCCGCGCCTTTGCTCATGATCGTGAACGCCGCCGAGCTTCCATTCACAAGCATGCGCACGCTGCCTTGATCGACGCCGCTGCCCGCATCCGAAACTTCCACCGAGATTTTGGCATTGCGCGGAATGCTCGTCGCACCGTTGGCAGGATTGGGATTTGCGAACAACGGCGGAACGGTATCGAGCGGCGCAGCCGCATTCACGACGACTTTCACACTATCGTGGCGCGTCAAGCCGCCGCCGGCGCCGGTGAGAATGAAGGGATATTCGCCCGCGAGCAGATTGCGATTCGTCTGCAAATCAAAGCGCGCGGTGCTATCGGGAAGAATCGTAGTGGGAAAAAAATTTCCAATCGCGCCGGTGTTGCGCGGAAAGTATGAAAGCTGCACAGGTTGGTTGAAGCCGTTGAGCGCGGTCATGAGCGCTTGAAAGCTCGCGGTCTCGCCGGCAATGACCGTCGCGCTGTCGGGCTGCGCTGTGATTCTAAAATTGGGAAGCGTTGCGGAGCACGAAGGCAGGAAAATCGCGCGCGTCACGGAGTTGCTGAGTCCAGGCGAAGCCGACACCTCGACGATCATGTTCAAATCAATATCATCCGACGGACATTGCGCCAAAACTTTCCACGAGACCGTGCCGCTCAGACCGGCATTCAAGTTCGAAGGCGCGAGCAATTTCGTCGCAAACTCGCCGCTCACCAAAGCCAACCCGACGGGCAAACGCAACGTGGCTTGAATCGCATTCGCCGGCGTCGCGCCGTTATTATACACGAGCAAGTTGACGTCGAAAGGATTGGGTGTGAGCTGGCCGTTGCTCGCTTGTAGATTGCGAAGAGCCGTCATGTGCAATGTGAGTTGGCCGGCTTGCGTCGTCACATCGCCCTTGCCATAATACGTTGCAACCGTGCGGGTCTCATTTGGCGTGAGATTTTTTTCACTCCAACGCAAAAGCACGGCGCTATCGCCATACGGTTGATTACTCGGCACGACATAATCCCACTGCACGCCGCGCAAATTATTCCAGTCTCCAATCACCAAGCGATCCGGCCGCACCGCATTGAAGCCGACGAGCGTGCCTTGCGCAACCAAACCAGGCGCGACGAGATTGCCTTGGAAAGCTTGAAAGAAATCCGGCATCGCGGGCGCATCAAATTGCTGTTCATTGCGGCTATAACCAAAACTAGTGAGCACGGAGGCGGCATCATTGCCGTTGATGAACGTGTCCAACTCGAGCAACACGCCGACCTGATGTGAATTAAACGGATCACGATTGACGAGCTCGTATTCAATTAAAATCGCGCCAGTGGTGCGGCTGAATTTTTTCGGCGTGAGGCGTTGCGTCACTTCAATCACGCCTGCGGCATAAACGCACACGATCGTGCTATCGACAAGAGCCGGCGGACTCACGAGCGCGAGCAAGCGCGCGCCAGTGCGAAATGGATCGTTGCTATAAACCAGTCCATCAACGCGCGCGTTGACGTGCGAGGAAAAAGGATCTTGGGGAAATTGAAACAACAACGGCAGGTTATCCGCTGTGCCGATGTTGAACAAGCCCGTGTAACGAATCTCGCCGCCGACGGTGTCGTTCGCGGCGCGCACTTGCACGGCGACGATGTCGTTTTGAATCCGTAAAGGCGGCGCGGAGCTGGGGCCGTGTTGAATTTTGTTGGAAGGGAAAGCTTGCTCGCTTTGTGTGAACGCGGGAGAGTGCAGCAGAAACGCGGCGCAGAAGCTTGCGGCGATGATGGTGCGAAGATGAAACACCGGCTCCTCCTCGAGGTGATCCACTCACTGATGTGGCTTGCGATGACACGGGCAATTTACATTTCGAGCCTTTGGGAGTCAAGCGGATTTCTGGGAGAAGAAATAAAGATTGCCAAAGTGATTGGGAAGTTTAGATTATCGTTCAGGCAAATGAGTAAGCCCGTTCTTTAACCGCGCATGAACGCGAATTTGCACGAATGAGAAACATTGGCGAGGATTCGCGGTTTAAAAACTCTTTGTGAAAAGCGCCGGAGTCGCTGACGCAACGTCAACTTTTTCATCCTTTGCGCAGTCTAACAGAGCAAACTTTTTCCCAAAAAAATCCGTCGCGCGATTTCAGATATCAGAGGCAGTGTATGAATCAATTCATTACGACTCTATTCAAAGCCCTGGGCGTGCTTGCGCTCTCGGCGTTCATCTTTTTTCTTTTTCTACCCAAAGAGCAGGTTAAAGATCAAGCGGTGAATTTGGCGTTGGAATTTTTGGGAAAGCGGCTGCTCGCGATGGTTCCCAAAGAACATGAACGCGACGTCGAGTTCAAGTTCGAAGCGGTGCGCGAGCAGGCGCTGCAAGGCAAAATCAGCGACGAGAGCTTGGAGAATTTCGCGGCGATCGTGCTCAATGCCGAGGCGGAAGGCCGCCCCTTGGAGGTTGAAGAAATCGACAGCGCGCTGGTGGCATTACATGAAAGTGAAGCGGCCGTGCGCGTCGATGAAGCGCGCCGGGTTGAAGAAGAGAAACGTTTGGAGCATTTCGCCAAGCGCATGCAGGAATTCGAGCAATTCGAGAAACACTGGCAAACTTTCGTGCCGGACTCGGTGGTCAAATACGCCCGGGTGGCGCGCGTTCGTCCTCTTTACCGGCTTTCGGAAAACTTCGTGGTGCAAATCGACTCTGCGGCATTGGCCCAGGCGATTACGGTCCATTCCGTTCACGTGGTCGATAGCGTCGTCACCGCGTTGCCGCGACATTTCCCTCCTCCGCCTCCTCCGCGCGTCCAAAAGTTCATGCGAGACCTCGAAAGCGATTTGCGCGATCTGCGCGTCGAATGGCACTCGGGTGATTTCGAGCGGCAGTGGCATTGGGCCGATAGCCTGCGCGCGCGCGCGAAAGCTTTTCGACGCGACAGAAGAGGCCGCGACACAACCTCGCCTGAAATACCCGGCATTCCGCCCACGCCGGAAACGCAGCCCCCACCGCGCAGGAACTGATTCATCTTCGCTCCTTCCGGATAAATCGAAACTCAAAAAATTTTGAATAGTTTTGCCGGCAATGGTTTTGCCTTTGCTCGAAATCGTTTTGTCTTTCAATATGATCGCGTGCCTCGGCCAGCTTGAGCAGCTTGCGGAACTCGAAGACATCGACAATCGCGAGCGCCGGCGTCGCGCATACGCTCAATCCGAGCAAAGTTCCAGGCAGAAAAATTTCCAGCAACAACGCGGTTGCCAAAAGCAAGCGCACTTCCGTGGGGCCCGCCTTCCCGCTATCGATGCGATACTCGCCCGTGATCTTATAGCTTAATACTGCAATCAACATGCGCGCGCCGTAGGTTGCCATGAACACGATGGGGATGAATTTGAGCTGCGGCAAATAAAGCGCAAGCCCGGCGGTGACGAGGCAAAGCGAAGCCCAATCCATCATCACATCCAACGCGAAGCCGAACCATTTGCGCGGACGCTTGCGAAAATAAGCCAAGCGGCCGTCCAACGAATCGCCGAACCAATTCACGGCCAAGCCGAAAATTCCTGCGATCAACCAGAGGCGTTCGCTTCTTCCGAAAATCATCGCAAAGCTGATGATCATGCTGCCGAGCACGCCAATGCCCGTGAGCATATTCGAAGTGAGCCAACTCGGCAAACGCGGACAGAGCCACGCAATCGCGCGACGCTCGTGCGTCATCAACCAATTGCTGCGTTGGCGCTCTTTCTTCTCGACTTTTTGTAATGCGATGGAATGAGGGTGCATATTGTCTCCGTTGTTTCATCGACGTTCAAATTTCAAAACAAACGAGCCGCAATCAAAAGCACACTGTACGCGGATTGAGCGGATCAAGCGGACTCGTTTTTATCCCCTTCATCCGTTCAATCCGCTTACAAAAAAGTTTTTCTTTGAAAGCAACACGCTCACTTTTAAGCTTACTATTCTTGCAACCGCCGTGCCTTCAAAAAGAAAAGTGTTTGAGCAGCAAGTGGTAGATATTGCGGGAGAGAAAATTTATTGCACTGGAAAATTGACAATCAGGTTGTAAAGCACGTGCATGCAAGTGTGAAGCAAAGGTTCAAATAAGAAACGCTTGCGAAGGTTGCGAACCTGCGCAAGGGTGTGTGAACGATTTGGCGCTTGACATCCGAAAGCTTGTTTTGTATCATGAAGCACATTCGCAGAAACGCTCTCCTAAAAAAGGCCCGGCTATGAAGGTTCTCTCGCTCGTCATTTTGTTTGCGCTCGGCTCGCGTCCTGCATTCGCGCAGCACTATCTTGCTGCCGGCGGCGGATTCAGCCTCATGCAACTGAAATCTTCCGATCTCGACCGCTTTCAACTCACTTACAACTTCGTCAATTCCCAATCCGGCCAAACTGCCTTGCTGCAAGGCTTCGATCTCGGCATCGGTTTGAGCGGCGAAGTGAGCTATCGCCATCTCGGCAAATGGTCGAAGGCGCTTGCCGTCGGCTATCAAGAGAGCAAGGCCACGGATGTCGCCTCGTTTCTCGACGGCACGATCAGACGGTTCAAGTTGAGAATCCGGCAATACTATTTGCAGCCCGGCTTCGGTTATACCAATAAGGATATTTTTGTGGATGGGATTGCCACGATCTTCCTGTGCCGCGCTTTGCAACTCGATAGCCGTTTAGTGGGCAGCACTTCGGCGAATCCTTTAACCGGAATTTATAACAGCGAAGCGTCGCTCGCGGTGGACGCGGGGATGGCGTTCGGTTTCGTGAGCGGACCGATTATGCTCATTCTCAAAGTCACGTACCCCATTCGCAAATCGGGCGATAAAGAAATTTTGACCGACCCTGCGCCCGCGAAGGTCGCGGACAATCGCAGTGCGTTTCCGGATGATTATATCAACTTCCTCGCGGGACTGCCCTATCGTGGCGTTTCGAGCGATATCGATGGTGTCAAAGTCATGATGACGCTCAAGTATGCCGTCAACTTGTCCAAGCGGCGACGTTAGGAATGCTGATTAAATAACTTGCTCTTTGATCTGTCATGCCCGAGCGCTTTAATCGGACATCCAGACGGCATAAAATGGATTCCCGCTTAAAGACTGCGGGAATGACAGCCCGACGCAAATGGGAAAGTTATTTAATCCGCGCTCCTTGGTTTCCATTTACCCTCGTTAAGAGAACCGTGGCGAAACGATGCCAATCTTAAAAAGAAAAAAGCTTGCTCTCACCTTCGTCACGCTTTGCATTACGGTGGCGGCGTTCGCGCAAACCTCTGCATTGCGCGCGCAATTGGAAAACAGTCAAAGCCTCTCGGCAGTCGCGCCGCAAAGCGATCAAGCGGGTGTGTTGTGGGCGTGGCGCGACAACGAAGGTTTGGCGCTATCTCATCTCTCCTCAAAAAATTCTTCCAAGATTACCGGCGCTTTTCTTCAACATCGTCTCAGTGCAAACGGCGAAGTCGTCGCCGCGCTGGAAAAATTTGTTGGGAATGAAACGCGCGCGGACAAGTCCGGCTTAATGCTACGCTGGTTTGCAAGTGAAGGCCGAATGCTCGGCGCGCATCATCTCGCGTGGCATGGCGATGATCCCTTGCCGCAGTTCGCGTTGAATCACAGCGGCTCCCATGTGATGGCGCTGCAACCTGCGACTGCGCATATTGCGTTTCTTAATCAAACCGCAGAGCTTTTAAAAGAAGGCGTTCTTTTTGACAATGCGCCGTACAGCAACGAGCGTCCGGCGTTTCTGGCAGCGGATGCAAATCATTTTTATGTGTTGAGCCAATCTATTCCGCACACGACACAGCAAGCGAGCGCGCCGGCCCTCATTTGTTTTTCGTTGGAAGGAAAAGAGCAATGGCGCCGCGAGTTGCAATCGGGCATGGCAGGCAATCTCGCGATTTCTCCTTCTGGCAATTGGCTGCTCGCGAACCGTTACGAAGTTGCGAATACGAGCGTGCAAGCAAGCACCGTTATCTTCGATGCGCAGGGAAGGCAACACACCGAGCTTTCCAGCCTGTTCCGCGCGGCTTCTTTTTCTGTTGATGAAAAAAGCGCGTTACTCATAGATCGCCGGCAAGTGCGTTGCATTGATCTTCCCTCAAGAGAAATACTCTGGCAAAGCGATCTCAAGTCGCGCGAAGAAATGTTCGCGGCTGCTGCACGCCATTCACAAACCTGGCTAGCGCTCGTTGCAAGGAGCACGTTCAAACAAAACCGTTTTGTTTATGAAAAAGCCCGCGTGCGCGGTTGGAATAGCAAGGGGCAACAACAATTCGAGTTGGCTGTTGCGCACGATCTCATCGCTCCGATTTTAGTGGCCTCGCCTGAGGCGCCGCAATTTCTCCTCGCGGCAGATGGCGTGCTGTTGCAATATAAAATCTTCGCGGGTCCGCAAAGCAAGGTGGAATGATCACGATATGATGAAAGATTACGATTCGGCGCACAAAAAAAATTACACGTCGCTTCATTCTTGCTGTCATTCAGAAGGAATCTTTTTTAACACTGGACAGTTTCTCCAGCGTGTAACAAGATTCCTACTGAATGACAGCGCATGGAAGCTTTGCATCCTCCTCTTCGCCGCAAGCGCGCACGCGCAATTTCCGTGGCCGGTCACGCCCTTCAATCAATCGCAAATCAGCACCGGCACGTTTTGCGAGTATCGCGATACCGCGCCCGCGCCGCACTATCACAACGGCGCCGACATTCCCAAAGACGATGGCTCGCCCGTGTATGCGGTCCACGACGCCGTGATTACCGCGATTGATCCCAACGGCAGCAACGCATATGTGCGCGCCGGACTTTTTGCTTACGTTCACATCATGCCCAATCCCGCCCTCGGCGTCGGCGATTCCGTTTTCAAATCCGTCACCGTGCTCGGCACGATTCTCTCCGGCTTGGGGCATGTTCACTTGACTGAAGGCGAGTTCAACAGCGAAGTCAATGCGCTGCGCGAGAACACCGGCTTGACGCCGCATATTGATAGTTGGCCGCCGGTGATCAACTCCGTGCGTTTTTTTCAAAGCGGCAGCGGAAGAGAGTTTACCAGCAACTCGTTGAGCGGGCCAATTGATATTGTCGCGAACATTGCCGAAAAAAGCGGCCCACCGGGAAGCTCGGCCTCGCAGCTCAACAACGGCATCTATAAACTCGGCTATAAAATTCTTTCTGCGGACCGCAGCGCCATCGTTTATTCGCCGCCGAACAACGGGCTGCGCTATCAATTCGACCGCAAGCCGTTGAGCGACGTGCATTATACTTTTCATCCGAATTTTTCGAGCACGACCACCCACGTTTATTACGTGAACAACACCGCGAGCGCGCCAAGCGCATGGGACACCGCCGCGCTGCCCGAAGGCAATTATACAGTGATGATTTTTACCGAAGACACAAAGCGCAACGCGGACACGGCTTACGTGGCCGTGCAAGTCACGCGCAAAGATTTGCTCGCGCCCGCGCGGCCGTTGTTGCTTTCCATCACTGCGCCCACAACTCCGCTTGCGCGTTGGCAGGTGAATACCGAGGCCGATTTGAACGGCTATCGGCTTTACTCTTCGAGCGACAACAACGTGTGGCGCTTATTCCAAGACGAAACAGTTTTGTTGAAGGGCAGCACGAACGCCAATCTCGACGGCGCGAGTGAAAATTATTTTCGTCTCACTGCGGTGGATACGGTTGCGCCGCCGAATGAGAGCGCGCATTCGGATGTTTATGGTTTCGCGCCTTCGCCGCGCGCGGAGCGCATATTGATCGTCGATGGCTTTGATCGTTTCGGCGGATCCGGCAGTTGGGCGCAGCCTTGGCATTCGTTTGTGTTCATGCACGGTCGCGCCATTGCAGCGAATGGTTTCGCTTTCGAGTCTTGCGCAAACGAGCAAATCATTTCCGGCGCGATCAACTTGCAAGATTATGAGGCCGTGTTCTGGCTGCTCGGCGATGAGTCCACAACCGATGAAACGTTCAACGCGACCGAGCAAGCGCGGGTGAAAACGTATTTGCAAAACGGCGGCAAACTTTTCGTTTCAGGTTCGGAGATTGCGTGGGATCTCGACACGGCGGCGCGGGGCAGTGCAAGTGATGAGGCCTTTTTGCGCGATTATTTGAAAGCCGATTACGTGAGTGACGATGCGAATAGTTTTTCCGTGACCGGCGCGAGTGAGGGCATCTTCGCGAATTTGAATTTCACTTACGGCAGCACGCCTTATCAAGAAGATTTTCCAGATGCGCTCAATGCCGTCAACGGCGGAGTTGTTTGTTTGCGCTATAGTAATGGTCAAAACGCGGGCGTGCAATTCGATGGAATTTTTCCGGGCGGCGCGAGCGCGGGCAAGCTGGTTTATTTCGGCTTTCCATTCGAGACGATTTCCTCGACGCTTGTGAGGCAAGAAGTGGTGAGGCGCGTGCTCGAATTCTTTTTTCCCAGCGGAAATGCTGTTGCGGAGCGGAGTGGCGCGGGCGAGCTTCCGCAACAATTCGTGCTGCTGCAAAATTATCCGAACCCATTTCACAGCGGCGCGCAATCTCAAACCAACGGAGTTGCAACGAAATTTCGTTTCGGTTTGCCGGAACATGCACGCGTGCGTTGGGAAATTTTCGATGTACTCGGCCGTCGTGTTTATGTTTCTGTGGAAAAAAATTTCGCGGCAGGATTTCATGAAGCGATTTGGGAAGGGCGAGACCAAGCCGGTAGTTTGCTGGCGAGCGGCAGGTATTTTTTTCGTATGATTGCGGAGAATGCTAACAAAGAAAAGTTCGTTCGAGAAGTGCAACTCAGCTTGATCAAGTAAAGACTTTAGGCAGAATGATTTGATGGCAGAATGATTCTGCCGTTAAATTATTCTGCCAAAAAGACTTTTAGAATTTTATTCTGCGTTTGAAATGCTAATCGCATAAGGAGAGTCACGATGTTGACGAAAGCGTTGCAAGAAGCCATCAACAATCAAATCAAAAGCGAGCTGCACTCGGCCTACATTTATTTGGCGATGACGGCCTATTGCGAGTCGCTCAACTTGCACGGCTTTGCCCACTGGATGCGCATGCAGAGCCAGGAAGAGTTGAGCCATGCCATGAAGCTTTTCGACTACGTGAACGATCGCGGCGGCCGAGTTGCGTTGCAGGCCATCGACGCGCCGCCGTTGGATTTCAATTCGCCGTTAGAGATGATGGAAGAGACATTGGCGCACGAACGTAAAGTCACGGCCATGATCAATGCGCTCTATGAAGTCGCGATCAAAGAGCACGATTACGCGACGCAGGTGCACTTGCAATGGTTTCTCACGGAGCAGGTTGAAGAAGAAAAAAATTCCGGCGAGTTGGTCGAACGTTTGAAGATGATCGGCGAGCAAAGCGCGGCGTTGCTGCTTTTGGATCGCGAACTCGGCGCGCGCAGCAAAGCGGAGTAGATACTCATGATTTTTTAACCGCGAATCAACGCTAATGATCGCTAATATTTTTTTCCATTCGCGTAAATTGGCGTCATTCGCGGTTTCTTTGCTTTGGTTTTGTGTGTTTCTAAAAATCCGAAATCGTGACGACCTCACCTAAAATCCATCCCATGCCTTCCCCTCATTCCATCTTCATCAGCGGCGGCACGGGATACATCGGCCGACGTTTGATTGCGCTGCTGTTGCAACGCAGGCATCAAGTGCGGGCGCTCGCGCGCGCCGGCTCGGAGCACAATCTTCCGAACGGATGCACGGCCATTCTCGGCAATGCGTTGGAGAGTGCGTCGTTCATCAACGCGGTGCCGCCGTCGGATACGTTCGTGCATCTTGTGGGCGTATCGCATCCCAATCCTTCCAAAGCCGAACAATTTCGCACGATTGATCTCGCTTCAGTGCAGGCCTCGGTTATTGCTGCCGTTGCCGCAAACGCGCGGCACTTCGTTTATGTCAGCGTCGCGCAGCCCGCGCCGGTGATGCAAGCTTACGTGCAAGTGCGCGCGGAGTGCGAAAGTATCATTCGGGCAAGCGCGCTGAATGCGACGTTTCTGCGGCCGTGGTACGTGCTCGGGCCGGGGCATCGTTGGCCTTACATGCTCACGCCGATGTATTGGTTGTTTGAAAAAATTCCCGCCACCCGCGCGGCTGCGCAACGTCTCGGGCTGGTCACGCTCGAACAAATGGTCGATACATTGGTTTGGGCGATTGAGGACCCCTCAGAAGGTGTGCGCGTTTTGGAGGTGAAACAGATTCGCGAACGCCGCATCTTCTAAGTGAATTGAAGAATCAAACATCGCATAAAATTTAGCAAGTTTTTTGGCAGAATAATTTGCCGGCAGAACGATTTGAAATCATTCTGCCGATAAATCATCCTGCCAAAGTTTTTTTACGGCTACTCTCGGTGACTTCAGCACATTTGGCGGAAAAGCTTTGTTGCCGAGCAGCACTGCAGGCACCGAGTCTCGCTGAATAGCTTTTGCTGCTTCGCGGAAATTTGATTTACAGTTCGTTAGCAAATCGATGTGGAATTTTTAAGTGCAAACTATCTGGGCAAAACCACGATTCCGGTAGGATCGACTTCGACTTCGATGGTTTTGATGACTTGCCGGGTTTGCGTATCGATGACTTGCACGTTGCCGATATTGCCGCCGCCTTCGGTGGGATGATGAGGAGGGAAAGTGCCGCTCAGGTTTTCGTTGGTGATATAAGCATAGCGTCCCTCCGCAGTGAAGGCAACCCCGTGCGGATTCGCAAAAGAGGGGCTTTTGATCGTCGTCACAACTTGGTTATCTGACACACGGATGACGGTCACATCATTCGAGCCTTGATTGGCGACGTAAACGAATTGCCCATCGGGCGTGACTTCCAAAAGAAACGGGCGAGTTCCGACCGGCACGATGGCAATCACCGTTTTTGAAGCAGTATCAATCACACGCACTTCTTTTGAATTAAAACAGCTCACGTATGCAAAACGGTCGTCGGGCGTCAAAACAATTTGTAGTGGTTGATAAAGCGAAGACTTGATGGGATTGACATCCGGCGCGAGCAGTACGCGCTCGACTTCTTCATAATCGCTTGCGCGGAGAATCGAGATGCTATCGGAGAGATAGTTGGTGATGTAAATGAATTGGCCGTCGTGGCTGAAATTGATGCCGTGCGGAGCAATGCCAACTTCCAATTCTCGCATAATCGTTAAATTAACGGCGTCGATCACGCGAACTTTCCTGCCGTCATTAAACACGTCCCAATCCGTCGCGAGAATGCGAGTGCCGTCGGGGCTGGCAACGATATTCGCAGGGGAATTTCCAGCTCGAACCTTGCCTTGAAAGGTGTCGGTCGCAACGTCGAATTTCCAAACTTCGCCGGCGGCGATCAACGAGACGTACCAATAATTGCTCTGTTTATCAACCCAAAGATTGTGCGGCACGTCCAATGTCGGCGAGTCGCCCACCGGAATCAAACGAGTAACGAAATTGCGTTCCGTCGAAATCACCGAAACCAAATCATCGCCTTGATTGGTGACATAAGCTTTTTGCGTGATGCTTTCGTACGGGCGTTGGCCTGCGTCGTTCTTAGCGCCTTCGTCGATCCAGCGCGCAAGGAATCGAGTCATGCTAGCGGAAAGAGTATCTCTGCCGAGCGGCATTCGTGGCGTGGCGAGGCCGCGTATGTGTTCAACCAAATGGCTGTGCTTTGCGCTTCCGGAAATGATGACTTCGCCATAGGAGGAGCCTTTAATCAAATCATCCCAAGAAGTCAATTGCAACCCTGCTGCGCGATCAACTGAATTATGACAGCTCGCGGACATGCACTTTTGATTGAAGATGGGCTGAATGTGCTGCGAGTAGATGATCGTGCCGATATTGTCATAGTCGATGTCATCAACAGAAGGCTCGGGGGGTGTGATGTTATGAGAGCAGCCGATCCAGAAAATAAAACCGAGGGCTAGCAGCGGGCTTCTGAAACGAGAGAATTGGAGAGGCATTCGCAATTTCCTTTGGGCTTGGAAGAGCAGCAGAATTTTATTTGAGGAAGATCGAGGCTGTCATAAAACTCTCAACAATCGCGATTCATCTTATGTTCCGTACAAAATAAAAAAGGCTGCTTTGAAATCAAAGCAGCCTTTAAAATTAAAATCCGGTGATGACCTACTCTCCCACCTCGTTGCCAAGGCAGTACCATCGGCGCTGGAGGGCTTAACGACTCTGTTCGGAATGGGAAGAGGTGGAACCCCTCCGCCATAACCACCGAAATTTTTTTTCAAATTTTAACTGTATCGTATGCGAGCCGCTAACAATCTACTGTGAAATAAAAAATTGGTTAAGTCGCACGGTTTATTAGTACCACTCAGCTAAAGACATTACTGCCCTTACACTTGTGGCCTATCAACCTCGTCGTCTACAAGGAACCTTTAGCTCCCGAAGGAGGGGGAAATCTGATCTTGAGAAGGGTTTCGCACTTAGATGCCTTCAGCGCTTATCCCATCCGAACACAGCTACCCAGCGGTGCCACTGGCGTGACAACTGGTATACTGGAGGTTCGTCCACTCCGGTCCTCTCGTACTAGGAACAGCATCTCTCAAATTTCCTACGCCCGCAACAGATAGGGACCGAACTGTCTCACGACGTTCTAAACCCAGCTCACGTACCGCTTTAATAGGCGAACAGCCTAACCCTTGGGACCTTCTCCAGCCCCAGGATGCGATGAGCCGACATCGAGGTGCCAAACCGGGTCGTCGATGTGAACTCTTGGACCCGATAAGCCTGTTATCCCCGGAGTACCTTTTATCCGTTGAGCGACGGCATTTCCATACACAACCGCCGGATCACTAGCCCCTGCTTTCGCACCTGCTCGACTTGTTTGTCTCGCAGTTAAGCTCCCTTATGCGCTTACACTCTACGCATGATTACCGACCATGCTGAGGGAACCTTTGGGCGCCTCCGTTACATTTTGGGAGGCGACCGCCCCAGTCAAACTACCCACCTAGCAGTGTCCCTACACCTGTAAAGGGTGCGAGGTTAGTGCTTCAATATCACAAGGGTGGTATTTCAAGGTTGACTCCCCGACGACTAGCGCCACCGGATCAACGTCTCCCACCTATCCTACACATGAAACACCGAAACACAGTGCTAAGCTATAGTAAAGGTTCACGGGGTCTTTCCGTCCCGTTGCGGGTAACCGGCATCTTCACCGGTACTACAATTTCGCCGAGACTCTGGTTGAGACAGCGCCCAAGTCGTTACACCATTCGTGCAGGTCGGAACTTACCCGACAAGGAATTTCGCTACCTTAGGACCGTTATAGTTACGGCCGCCGTTTACTGGGGCTTCGATTCAAAGCTTCTCCCGATTGCTCGGGATGACCTCTCCTCTTAACCTTCCAGCACCGGGCAGGTGTCAGTCCTTATACATCGTCTTTACGACTTAGCAAAGACCTGTGTTTTTAGTAAACAGTCGCCCAGGCCAATTCTCTGCGATCCCGTTCAGCTTCAGCCTGTTCATTGCTGAAAGACCTGACCAAACAGGACATCTCTTCTTCCGAAGTTACGAGATTATTTTGCCTAGTTCCTTAACCAGAGCTCTCTCGAGCACCTTAGGATTCTCTCCTCATCTACCTGTGTCGGTTTGCGGTACGGACATCTATCGATCTCGCTTAGAGGTTTTTCTTGGCAGCGTGGTACGTGTCAGTTGGTTTGGTAAAAACCGCATTTCCCATTCGCTTCTCGGAGTAATGATTGAGTGGATTTGCCTGCCCAATCCTCCTACGAGCTTAGACCAGGGCATCCAACACCTGGCTGACTTTCCCTTCTGCGTTGCCCCATCGCTCAGACGATCTCAAGATGGTACGGGAATGTTTGCCCGTTTTCCATCGCCTACGCCGTTTGGCCTCAGCTTAGGATCCGACTGACCCTGAGCAGATTGACTTTACTCAGGAAACCTTAGATTTTCGGTGTCATGGGTTCTCACCATGATTATCGCTACTTATGCTGGCATAATCATTTCCACTTCCTCCAGTGCATCTTACGATGCGCCTTCGCAGGTTAGTGGAACGCTCCCCTACCGATCAATCTTGCGATTGATCCCGCAGCTTCGGTGATAGGCTTAGTCCCGTTAATTATCGGCGCAAAAGCGCTTGACCAGTGAGCAATTACGCACTCTTTAAATGATGGCTGCTTCTAAGCCAACATCCTGGTTGTCTGAGCGATTTCACATCCTTTCTCACTTAGCCTATACTTAGGGACCTTAGCTGACGGTCTGGGTTGTTTCCCTCTCGGCAATGAAGCTTATCCCTCACTGCCTGACTCCCGTTGAGCAAGTAAGCGGAATTCGCAGTTTGGTTGGGTTTGGTACCCTTGTGAGAGCCCTAGCCCATTCAGTGCTCTACCTCCGCTACTCTCCAACGAGGCTAGCCCTAAAGCTATTTCGGGGAGAACGAGCTATTTCTCAGTTTGATTAGCCTTTCACCCCTACCCACAGCTCATCGCCAGAATTTTCAACTTCCGTGCGTTCGGGCCTCCACGATCTGTTACGACCGCTTCACTCTGGCCATGGGTAGATCACAAAGTTTCGCGTCTACTCAGTGCAACTAAACGCCCTGTTCGGACTCGCTTTCGCTACGGCTTCTCTGTTTAACAGATTAACCTTGCTGCACAAAGTAACTCGCCAGCTCATTATGCAAAAGGCACGCGGTCATTCCGCCGAAGCGGAACTCCCACTGCTTGTAAGCATACGGTTTCAGGTCCTATTTCACTCCCCGCCTGGGGTACTTTTCACCTTTCCCTCACGGTACTGGTTCACTATCGGTCACGAGAGAGTATTTAGCCTTGGATGATGGTCCACCCGGATTCCCACGGGATTTCACGTGTCCCGCAGTACTTGGGAGAGAAGCTCAGAAAGACATTATTCTTTTACCTACAGGGCTATCACCTACTTTGGCCGACTTTCCAGATCAGTTCGGTTAGAATAATGTTTTATCACTTTCCGGCAGAACTGCAATTCTACCCAACTTCTTCCCGCAACCCCTGTTGCACAACGCTTGCAGGCTTGACATGCAACAGGTTTAGGCTGTTTCCTTTTCGCTCGCCGCTACTCAGGAAATCGCATTTGCTTTCTTTTCCAGGAGGTACTTAGATGTTTCAGTTCCCTCCGTTGTCTTCATCCTGCCTATGTGTTCAGCAGGAGAAATCACACCGAAGCGTGATGGGTTGCCCCATTCGGAAATCTCCGGATCTCGGGTTGTTTGCACCTCCCCGGAGCTTATCGCAGCTTACCACGTCCTTCATCGCCTTCTCGTGCCAAGGCATCCGCCGTATGCTCTTAGTAACTTAACCAAAAATCTACTTCACAGTAGATAGTTAATGGCTCGCAATACTACACAGTTTTCAAAGAACTTTATTAGCTATGGAGCTGATCGGGATCGAACCGACGACCTTCGGCTTGCAAAACCGACGCTCTCCCAACTGAGCTACAGCCCCGGCGATGAAACAAAAAGCAAAGAGAAAAAAGCAAACTGCAAACAAATTTTCATTTTGCCCTTTGCTGTTTTCTTTTTGCTTTTTCTTCGCAGTGGGCCTGAGTGGAGTCGAACCACTGACCCCTGCGTTATCAGCACAGTGCTCTAACCGTCTGAGCTACAGGCCCGAACTCAGTTTTGGAATAAAGTAAAATAAAAAGCGTGCATAGGAAAGATTGCGAAGTCATAATTGGTAATCTCTAAATCCCGCCATGATTTTCATCAAGCGGAACGAGACTCCCTAGAAAGGAGGTGATCCAGCCGCACCTTCCGATACGGCTACCTTGTTACGACTTCGCCCCAGTCATCAATCTCACCTTAGGCGCCTCCATCCTTGCGGTTAGGCCAGCGACTTCGGGTGCTATTGACTTCCATGGCGTGACGGGCGGTGTGTACAAGGCCCGGGAACGTATTCACCGCGGCATTCTGATCCGCGATTACTAGCGATTCCACCTTCATGCAGTCGAGTTGCAGACTGCAATCTGAACTGAGGCCGGTTTTCAGGGATTTGCTCCACCTTGCGGTATTGCTCCCCGTTGTACCGGCCATTGTAGCACGTGTGTAGCCCTGGACGTAAGGGCCATGAGGACTTGACGTCATCCCCGCCTTCCTCCGGCTTATCACCGGCAGTCTCACTAGAGTGCCCAGCATTACCTGATGGCAACTAGAGATAAGGGTTGCGCTCGTTGCGGGACTTAACCCAACATCTCACGACACGAGCTGACGACAGCCATGCAGCACCTGTACTAGCTCCCTCTTGCGAGGGTTCCTTCCCTTTCAGGTCGGTTACCAGTATGTCAAGCCCAGGTAAGGTTCTTCGCGTTGCATCGAATTAAACCACATGCTCCACCGCTTGTGCGGGCCCCCGTCAATTCCTTTGAGTTTCAACCTTGCGGCCGTACTTCCCAGGCGGGGCACTTAATGCGTTAGCTGCGGCACTGATCATAAGACCAACACCTAGTGCCCATCGTTTACAGCGTGGACTACCAGGGTATCTAATCCTGTTTGCTACCCACGCTTTCGCGCCTCAGCGTCAGTTGCGAACCAGAAAGCCGCCTTCGCTACTGGTGTTCTTCCCGATATCTACGCATTTCACCGCTACACCGGGAATTCCGCTTTCCTCTTTCGCACTCAAGAACTGTAGTCTCAGCGGCTGACTCGGAGTTAAGTCCCGAAATTTAACCACTGACTTACAATTCCGCCTACGCGCCCTTTACGCCCAATAATTCCGGACAACGCTAGCCCCCCCCGTATTACCGCGGCTGCTGGCACGGAGTTAGCCGGGGCTTTCTCTGAGGGTACCGTCAAATCTCGCCAATTCGAGACCATTCGTCCCCTCTAACAGAGGTTTACGATCCTTAGACCTTCATCCCTCACGCGGCGTTGCTGGTTCAGGCTTTCGCCCATTGACCAATATTCCTCACTGCTGCCTCCCGTAGGAGTCTGGGCCGTATCTCAGTCCCAGTGTGGCCGATCACCCTCTCAGGCCGGCTACCGATCATAGTCTTGGTGAGCTTTTACCTCGCCAACTAACTAATCGGGCGCAGGTCCATCTTAGAGCGCTATGCCGAAGCATAACTTTGACAATTTACCCATGCGAGCAAATTGCATCATTCAGTATTAGCCCCACTTTCGCGGGGTTATCCCAAACTCTAAGGCAGGTTACCTACGTGTTACTCACCCGTTCGCCGGTTTACTCAGGATATTGCTACCCTTTTCTCCCTGACTTGCATGTGTTAGGCACGCCGCCAGCGTTCGTCCTGAGCCAGGATCAAACTCTTCGTAGTATTTTTACTGACTCATGGAAATGACTT
>Ga0247727_10007329_pt1 | contig 21052 bp, 18 predicted proteins | sample WisWelCaveWW1625_FD_202498 | JGI IMG/M metagenome (GOLD analysis project Ga0247727, IMG submission 202498) | Biofilm microbial communities from Wishing Well Cave, Virginia, United States - WW16-25 | ecosystem: Environmental > Aquatic > Deep subsurface > Groundwater > Cave microbial mat | place... | reverse complement strand
TGTCGAAGGTCATCGGCACCCGCCCGCCGCACTCGGGGCAGTGAAGCACCACGACCTCGGGCTCGACGTCGGCGAGCGTCTCGTTGGTCTCGAGCTGAACCTCCACTTCTAACTCGGCCTGGCAGCTCTGGCAGCGCACCTCGTACGTCATCGGCATAACGCCCTTCACAGCAGAAAATACTGCAACGACGCGCTGCCATGGTACGCCAGGCTGTGCACGCGGCTCGACCGGCTGCGAACGCGACGGGCTTTCGCCGGCTCTCACCGCGCAGACTTCAGCAGCAGATGCCGGAACAGCCCGCCGAGCAGCGCCGGGGAGTCGTGTGTCACGACGAGGGGTACGCCGGAGCGCTCCAGGATGTCCTCGAAGTTGCGCGTCACGTCGGTGAAGAGCGCACTCGCCACGACGTTCAGCATGCGCAGCCCCAGAGGCGCGCGCCTTCCGCGCACGAACTTGTCGAACACGACGATGCGGCCGCCCGGACGCAGGGCGCGGGCGGCCTCCTGCAGGCAACGCACCGGATCGGGGATCACGGCCAGGATCAGGTGCAGCACCACGGCGTCGAAGGATGCCGCCGGCACGCCGAGCCGCTGCCCGTCCATCATGGCGAGGTGCATTCCGTCGCGCAGCCGCGCGCGCGCCCGCGCCAGCATCGCCGGCGTCAGGTCGGTCGCCAACACGACGCATCCCGGCGGCAGGTGCTCCAGGTCAGCGCCGGTTCCGGCGCCGACGATCAGGATCCGTTCGCCGGGCCGCGGATCGAGCAGCCGCAGCGAGTCCCGCCGCTTGCGGTCGAACGCCTGGATCACGGAGTCGTAGAACGGCGCCCACAGCGTGTAGCGCTGCCGGTTCCAGCGGTTGGTGTTGAGTCTCAGGGCTCGATCCTACGCTCGGCCGAAGTGGAGCGGCGGCGGAAGAAGCTGTAGACCGTGGGCAGGACGAAGAGAGTGAGAAGCGTGGAAGTCACCAGCCCGCCGATCACGACGGTGGCGAGCGGGCGCTGGACTTCCGCGCCCGATCCGGACGCGATGGCCATGGGCACGAAGCCAAGCGAGGCCACCAGGGCCGTCATGAGCACCGGCCGCATCCGCAGCGCGCAGGCGTGGCGCAGCACGTCGAGCACCCCCAGGTCGGTCTCTTGCTCGAGGTCGCGGATCTGGGTCATGAGGACGATGCCGTTCAGCACCGCGACCCCGAACAGGGCGATGAAGCCGACGCCGGCCGAGATCGAGAACGGCATGCCCCGCAGCGTGAGCGCGAAGATGCCCCCGATCGCGGCGAAGGGGACGTTCAGGTAGATGAGCGCCGCGGGCCGCAGGGACCCGAAGCTGAAGAACAGCATCGCAAAGATCAAGGCGAGAGTGAGCGGCACCACGACCGCGAGCCGCCCGGTTGCCGCCTGCAGGTTCTCGAACTGCCCGCCCCACGTGACGTAGTAGCCGCCGGGGAGCTGGACGTCTCTCTTGATCCTCTCGCTCGCTTCTGCGACGAAGGACGCGACGTCCCGGCCACGGACGTTCGCCTCCACCACGATGCGGCGATGGACCGCTTCGCGGCTGATCTGCGACGGGCCCGTGTCGACCACGATCTCCGCGAGCTGGCCGAGGGGGATGTTCACGCCCGAGGGCGTCGCCACCGGCACGCTGCCGAGCGCCTCGATGGTCCGGGCCGACTCGTCCGAGAGCCGTACGGCCAGGCCAAAGCGCTTCTGGCCCTCGAACACGGTCCCCACGACCTTCCCGGCCCGGGCCGCCTCGACGGTGTCGAGCACGTCGCCCACCGGGATGCCGTAGCGCGCCGCGCGGTCGCGGTCCACCTTGACGCGGATCACGGGAAGACCCGTGGTCTGTTCGAGCTTGACGTCGGCGGCCCCCGGCACGCCCTGGAGGACCAGGGCGATCTCCGCGCCCTTGTCTGCCAGCTTCTTCAGGTCGTCGCCGAAGAGCTTGACGGCGACGTCGGAGCGCACGCCCGCGATCAGCTCGTTGAAGCGCATCTCGATCGGCTGGGTGAACGACAGCCCGACGCCGGGCACCGCTGAGGCGAGCGCCTCCTCCATCTTCTCGACCAGCTCGCCCTTCGTGTGCGCCGTGGTCCACTCGGCCTTGGGCTTGAGTATGACGAACACGTCTCCGAGCTCGATCCCCATCACGTCGGTGGCGATCTCGGGACTGCCGAGCCGCGTGACCACGGTCTTGACCTCGGGGAAGCGCTTCAGCACGCGTTCGATCCGCGTGGTCCCCGCGGCGGCCTCGGAGAGGCCGACGCTCGAGAGCCGCACCGCCTGCAATGTGATGTCTCCCTCGTCGAGCTTGGGCAGGAACTCCCCGCCCAGGCGCGTGCCGAGGATTGCCGCCACGAGCAGCAGGGCGATCCCGGATCCGATGACCACTGCGCGGCGCCCCAAGCACCCACCGAGCGCGCGAAGGTAGACGTTTCGGAGACGCGCGACGAAGCGTGGTTCGTGATCTGCGGAGGCCTTCTTCAGGAAGAGTGAGGCCAGCACGGGGATCAGCGTGAGCGTGAGCACGAGCGAAGCCACGAGCGCGAACACCACGGTCCAGGCCATCGGCTTGAACATCTTCCCTTCGATGCCGCCGAGGGCGAGGATCGGGAGGTAGACCAGGATGATGATCCCGATGCCGAAGGCCACCGGCCGCAGCACTTCGTGGGCGGCCTCCGCGGTGAGCTGCCGGACCGTCTTCGCGCGCCCTTCGGGTTCGGAGAGCCTCCGGACGAGGTTCTCCACGAGCACCACCGGGCCGTCGACGATCAGGCCGAAGTCGATCGCGCCCAGGCTCATCAGGTTCGCCGAGATCCCCCACTGCACCATGCCCGTGAAGGCCAGCAGCATGGAGAGCGGGATCGCGGAGGCCACGATCAGGCCCGCCCGCAGGTTGCCCAGGAAGGCGAAGAGCACCGCGACCACCAGGATTCCGCCCTCGACGAGGTTCGTCCGCACCGTCGCGATGACGCGGCGGACGAGGTCCTCGCGGTCGTAGTACGTGACGATCCGGGCGCCCTTGGGGAGCGAGGGCGAAAGCTCGGCGACGGCCTCGCGCACGCGGCTCGCGACCTGCAAGGCGTTCTCCCCGGCGAGCATCTGGGCCATGCCGATGACCGTCTCGCCCTCTCCGTCGCGCGTGGCCGCGCCGATGCGCAGCATCGCGCCCTCGCGCACCTGGGCCAGGTTGCGAACCGTGACGGGCGTGCCGTCGGCGGCGGCCTTGATGACGATCTTCTCGATGTCGGCCAGCGAGGAGACCAGGCCCTCGCCGCGGATCACGTACTGCTCGCGATTGTGCTCGATGTAGCCGCCGCCTGAGTTGCCCGTCCCGCGCTCGACGGCCTCGAAGACTTCCTTGAGTGAGAGCGAGTAGGCCACGAGCCGGGCCGGGTCCACGACCACCTGGTACTGCTTCGGCAGGCCGCCCCACACGTTCACCTCGGTCACCCCGGGGACCGCGCGCAGGCGGGGGGCGATGTCCCAGTCGAGGATCGTGCGCCGGTCCATGGGCGAGAGCCCTTCGCCCTCGACGGTGAACATGAACACCTCGCCCAGCCCGGTGGAGACCGGCCCCATCTCCGGGTTGCCGAAGCCGGGCGGGATCGACTCGCGAGCCTGCGACAGCCTCTCGTTGACGAGCTGCCGGGCGAAGTAGACGTCCACCCCGTCCTCGAAGACGACCGTGACCGCCGACAGTCCGTAGCGCGAGACGGAGCGGATCTCGGCCAGGTCGGGAAGGCCGTTCATGGCCGCCTCGACGGGATAGGTCACGAACTGCTCCATCTCCACCGGCCCGAGCGCCGGGGCCTTGGTGAGGATCTGCACCTGGACGTTGGTGATGTCCGGCACGGCGTCGATGGGAAGCTGGAACAGCGAGTACACGCCGCCCAGGACGACGAGCAGCGCCGCGACGAGCACGAGCGGACGGTTCTGGAGGCTCCAGTCGACGAGGCGCCTCAGCATCTCAATGCTCCTCCGCCAGCGAGGCCTTCGCGAACTCCGACTTGACGACGAAGCTGCCCTCGGTGACCACCACGTCTCCGGCCTTCACGCCGGACAGCACCTCCGTGAAGCCCTCGAAGCTGTGGCCGATCTCGACGAAATGCCGTTCGAAGACCCCGGGCTCGACCTGGACGAAGACCGTCGAGCGTCCCTCGAGCGTCTGCAACGCCGACTGCGGCACGGCCAGGATCGTCCTGGCCTCGGCCTCGGGCTTCGGCACGTCCACGTGAGCCTTGACGAACATCCCCGGCTTGAGCTTCAGCGAGCGGTTGTCGACCGTGGCGCGCAGCTTGATGGTGCGCGCGGCGGGGTCGAGCGTGCTGCCGACGAAGTCGATCCGGCCCTTGAACGACTCCTGCGGATAGGCCTCCGTCCGGATCGTCACTGGCAGCCCTTCGTGGATCAGGGCCAGGTCCTTCTCGTAGGCCTGGAGGAACACCCACACGCTGCGGAGGTCCGCGACCGTCATCAGGGGCTGGAGCGCCTCGACCAGCGACCCCGGCGTCACCTTCCGATCGATGACGCGGCCGTCGAACGGCGCCCGCAGCGTCAGTCGTGGCGCGCCGGCGGACGGGAGCGCTTCGTCGGACTCGGCCGCGCGCTGGAGGCGCCGGATCTCCTCGTCGCCGTCCCCCAGCAGGTGCAAGGCCCGCTCCGCGGCCTGCGCCGCCGCCTTCCTCGACAGGTAGTCCCCCTCGCGCGCCTGGAACTCGCCGGAGCTGATCGCCTTGGCCTCGACCAGCTTCTTGGCGCGGTCGTAGCCGCGGGAGGCGACCCGCAGGCTCGACGTCTCGCGCAGGAACTCCTCGCGCGCCTTGCCGAGCTCGAGGCTCTCGAGCACCAGCAGTGGGTCACCCTTGCGGACCCTCGCGCCCAGGTCGACCGGGATGGCGGCCACCCGCCCGCGGACGTTCGAGGCCACCTGCAGCAAGCGGTTCTCGTCGTGAGCGACGTTGCCGTTGAGCACCAGCAGGTGCGCGAGGTCCACCGGCTTCACCTGCCAGGTCTCGACGCCGGCCTCGGACATGGCGGCGGCCGTGAGCGTGACGCGGCCCGGCATCTCTTCGCGCGTCTCCCCAGCTTCGTGCTCGGGCCTGTCGGCCTCGGGCGATGGAGCGCCGCCCTGCCGGCAAGCGCCCAACCCGGCGAAGACGATCGCGGCGAGGACCGACCCGTAAGTCGATGAAGGCTTCATGCCGGGCTCCAGGGATTGAAGTCGGGTCCGGCGAGCCTCTGGACTTCGCCGAGCGCCAGCGAGAGCGCCAGACGCGCCTCGGCGGCCTCGCGTTGTGTGTCGCGGAAGGTGCGTTGCGCGTCGAGCAGGTCGAGGAGCGATGTCTCCCCTTCCTCGAAGCTCAGTCGGACGAGCCCCACGCTGCGCGCCGCGGCGGGCAGGATCGCCCGATCCAGCAGGGTGACCTGGTCGCCGGCGATCTGGAGCTGCGTGAGCCGCCCGTGCAGCGCGGTGACGAGCTCGATGCGCACGCGCTCGGCTTCGGCGCTCGCGATGCGGCTCGCCGCGTCGGTTCGGGCGATCTCGCCGCGGTTGGCGTTCCAGAGCGGCAGCGTCACGCCGACCGCGAACCCGGTCGCCTGCTTGTCGAGCTCCTTCTGCTTGAAGAAGGTCAAGCCGAGGTCCGGGATCCGGGCCCGCCGCGCCTGGGACAGAAGCGCGTCCCGGCGCTCGGCTTCCGCTCGCGCCGCGCGGAGCCGCGGACTGCGATCGGCGATCCGCCCGGCGAGCGCCTCGCGATCGAGCCGCGGCTGCGGCTCGTGGGCAACCGGGCGGACGGCGAGCGGGCTGGGGAGCGGCTCGACCGCCAGCGCGCGGACGATCGCCTCCGCGGCCTCCGCCTCGCGCTCGGCCGTGGCGAGGTTGCGCTGCTGGCGGAGCCATTCGACCGTGGCCTTGATGCGGTCCGACTCGCGCGACTCGCCGAGCTCCGCGCGGCGCGTCACCAGGTCGCGCAGCGAGCGGGCGTCGTCCTCGGCGCCACGGGCGATCTCGAGCAACGCACGAGCCGCGGTCAGGCGCGCGAAGGCTTGTCGCGCCTCTGCGGCCAGCTCGAAGCGCGCGCCTTCGGCTCCGGCCCGTAGCGCCTCGGCGGCGCGATCGACCGCGCGGATCCCCGCGCTCCTCGTGCCTGGCCACGGAATCGTCTGCAAGACGGAGTAGCCCGTCTCCGTCGCGCGGAACCCGGCCGGTTCCGTCTGCGTGGCCCGGTCGCGCAAGTACTCGAAGACCGGATCGGGGAAGAGGCGCGAAGCCTTGCTCTCCGCCTCCGCCGCCCGCTCGAGGCCGGCGCTCTGCGCGGCGGACGGGTGCGCCCGCAGCACGATCTCCACGTAGCGGTCGAGGTCCAGGTCCACCTGGGCCACGGCACGTGAAGCCACTACCAGGGATACGACGAGGGTCCCGCCCACGCGGAACCACGAAGCCGAAACCGACACGCTCACCTCCTGAAAAGTCGAGTCGTGCGCCACGAGCAGAGCACCGGGCCCGAACGGCCCGAGAGCGCTGCTAGGACTGGGGACTCAGGCGATGGAGCGCGGAGGGTGGTAGGGGACGGGCCGGACGCCCGCGGGATCGGGCGCGGGAGGCGGACAGGCGGCCACGGCCACGGCCTCGGCCGGGCGCGACAGGATCGCCGGTGCGCGTGTCACGCTCTGCGAGCAGCAGAAGCAGTCGGGAAGGCAGCCGTCGGCGCAGGGATCCCGGGTGTCAGGCGCGTGGCCGGGAGGAGCGAGGCTCGAGCTCGCGGGAGCGCCCGTCTCGGGCCAGTCGCAGGTACTGTCGAGCGCCAAGTCGCTCAGTATCGCGACCACGAAGAGGCAGGCCACGGCGCGAGCCCAGCGTGCGCGCCGCGTGCCGTTGGCAGGCCACATCAAGGAGCGAAGATAGCACGGGTGGTTCCTGGCCTTCCAGGTGCGCGTCAGTGGGACCGGACTACTGCGGCGTGTTCCAGCCTCCCACCTTCGAGACCAGGGCGTCGGCTTGCGTCGGCCCCCAGCTTCCGGCCTCGTACTCGTACATCGGGCTCGGGCCGTGGATGACCGGGTCCACGATGGCCCAGGCCGCCTCCACCACGTCCTGGCGCGCGAACAGCGTGGCGTCGCCCGCCATCGCGTCACCCAGCAGGCGCTCGTAGGCTTCCATGCGGCCGTCCTCGCCCTGCTCGGCCTGCTCGGTGACCACGAGCTCTAGCGGTCGCCCCAGCATCCCTTCGCCCGCGCGTTTGGCCCGCGCCCCGATGGCGATGGCCACCTGCGGGCTCAAGCGGAAGCGCACGTAGTTGCCCACCGCCGGAGTCGGTTCGTTGAAGACGACGGGCGGCGGGTTCCGCAGCTCGATGAAGACCTCGGTGCAGGTCATCTTCAGGGACTTGCCCGCGCGCACCACGAAGGGCACGCCTTCCCAGCGCCACGAGTCCACGAAGAGCCGCAGCGCGGCGTAGGTCGCCATGTACGAGTCCTTGGCCACCCCCGGCTCGTCGCGGTAGCCGCGGAACTGCCCGCGCACCATGTTGTCGACCGACATCGGCCTCACCGTGCGCAGCACCTTGGCCTGCTCGTCGCGGATGGCCTCGGCGTAGGTGGAAGACGGCGCCTCCATGGCCAGGTAGCTCACCACCTGTAGCAGGTGGTTCTGGATCACGTCGCGAATCACCCCCGTCTCCTCGTAGAACTTGCCCCGGCCCTTCACCCCGAAGCTCTCGGCCATGGTGATCTGCACGTTCTCCACGTAGCGCCGGTTCAGGATCGGCTCGAGGAACGCGTTGGCGAAGCGGAAGTACAGGATGTTCTGCACCGCCTCCTTGCCCAGGTAGTGGTCGATGCGGAAGATGCCCTGCTCGGGGAAGGCCTCGTGCAGGGTCTCGTTCAAGGCCTGGGCGGAGGCGAGGTCGCGGCCGAACGGCTTCTCCACGATCACCCGCGCGGCCTCGGTGCACTTCGCCGCCGCCAGGTTCTTGACCACCACCGGGAACATGCTGGGAGGGATGGCGAGGTAGTGGGTGGGCCGCTGCGCGTGCTCGAGCTCGCTGCGGAGCTTGGCGAAGGTGGCCGGGTCGGAGTAGTCGCCGTCCACGTATTTCAGGAGCGCGGTCAGCTTCGCAAAGGCTTCCGCCTCCAGGCCGCCGTGCTCCGTCACGCTGGCCTTGGCCCGCTCCACGAGCTGCTCGAGGGTCCAGCCCGACTTGGCGACCCCGACCACGGGGACGTTCAGCCGCCCGCGTCGCACGAGCGACTGGAGCGCAGGGAAGATCTTCTTGTAGGCCAGGTCACCCGTGGCCCCGAAGAAGACGAAGGCGTCGGAAGGCTGCTGGTCTAGCTTCATCGCTTCTCGACGTGGCCGCCGAAGCCCTTGCGCATGGCGGAGAGCACCTTGTTCTGGAAGAGGTCCTGGCCTCGCGAGCCGAAGCGCTCGAAGAGGGCGGCGGTCAGCACGTGGGCGGGCACGCCTTCGTCGTTGGCAGCCTGCACGGTCCAGCGGCCCTCGCCCGAGTCGGAGACCTTGCCTCCGAACTCGTCGAGGCCGGCGTCGGCCGCCAGGGCCCGGGCGGTGAGGTCGAGGAGCCAGGAGCTGACGACACTGCCCCGACGCCACAGCTCGCTCACGTCGGCGAGGTCGAAGTCGTACTGGAAGTGCTCAGGGTTCCTGAGAGGCGTCGTCTCCGCGTCCCTCTCATGGCTTCCGCTCGCCTTGCCGATGTTCGCGTGGCGCAGGATGTTGAAGCCCTCGGCGTAGGCCGCCATGAGGCCGTACTCGATGCCGTTGTGCACCATTTTCACGAAGTGGCCCGCGCCGGCCGGTCCGCAGTGCAGGTAGCCGTGCTCCGCCGTGCCGCCCTTCGTCGCGCGTCCGGGTGTGCGCCCGATGTCGCCCGGCCCCGGGGAGAGCGTCTTGAAGACGGGATCGAGGCGCTCGATGACGCCCTTCTCGCCCCCGATCATCAGGCAGTACCCGCGCTCTAGCCCCCACACGCCGCCGCTCGTGCCCATGTCCACGTAATGAAGGCCCTTCGTGGAGAGCCGCTTCGCCCGGGCGATGTCGTCGTGGTAGTGCGAGTTGCCCCCGTCGATCAGGGTGTCGTCCTTCTCGATCAGGGGCAGCAGCTCGTCGATCGAGGCGTCCACGACCGCCGCGGGCACCATCAGGCAGAAGTGACGGGGCCGGTCCAGCTTCCGGATGAACTCGGCGAGGGACGGGGCGCCGGTCACACCCTCCTCGACGAGCGCCTCGACCGCCGGTGCGGACCGGTCGTAGACCACGCAGGTGTGCCCGCCCTTCATGAGCCGCCGCACCATGCCCGCGCCCATGCGGCCGAGTCCGATCATCCCGAATTGCATGTGTCGTTCCTTGAGTTAGCCACGGAGACGACTCCCTCATGTCGGTCTCGTCACTCCGTTCAGTCCAGCGCCTGTCGCATCGCCTCGTCCAGTGTGTTCAGGCCGGCCGTGACGTCCGAGCCCAGGTGCATGCGCAGGGCCCGCCGCTTGCGCGCGGCCAGCACCTCGAAATCACCGCGCGCCTGCGCGGCCTTCACGATGCCGAACGTGTACTTCTGCCCCGGCACTGGCAAGTCTTTCGCGTCGTCACTGGTGATCTGCAGGAAGACGCCCGTGTTGGGGCCGCCCTTGTAGCCCTGGCCGGTCGAGTGCAGGAAGCGGGGACCGAAGCCGAGACACGTGGCGACCATTCGGGCGTCGCGCACGCTGTGGCGAGAGACCTGCAGCGCGGCCTCGTGGGCCGCAGTCATGGGCAGGTAGGCCAGGAGCCCGAAGTAGTCCGAGGTGCCCAGGCGCGCGAGGTGAGCCTTCACGAAGGCGCCCAGCGACCGAGAGCCGCCTTTCGAGCCCACGGCCTGCCCCAGCACCAGGGCGTTCGCCGGATCGGCGAAGAGCCTCACGCCGTCCCCCTCGAAGAAGGGCGTCTCGGGAGGCAGCCGGCCCTCCTTCTCGTAGGCCGAGGTCAGCGTCTTCGTCTCGAGCTTGCTCGCTTCGACGTCGGGCTGGTCGAACGGGTGGATGCCGAGAATGGCCCCCGCCACCGCCGTGGCGATCTCGAAGCGCAGGAACTCGGCGGCGAGGTCGAGCTTCGAGGCCACGGCCAAGGTCACGACCGGCTGGCCCGCATCCCGCAGCGCCGCTACGGCGGCATCCTGCGCGGCGTCGGGTCCTTCCTCGAGGCGGAGGTAGACGAAGAGGCGATCCTGGCCGTAGACCGACGCGGCGCCGAGGCGCTCCCGATCGACGGGGATGATGCCCTTGCCGAGCTTCCCCGTGGACTCGGCCACGAGCTGCTCGAGCCACGCGCCGAGATCGTGGATCCCCGGCGAGGCCACGAGGGTCAACTTGTCGCGGCCCGCGAGGGCAGAAACGCCCAGCACGGTCCCGAGCACGAGCCCGGGGTTCTGGGCGGCGGGCACGCCGGGGGCGCAGGCGGCCTGCATCCGCTCGGCGCCGCGCAGCAGGCGCTCGACATCCAGGCCCATCACCGCAGCCGGAACCAGCCCGAAGTTGGAAAGCGCTGAGTAGCGCCCGCCCACCGACTTCACCCCCGGGAAGACGTGACGAAAGCCCTCGCGCTCGGCCTCCTTCTCCAGCTTCGAGCCGGGGTCGGTGATGGCGATGAAGCGGCTCGCTGCCTGGGCCGCGCCCAGCACCGCCTGGGCGCGGTCGAAGAAGTGGGCCTTGAAGATGTTCGGCTCGAGCGTCGAGCCGGACTTGCTGGCTACGATGAAGAGCGTCTTCGCGAGGTCCACGCGGTCTTCCGTGGCCTGGACCTGCGCGGGGTCGGTGGAGTCGAGGACGTGCAGCTCGGGGAAGCCCGGGACCTTGCCGAAGGTCTCCTTCCAGACCTCGGGGCACAGGCTCGACCCGCCCATGCCGAGGAGAAGCGCGTGGGTGAAACCCTCGCGCCGCACCGTATCGGCGAGCGCGTGTAGCGTGCCGAGGCCCGCGATCCCCTGTGCGACCAGATCCAGCCACCCGAGCCAGCTCGCTTCGTCCTGGCCCGTCCAGAGCGAGGCGTCCTTGGCGAAGAGCCGCCGGGTGCCGCCCTCGGCGTCCCAGCCGCGCAGGCGCTCGTCGACCTGGGCGCGGAGGTCCGGAGGCAGGGCCAGGGCGAAGGGCTCCGCCACCTAGCGGACCTCGGCGGCGCGGCGCTCCACGGTGGCGAGGAGCTTGATGAACGGCTCCACGAACTTCTTGAGGCCATCTTCGATCAGCTCGTCCGTGACTTGCCGCAGGGAGACGCCCGCGGCCTCGAGCGACGCCAGGAGAGCCGTGGCCCTGGCCACGTCTTCCTCCAGGCTCGGCCGGATGCGCCCGTGATCCTTGAAGGCCGCGATGGTCTCGGGCGGCATCGTGTTGACGGTGTCGGGTCCGATCAGCTCCTCGACATAGAGGACGTCGCGATAGGCCGGGTTCTTGGTGCCCGTGCTGGCCCACAGCACCCTCTGCACCTGCGCACCCTTCGCCCGCAGGGCCTGCCAGCGAGCGCCCGAGAAGATCTGCTTGTAGCTCTGATACGCGAGCTTCGCGTTGGCCACCGCGACCTTGCCCTGAAGAGCCTGGAAGCGCGCTTTGTCGGCAGGAGCGGCGGCGTCGATCTTCTTCTGAAGCTTGGAATCGGCCAGGGTGTCGATGCGGCTGACGAAGAAGCTGGCCACGCTGGCGATGGTGGCGAGAGGCCGGCCGGCCGCGGCCGCGCCCTCGATGCCCTCGATGAAGGTGCGGGCCACCTCTTCGTAGCGCTCGCGGGCGAACAACAGCGTGACGTTGACGTTGATGCCCTCGGAGAGCAGCGCCTGGATCGCGGGCACGCCCTCGGAGGTGGCGGGGACCTTGATCATGAGGTTGGGCCGGGAGACCGCGGCCCACAGCCGCCGTGCCTCCTCGAGCGTGCCCTGCGTGTCCCTGGCCAGCTCGGGGGAGACCTCGAGGCTCACGTAGCCGTCGTGGGCGTTCGTGCGGTCGTATACCGGGCGCAGCACGTCGGCCGTGTCCTGGATGTCCTTGATGGCCAGGCCCTCGTAGATGCCCTTGGCCGAGAGCCCCTTCACCTTCGCGAGCTCGGCGATGGCGGGGACGTAGTCGTCGCTGCCCTCGATCGCTTTCTGGAAGATGGCGGGGTTGCTCGTGACCCCCCCGACCTTGTCCTCCGCCACGAGGCGGCGCAGCTCGCCGCCGCTGATGAGGCTGCGCTTGATGAAGTCGAGCCACACCGACTGGCCGACCTGAGGCAGCCTGGCCAGCGGGTTGGTCACGGAAGGCTGGGTGGTCACGCTCATGTCGGATCTCCTATCACCGATATGCGAGGGCGCAGTACGGGCGGGGGGGGCATCCCGCCCCCCCGAGCCCCCTGGGTGCGTGCGTTAGGATTTCGGCGCCTCCATCTTCGTGGCGGAGATCCACTTCTTGCCGTCCTTCTCCGTGACCGTGCCGGTGGCCAGGGCCGGCTTCTCACCCTGGCAGACGTGACCGAAGGCCTTGGCGACGTCGTTCTTTTCCACGTAGTACTCGGTGACCTTGGCGGCGGTGTCCTTCGTCACCAGGACGTCCTGGCACTTGTCGGCGTCGGCCTTCTTCAGCGAGCACTTGGCGCACATGATCTTGGCGGTGACCGTCTCTTCTCCGGCGCCGGCAACGGCCACGAAGCCCACCACGAGCGCGAGGGCGAGGCCCAGCTTGGCGATCGTCATCATCAGGGATTCCTCCTGGAATGCAGCGAAAAGCGGGCCCATCGACCCGCAGCCCTACTCTACCGGAAAGGCGGAGTCCAGCGTCAGGAGTTCGCTCCGCGCCATCCAGGACTACCTGCGGAGTCCGCCCGAGCACGTCCTTCGGGGTGGACGCCGTCAAGCGGCTCTCGGGCCGGACGACCTTCAGCCGGCGGCCGTCGCGGCCGGGGCCGGGGCGAGCTCCCGCAGGTAGAGGATCCCGGGTCCGACGAGGAGGGCCTTCTCCTCCTCGGGACCGAGCGCGTCGCGCACCACGAGCGTGAACGGGTCGCCGAAGAACATGCTCGCATTCACCGAGTCGAGCGCGGCGTTGGCGCGCAGGTAGGTCCGGGCCTGCGCCTGGTCGGCCACGATCGTGAAGCGCATGCCGTCGAGCGCCACGAGCCGCACCTCGGCGATCTTCTTGACCTTGCCCACGAAGCGCCGCGCGAGGCGCAGCCGGCGGTTGCGGATGCGCCGCCAGACGACGAGCGCCCCGACGGCCGAGAACACCAGACCGGGGCCGGTCCCCTCGCCGCCGAAGAAGAGCGAGATCAGCACGGCGAGCACGACCACGCCGATCACGCCGGGCAGCAGCCATTCGCCGAGCGAGCGGTCCAGCATCAGGCGCCAGCGTTCCTGGAGCCGGGCCGCGAGCGAGACCCGGCTCGAGATGCCGCTCTCGACCTCGCGCTGCACCGTCTTGAGGTCGGCCGCGAGCTCCTTCGCGTCAGGGTAGCGGTCGGGCGCGCGCTTCCTCAGGCAACGGGTCACGACGCGCTGCAGCGAGGGCGGCAGGTTCGGGCGCAGCGCCGTCATCGGCCGCGTTTCCTCGAACGCGATCGCGTGGAGCGTGTCGAGGGCGCTCGCGCCCGAGAACGGCAGCTGCCCTGTCACCATCTCGTAGAGCACGATCCCGAGCGAGAAGATGTCGCTGCGGTGGTCGACCGCCTGGCCCCGCGCCTGCTCCGGGCTCATGTAGCGCAAGGTGCCGAGCACGAAACCCGCTTGCGTCTTGGCGAGCGTCTCCATGTGCGAGATGCCGTCGGGAGGGCTCTCGCGCGGAGCCTCGAGCAGCTTCGCGAGGCCGAAGTCGAGGATCTTGGCGTGGCCGTCCGGGGTCACCACCAGGTTCTCGGGCTTGATGTCGCGGTGGACGATGCCGGCTTCGTGCGCCTTCTGGAGCCCGCCCGCGACCTGGCCCGCGATCTCGAGCGCCCCGAGCACGTCCAGCTCGCGCCCCTGGATCAGCGCCTTCACGGTCTTGCCCTCGACCAGCTCCATCGCGATGAAGAGGCCGTCGGGGCCCTCGTCGACGTCGTAGACCTGGGCGATCGCGGGGTGGTTCACGGCGCTCGCCGCGCGCGCCTCCTGGAAGAAGCGGGCCTTGCGGTTCAGGTCGCGCGTGAGATCCGGCGGCAGCAGCTTGAGCGCTACCGGGCGGCCGAGGCGGGTGTCGCGCGCCTTGTAGACGACGCCCATGCCGCCCTTTCCGAGCAGCTCCTCGACCTCGTAGTGCTTGATCGCCTGTCCGATCATCGGTCCCGCATGGTAGCAGAGGGCACACGCGCTCCTGCTCCTGTTGAACGTGGTGGTGCGCCGCGCGGTTCGAAAACGGCCGGCTTCAGCCGGGCGGCAGCTCCGCGCTCCTCAGGAGGCGCGGCGGCTTGCGGTGATGCATCTAAGGGAAGACGGGCGGGAGGAAGGCGGGGGACACCCCCGCTGCGGGGCGTCCCTCGGGAGGCCGGCCGATCCGGCTTCAGCGGTTCGGGATCGTCAGCCTCTGGCCCGGCTTGATCATGTTGGGGTTGTCTCCGATCGTGGCCTTGTTGGCTTCGTAGATCTTGTTGTAGAGCCCGGCGTTGTCGTAGACGTCCTTCGCGATCTTCGACAGGCTGTCGCCCGACTTCACGGTGTAGAAGCCGTACACGTCGGTCTTCTCGACGTTGATGTCGGCCACGAGATCCTTCTCCCAGTCCGCGAAGGTCTTGATCTTGTCCCAGAGCTTGTCCTTCTGGAGCTGGTACTCGGCGGTGCCCCAGACCTTCAGCTTGCCGGCCTCTTCCTTCCAGTCACCGCCGCTGATCTTCAGCTCTTCGCCGAGCTTCAGCAGGTCGCCGTACTTGTCCTTCAGGCTCATCAGGGCCTCCTTGGTTCTGCGACAGACCCCGGGCCCGCTCGCCGCGGGGGCGCCCGTCGAGCATCCCCCGGCGCCGGATCAGCCGTCAACCCGCCAAAACTGACAGGCCGGGCTCCCCTCGCGCCAATGTCAGGCGCTACAGCCGTTTGAACGCTTTTAGCAGAACCCGCGGACCCCCTGGCGCGTAAGACCTGTGAACCGGCCTGAACCGGCCGTGGAGGTGAATGGCAATGAGGAAGAGCATCCAGGCGGGTCTCGGGCTTTCGGCCCTGCTGGCGACGGCCGCGGCCCCGGTCGCCGCGCAGACGGCGATGCCGTGGCTTCACGTTCGCGTGGAGGAGGCCAAGCAAGCGACGAGGGTGGCGGTCAACCTCCCGCTGAGCGTGGTCGAGGCCGTCCTCAGGGCGTCGCCGGCGATGATCGAGAAGCACGGGCGGATCCACCTGGGCCGCGAGCACGGCGTGAAGCTCCACGACCTCCGCCGTGTCTGGAAGGAGCTCGCCGCCGTCGGCGACGCCGAGCTCGTGAGCGTCGAGTCCGAGGATGGCAACGTGAAGGTCCAGCGCAAGGGCGACGTGGTCCAGATCTTCGTCGACCAGAAGCCGAAGGCTGGCAAAGACGGCAAGAAGCCGAAGGGCGGCGAGCAGGTCAAGGTCGAGGTGCCCGTGAGCCTGGTCGACGCGCTGCTGTCGGGCGAGGGCGACGAGGCCAACATCGAGGCGGCGGTCGCCGAGCTCAGCAAGCGGCGCGGCGACATCGTCCGCGTGCAGGACGACGACAGCCACGTCCGGGTGTGGATCGACGAGCAGAACACCCAGGCGCCGGCAGGGAAGTAGGCAGGCCATGGTGAAGCTCGCCATCTTGCTCGGCGTACCGATCGCGATGCTGGCCACCGTGGCCAGCCTCGGGATCGTGGTGGTGGACGTGCGCGAGGGCGGACCGGACGGCAGTCGCATCGTCGTCCCGGTCCCGCTCGTCTTCGCCCAGGCGGCGCTCGCGATCGCTCCGATGGCGGCGCCGGTCGACAAGCTGCGCCTGCCACACGAGGCGGCCGAGCACATGGGGCTCGCCCGTGAGGTGCTCGAAGCGCTCGCGGCCGCGCCCGACGGCGAACTCGTCCGGGTCGAGGAGAAGGACCAGCAGGTCGTGATCACCAAGCAGGGCCGCACGCTCGAGGTGAGGGTCACCGGCAAGCGGGAGAACGTCACGGTCAATGTCCCGCTGCAGCTCGTGCTCGAAGCGCTGCCCGGCCCAGACGGCCGCATCCGCACCGCGGCACTCGCCGGTGCCTTGAGCTCGCTGCGCTTCACGGACCTCGTCGAAGTGCACGACGGCAACGACCACGTCCGCGTCTGGGTCTGGTAGCCCGTACCAAGGAACCAAGCCGTCCGACCTGGCGTAATATCGTTCGAGCCATGCCGCTGCGGTCGGTAGCCGTCGTGCTGTTGCTAGCGAGCTGCGCGCACCCCCGCGCGCCACGGCCTAGCCTGCATCCGGAGCCGCCTTTGTCAGCCGAGGCGGCTCATGCGCCTGCGTCCGCGCCTCCGACCTCAGCGACCGCGCGTTCGGCCTCTGCGCCCGTGACCCCGGCGACTGCGCCTGCGGTTTCAGCCCCTGTGTCAGTCGGTCCAGCTCATGCGCCCGCCTCTCCGGCCGCTGTGCCCGCGGCTCCAGCGGCTGTGCGCGCGGCTCTGGCCCCCGCGTTTTCGGGGTCGGAATCGCGGCCCGTGGTTCGGTCTGCGGATTTCACGAAAGACGTCCGGCCCATCCTGGAGTCGCGCTGCCAGCCCTGCCACTTCGCGGGCGGCCTCATGTACGAGCGCCTTCCCTTCGACAAGCCCGAGACGATCCGTGAGCTGGGGGAGCGCCTCTTCAGCCGCATCAAGGCCGAGAACGAGCAAGCCGTGATCCGTGTCCAATCGGTCTCCTCGCCGTCGATCAGGTGTCCCACCACGTCGAAGGGGCTCCACGTCTCGGGACCCTCGTCGCCGCGCGCCCACGGCTCGGCGAGCCCGCCCAGGAGCGCTTGCAACGTCGCCGGCGTGCGCGCCAGCACGTCCATCGACAACTGGAGATCGAAGTCCACGTGCCCGCTCGCTATTGAGCCGCCCCGCCCCGCTTGAACTCGCGCCAAGCCGCGTCGGTTCGCCCGGCCAGATCCCGAATCGCGGCTCGGACCCGGCCCTCGAAGGAATCGAGCGACCGTAGCGCCGCCCGGCGCCGCTCCTTGTCCTGGCTGCCGTCGGGGCGCTTGGGGTGGGCGCGGCCCATCTGCACGCCCGCGTCGTAGGCGATCTGCCGCAGGTCCTTGGGCAAGCGGATCTGGGTGGCGATCGATGCCTCCTGGTAGTCGTCGGTCCAGTCGTGCATCCAGAAGTACTTCTCGCCGTGCGGGACGACGGCCGCGTACGCGAAGGGCTCGTAGGCGATGAGCCGCTGGCCGTCGAGCACTCGCGACGCCCCGACGTCGGTGCGCACGCAGGGGTTGCCCGCCAGATCGCGGATCTGCTTCGCCTCGACGATCATGTCGTCCTCGGAGGCCGCGATCGGCCCCTCCAGCACGATCAGGTACTTCTCGTCGAGCGCGCTGCCCACTCCCATCGTGAGCGCGCCGATGCGCTTCACCTTGAAGTGATCGGGCGCGAGCTCGCGGCCGAAGCCGACCAGCTCGGCGAAGCGCGCCATTCCGTCGGCGAACGCGTCGTTCGGCAGCGGCGCCTTGTCGATCCACTCGTGCGCCTGCCGGAGCGCGAGCGCGTGGTCCCACTTGAACGACTGGCGCGCGCGGGTGGCGAGATCCGGCGTGGGCATGATCAGGCGACCTTCGCTCAGGCCGTCGCGGTAGCCGCGCAGGAACTGGTCGACGAAGCGGTCCTCGTCGCGGTTCCAGCCCTTCTCGCGCGCCGCGATCAGGATCGAGGTGCCGAGCCGCACGAGATCGATCACGGCCTTGCCGCGCGTGCAGTCGTCGAAGTCGGAGAGCCCGCGGCCCAGGTTGGTGACCGTGTACTGCTCGATGTGGGCGTCGCCGTGCAGATTGACCTCGGGCATCGGGTCGACGGCGCTCGCGAACAGGCGGCAGGACTCGGCCGCGAAGCCGCTGTTGATGAAGCGGAAGTAGGCGTGCGGCGAGGCGCTGATGCGGGTCACCAGGTCGGAGCGGCCGACAAAGCGCGGGTCCTTCGGGTCGACGGACAGGCCCTCCGAGCCCGTCGCGGCCGCCGCGGCGAGGAGCAGGGGCGGCAGGATCAGGGCGAGCGGGCGGGCGCGCATGGGCATCGCCATCTTAGCAGCGACCCGCGGACGGAGGTCACGGCCGCCTCATCCGCCGAGCTCCGGCACGAGCCCCAGATAGATCAAGGCGAGCCCGATGGTATCGGAAAAACCGTGCGCCAGGATGGGCAACCAGAGATTACGCGACGTCGCAAGATAGAGGGCGCCGAAGAACAGGCCCGAGACCGTCGAGCCGACGACGCCCGCGACGCCCTGGTAGAAATGGCCGAGGCCGAAGAGAGCGCTCACGAGGACCATCCCGACGAGGTAGGCCGACTTCGAGCCATGCCCGAGGGCGGCCGCGCGCTCCAGGACGTAGCCCCGGTAGGCCAGTTCCTCGCCGAATGCGGCGAGCATCCAGACCAGGGCCAGCATGCCGAGCGTCGCCCCGAGGTTTCCCACGAGCGAGTGGAAGCTCGACAGATCGGCCGTCTCGCCGGTCAGGCGCTCGATGAGCGGCTCGGTGACGAACTCGCTCAGCAACTGGAGCGCGATGCCCGCGACGATCGCCATCGCGATCGTGGTCTTCCAGCTTCGGGGCCGCCGGAGGCCCACCGACGACCAGCCGAGCCCGCGCCGGCGGAGCGAGAGCCAGCCCATCAGCACCAGCCAGGGTGTCTCGCTGACCGGAACGAAGTCGTAGACGTTGGCCCCGACGACGAGGGCCGCCGCCAGCACCAGCTCCGCCGCCGCCCACAGCCGCCCGCGCGGAGGTTTCTCTCCGGCCTTCGGCTCCGCCGCGGGGCTCTTCACTCCGCGGCCCCTCGCTCGGTGCGCCGGTCCGCATCGCTAGGGCTCGGGAGCTTCCAGCCACGGAGGGCGTAGTACTTCTCTCTGGGTTCGCCCGTCCAGCCGTTGATGCCCTTGCTCGGCAGCCACCACACGTGGATGTAGACCACGGGGAGGGCCACCGCGACGAACATCGTCCAGAACCAGAAGCGCCCGAACTGCGCGGACACGGCTACTCCCAGGCAGATCACGAGCGCCAGCTTGGCGATGCGCCGCCACTTCGGCGTGCCTTCCTCGAAGTGCCCGAAAACAATGTTCCCGACAGCGAACATCGTCGAGACGACCGCTACCTCGAACCACATGTGACCGATTCTCCCGCCAGGGACCGCCCGCTCCCGGGCCGCTTCACCCCGCTTTGCAGTTACTGAGCCCGCGGGTCGCGAGTTCCCTTTACCAGCAGAAGCCTGGCGCAGGCGGGCTAGGGGGTGATGACGATCCGATTGTCCACTGCAGTTCGAAGCGTACGCGCTCCCCCGATTGCTCCGCAAGATATGGCTCGATCCGAGACACAGAAGGGCATCCAAGCCCCCCTTTGAAGATCCCCGGATCGCGCAGGACGGCGGGGCGCACGAGAGACCGCAGGAAGCCCTCGAGGACTACCGAGGAGGCAGCGGTGACTTCGCGGGCTACGTGATCGGCCGCCGCGGTCTGGAAGCGGGCTGCGAGCACACGGCCACGTTCGACCGGCGCTTGAAGACGAGCGCGCTGTTCCAGGTGCTGCCGGCCTGAACATCGGCGTCCGGGCGCGTTCCATTCGACTCGGGTTGCTCGCAAACCCCTGCCGCCATTGGCAATCCCCTCGGCGCGCCGACGCCTCTGAATCGGACCTCCCCGGGCGGGGTGCCGGGATAGACTCGCCCCACGATGCCGGCGACCGCGCACGCGATGCGGCTCGACCCTTGGGCGGCCGAGTACGAGGGCTCGATCCAGATCAACCAGGACGAGGAGGCCGTCCCCGTCGACCTCACGGTCGAGCAGGACGAGTGGGCGGCTGTCCGGCCGGGAGTCAGGAAGGCCGCCCCGCGAATCGCCTTCGTCGACGGCGTCCGCCGCATCGAGCACCGGGTCCTGGTGGGGGAGGGCCAGCGCACGATCTTCGGCCTGCTCGGCTCCTTCGGCGTCGGCGCGGTGCACGTGGGCCGGACGGCTCGCGTCGGCCACGAGGCGCTCGGCCGCGTGCTCGTCACCGGCGGCGGCCTCACGCCAGACCCGTTCCTCGCCTACATGCCCGGCGGCCCCGCCCTCCGCTTCGAGCCCCGCAGCGAGCCTGAGAACGAGCCCGCGGTGCCGGTCCAGGGCCTGCAGAAGGCCATGCGCCAGACCGAGGCCGGCCTCGCCGAGCGCCTCTCGGCCGAGGTGGACGTCGTGTTCCTCGACGGGCCGCTCAGCTTCCTCACCCCGGCCGCCAGAGGCAGCGTCGTCGGCTTCGTGAAGCGCCAGCTCCGCAACTACCTCGACCCCGCGGCCCACGCGCTCTTGCCCCGGCTCGAGGTCGGGGAGCGGACGCCCCTCTTCCTGATCGCCGGGAGGGACCCGCGCTACTCCTGGTATGTGCGCATCGCCCGCGGGCGCTCGATCGAGTCGGCACTCACCGGCGTCGTCCGGCTCGAAGCCCCGGCCGCGCGCGGCAAGGACGAGGCGAAAGCCCTCGCCGACCTCTCGGCCCTCGAGCTCCGCCGCTTCGCCTCCGACTCGGCCCGCGACCCGCGCGCGCCCCAGAACCTCTACCCGATCGGCGGGCTCGAGGCCCGCCTCAAGCACCGCCTCGGCGACCCCACTGTCGTCCGGCGCGCGATCGAGGCCCAGCTCCACAGGGAGGTGAACGCGTGAGCCAGACGGTGGGGCGCGTGCTCGGCACGCAGGACGCGATGCCGCTCGAGTTCTGGGTGGCGGTGGAGCCGGGCCAGTACCTGCAGCTCGACGACGTCGTCGAGGTCACGACGCCGCTGCCCGACGCGACGGAGGTCCGGCTCTACGGCGTCGTCGACATCGTGCGCGCCCGCCACGAGGGCGCGCGCTTCGACTCCGACGTGTTCCTGGTGGAAGAGGGCGTGCTGCCCGCGCTCGTGTCCCAGGCCGCGCACGTCAAGGTGACCCGCGTCGAGCCCGAGATCTTC
>Ga0247727_10007328_pt1 | contig 21053 bp, 21 predicted proteins | sample WisWelCaveWW1625_FD_202498 | JGI IMG/M metagenome (GOLD analysis project Ga0247727, IMG submission 202498) | Biofilm microbial communities from Wishing Well Cave, Virginia, United States - WW16-25 | ecosystem: Environmental > Aquatic > Deep subsurface > Groundwater > Cave microbial mat | place... | reverse complement strand
GAATAAGACCCTCTACCAAGTGAAGACGGATCTCTTCCGAGATTACTTGCGGGCGGAGTTATGCAACCCTCGAATTCCTGCTTTTCAGCCCCCTTGAGCGAAAGTCCTGCTCAATATAAAGCATTGATTCTTTTTCTGCTTTCTCTTGAGCTTTAGAAAAGTGGTATTCAGATTCTGTTTCCAAGCCTTTTGCTTGATACAGGCAACCTAGGAAGCCATAGGAAATTGCTGTTTCCCTGACTTGTGAATGCATTATAGCCAAGTCAAGGCTTTCTTTTGCTTTTGCAATAGCTTGATCAATATCAGAAGCTTGAATGTGTGCCCAACATAAGAGCTGATACGTCCAGATGATGAGAGTAATATCACCAATCTGTTCATATGTTGAAGATGCTTTCATAAGAAACCTGATAGCATCAGCAGTATTTCCCATAATCGAATAAGTTCGACCAACATTATAGTAAGCCTCACCAATAGCGTTCAGATCTCCTGGCTTCTCTGCGGCTTTAACAGACTTCAAATCGTATTTGATAGCTTGTTCAATACACGCTTGCATACGATAAACTTGTCCTAAGTGTGCAAAAACCATTGCAGTAATATCATGGGCTTGTGTGACGCTTAAAATTTGTAAGCTGTAATTGCAGAAGTGAATGGCATCTTGAAATCGACGTAATGTAGCAAGCATCAATGCAGCGTAATCGTAAGCCTTAGCCATCTCTAAAGATTTATCTTGTTCACCCAACTCTTTAATTGCTTGCTCGCAACATCCTAACGCTGCCTCATGCTGAGATTTGTAGTTATACCCCATCGCCATCGTCTCGTAGATGCGCGCACGGGCGTGTACGTCGCTCGTCACGTTCAGCGCTTTCTGACAATACGCAATCCCTTCGTCGAGCTTGCCGACAATCACATACAAATGACCCAAGTTCGCCAAAGCCTTAAGCCGCGCTGCTTTGTCATCGAGCCGCTCGCTCAGTTCGATTACATTCAAGAATTGTGCGATAGCAGCCTGGTTAGCGTAAGCTTTTCGCGCAATCTCGCCTGCCCGTAGCGAATACTCCAGCGCCTTTGGCCAGACTCCCGCTCGTAAGAAGTGAGTTGCTAGGGTTCCCGAAATAGCATCGCGGTCAAGCTCGGCCAGCGCTTCCATCGTCTCGCCGATTCGCCGATGCAAGGCTTTGCGTTTTTGCGCGGGCTGCAATATGCCATAGACAATTTCGCGGGTGACGTCGTGATCACAGCCAATTCGATCTTCGTCTTCGACCATCAAGAAAGATGTCACCAATTCGCGCAAGGGGTCGAACCAGGCTTCGTCTGATTGACCCGTAAGTTGCGCCAAGAAATCCACCGAGAAGGGGCGCCCGATGACCGAGGCAATGTCCAGCAATTCCCGCGCTCGCGCGCTCAGATGCCGCAGGCGCGGCTCCACCAAGGCCCGCGTTTGCATCGATTCCGTCAGCGATATTTTTGCGAGCTGCTGCTCGTCCAACAGCCATTCGCCCTGCGCGTCTGGCTTGAGTGCAGCCGCTCGAACCAGGATGCCCACCAGTTGCACCGCATAAAGCGGCAGGCCTTGGGTCTTCGAGAAAACCCAGTCTTTCAGTCGCGCCAACTGAGGAGACCGCACCATCTCTTGGATAAGCTGATCCGATTCATCGCGCACGAAGGGGGCCAGCACCAATTCTTCATAGAGTTTGTCTCGCATCATCTGTTGTAAGAGCAGGCGCAACGGATGCGTTTCTCCGACGGCTTCGCTCCGGTAGGTGCAAACTAAGAGAATCTTCTGATGAGCCAGACGGCGCATCAAGTGTTGCGTAAATTCGAGCGTGGACTCATCGGCCCACTGTAAGTCGTCCAGAAAGAGCAGGAGGGGCTGTTGTCGCGTAATCCCGATGAGCGCTTGAGCAAGACCCTCAAAACGCCGATTGCGTTCTTGCTCCGGAGAAAGAGCCGCTGTTTTTTCTTCTGCCAGCTTGGGAACTGTTTCAGCGAGTTCCGGCAAGAGTTTCAGCACTTCAGCCAGCCAGAGCGGTGAGACCGCGCGCAGCGTTTTAGGAGCGATCTTGGCTAAACTACCCCGCAGGGCTTCAATTATCGGTTGCAAGGGGTTCAACTTTTCTTGATCGAAGCAGCGCCCGCTCAAAATGAGCCCGCGTCTCTTCCCGATAAAGAGCTTGATTTGCTGAGCCAAACTGGTCTTGCCCACGCCCGCTCTCCCGGTGATGAAGAGCGTCTGCCCGCGCCCTTCTTGAGCGTTCTGCCACGCCGAGAGCAATTTCCCCAGTTCGTCGCTACGCCCGATAAAGGGGGCGCTGAGCAGATCGGGCTCGCTTTTTTTCGCTTGGTCTTGCGCTGCCATCTTTTCGAGCCTATCCAGCGCCGTTCCGGTGATGATGGAGCGGTAGAGCTCTTTCGTCTCTTTGCTCGGTTCAGACTGACGGATTTCGTTGAGACAACGCTTGCACTCAAAGTACTGCTCCACGGCGGCGTGCTTGTCGCCCATCAAGTCGTACAGTTTCATCAAGTGCGCATGAGCTTTCTCGTCGAATTTGTGCTTGGCGATAATCTTGCGCGCATATTGAATGGCCGATGCATATTCTTTGGCTTCCGCCAGCAACTGCACCAACTCATGCAAGGCTTTGGTGTGGCTATCTAACAATTCATAACGTTTCCCTATGCACCAGATGTCATTGGCGAGCGAGAGAAGCAAGTCATCGGTATACAAAGAGACGGCTTCTTGCAGCGTCTTAATCTTGGCCGCGCCCTTTTGTCTCTCGCTCTGTTTCTGGAGCGTCTCGAACTCACGGGCATCCACCCAGCACGCTGCGTCGGGGTTCCACCCAATATGTTGTTGGTCTACGATGAGAAAAGCGACTTGAGATGCAGCGCACGACTCTAGTTTTTTGCGGAGTTTGAGCAGCGCTTGACGAAAATTATCGTTGGCTTTCGATTGTTCCGTTCCTGCCCACAACTCGCCCGCGACGCGCGGGCGCGGATGCGAGCCGGGGTTAAGCAAGAGATATGTCAAGAGGGATTGTTCAGACTCTCCCATCTTGATCGAGCTCCCTTGCGCATCGGAGAGCGCGAAATTTCCAAAAAGACGAACTCGGAGCATAGCCAATCCTCGTGGGTTCCCCGGTCTTCGATTGTCACATCAATTCAAGATCGACAGACAGCTTTGCATACGCGAGAATCATACAAAAGCAACCCGCGCCCGACTACACAGTGTATCACGAAAGTAGGCTTCAGAACAAAAGCAACCCTTTTCCCTGTCGATCACGACGGGGGATATTCCCGTACTTGCGACTACATCCCCTGTCCCCCTTCTCTAAATTGTAGAGAAGGGGGAATGAGGGGGTTGAGTCCGCCAGTTAACGCGATGGGAGGGTTGCGCATTCCGGCTATCTCCATTCTGGCCAACAGAAGGAGGAAGAGAAAGGGGTATGCAACTCGCATAAGGGGCAGCAAATCTTTGACACCATGTGCCCCAAATCAGTACAATGCACCGCCGCAGTACTCTGAATTATTAGCCTAGGGGAAAATTCAAGGAGGCCGTTTCTATGGTTCGACGCATCGCTCTTGGTTTTGTGATGATGGTTTGCTTGTGTGGTTTCTTGGTATCCCAAGAGATTTCCAACTCGGCCCAAGCCCAACAAGTCCAGTCCCAGCAACCCGAGATCGTCTTCCCCGGCGACGCCAAATTCGCCGAGCTCGAAAGCAAGCTCCAAGAAAAGACACAGCTCAGCGGTTCGGCTTGGGTTGAAGAATTCAAGAAGCATCAAGTCTTCGGCCAAGTGCGCAGCAGCAACGGCTTGCAGGGCACGATCTTTATCGATGCACTCGCTACAGTCAATGTCTTAACGGGGCAAGTTCCATTTATAGTCTATGGCACGACGATCTTCCCCGTGGGCACCAAACTGGGACAAAAAGAAATTTCGGGCACGTACGGCATCGTCATATTTGTGCACACTGGGCTGGCGCTCGCGCTCATTGATGTCAACAACGGCAGCATCGGTGCTTTCGTCGTCTTGCCCCTTGAAGGACAAACGGTCGTCGTCGCGCCCTTCTTCTTCCCGTTTCTGTCGCCGACGGGCGTCTTCCAAGTTCTCTTCTCGCTCGTGACCGTGCCAACCCAGACACCGCAAAACCCGCCGAACCAGCCTCAGATTCCGCAGACAGCCGCACCCACGTGTCCCGCCGAATTGAGCAACAAGAGTGACGTAAACATCCCACTCGCCGCTCCGGCATCCATCGTGAAAGTGAAAGACAGCTCGGGCGCAGACCTGTTTGAGATTGGCGCCACACCTCCCAACATTCTTACGGTGCAATCGTTTGGTGCATCGCTCCAATTCCAGTATGTAGTCTCGGTGCAGCGCCGCACGGGATTTATTATTGGCCCTAGCACAGCACGCATCGGGCTGACCTTGGGACTTCCCTTCGCTCTCTTGGTTACGAACGGGCAAAAGACAGCGTGTCTGCAGGCGACGACGAACGTTGCCAATGGAGTTGTAACCTTGGTCGGAGTCTTGGCGACAAATTAGAGAAAATTCTGGAAATCACATTTGTAGGGGCGAACGGCCGTTCGTCCCTACTTATTTTGCGTCGCGATCGCCAAATCGGAAAGAATCATCAGAGCAGCGCTCTTGTCAAGCGGCTCGTTGCCATTGCCGCATTTGGGAGAATAAATGCAGGAAGGGCACCCCTTCTCGCAAGGGCAATCACGCACCAACTGATGCGTATGCAGGGCGAGCTCGGAAAACAACTCAAATGTCTTCTCGGCGATGCCGATCCCGCCTTGAAACCCGTCATAGATAAAAATTGTCGCGACTCCCGTATCGATGTGCATGGCTGTTGATAGCCCGCCAATGTCCCATCGATCACACAGAGCCAAGAAGGGGATCATGGCAATCAAGGCGTGTTCGGCGGCGTGCAACCCGCCCGCCCAGTCGAGGCCATATTTTTTGATCTGCTCACGAAGTTCTGTCGGCAATGTGAACCAGAGAGCGACCGTCTCGAACTCGGTTTGGGGTGACTCTAAGGGATGCATACCCAACGGCTTGTCAAAGCGCATCGTGCGAAACCCAATCACTTGATGCTGAGTCAGCACGTCACCATAGCTCAGATCGAATGCGCCCCATTTTTGAGTGCCCTGAACACTGCGAATACGAATCTGAGTTGACTTCAGCGTTTCGGTGTAGTAGTCAACTTCGCTGCGCCGCGCTGTAGCCACACACTGCCCTAGATTAAGATTTTCGATCAGCAAGGTTTCACCCTGATGCAAGAAGATGGCTCCCGGATGCGCTTCTTCTAAAGCCCGATTGTATTCGAGCGTTTCGAGCACTTGCCCCTCGCACAAAAGCCGTACTGTCTGTGTTGAGATATTGTCCAAGCTGACCACATCGGCGGGGCGCGCCATGCCACGATAGACCCAGCCCATCGGCGTTTTTTGTATGAGGCGCTGCGCCTCCAGAGCGTTTATCAATGCTTCTGTCTTTTCACCCCAGCACGCATTCTCTGTATCGCGCAACGGCAGTTCGGCTGCCGCGCACATCATTTGCGGCAACAAAATATGCTCGTTGTTTAAATCTATGACAGCGTGCTCGTGCGGGCGCTCAAAGAAATGATCGGGATGACGCATGAAATACTGATCCAAGGGATTCTCAAAGCCAACCAGCGTGACGAGCGAGTCTTGTTGCGATCGCCCGGCGCGCCCGGCACGTTGCCAGGTCGAGAGCATCGTCCCGGGATAGCCCGACAGAATGACAGAATCGAGCGCTCCGATATCAATTCCTAGTTCAAGTGCATTGGTTGCGGCCACGCCGTTGAGCGAGCCGTCTTTGAGAGATTTTTCTATCTGGCGACGATCTTCGGGCAAGTACCCGGCACGATAAGCCGCTAAATTCTTGTGCGTCGCGCCTTGCGCCCACATGACCGTGAGCTCGGCCAATTTTCTGGAAAACGCAAAGCACAACGTCTGCAAATCGGCATTCACCGATTTCACGAAGAGATCGCTCGCTTGTCGATGCGCCGATCGTTCTTGATTTTTTTGAGAGTTCCACAAAACAAAATATTTTCTGCCTCGGCTGGAGCCGTCTTCGGCAACGAGGGAAAAATGTTCGCCTGTGAGTTTGTAGCTATGTTCTAATGGATTCGCCATCGTCGCCGAAGCCAGAATAAATTGGGGCTTTGCTTTGTAAAAATGTAGAATACGCTTTAAGCGCCGCAAGAGCAGGGCGACGTTGGAGCCGAAAACGCCTCGATACCAATGAGCTTCATCTAAAACCAAGAACTGAAGATTTTCAAAAAAACGCTTCCATTTGTGATGCCAGGAGAGATAATGGTGCAACGCATACGGATTGCTCAAGATGATGCGCGATTTTTCTCGTATTTTCGGCCTCTGGTGTTCGGGCGTATCCCCGTCATAAACGCTGGCATTGAATTTTAGCAAGGTGCCCGCTTCGAGCTGTTGCAAGCTTTGAAGTTGATCGTTGCACAGCGCTTTGAGGGGATAGAGATACAAGGCTGTGCCCGTCTTGGACTGAGAGAGTTTTTCAAAAATGGGGAGATTGAACGCTAGCGTTTTTCCCGACGCGGTCGGCGTCGTGATCAGGATATTTTTCTCTTCATGCAGCAATTCTATCGTACGCGCTTGATGGCGGTAGAGCCGAATTTTTTTTCGGTCTAAGTAATTTTGTATTGCTGGAGACAAGGCTTTTTTCGGATTCTCATAAATCGGCTCTTGTTCGGGGAAAATCTTAATCGTTTCGATCTGATTGCGATAGCCGTCGGATTGCTGCAATCGTTCGAGAAATGACTCGATCTTCATGGCTCACAGAGTTTAGAAAAGAGCAAGGTCAACGAAATCAAATCTTGCCTGTTGTGTTCGAGTATGGGAATCAATGGCCCGATATTTTTCTCTTCAAGATAGGTATTGTAAAACTCGGGCACGAGCATGCTGGGCAAGTCCATCGAGCGCTCGCGGCGTAGAATTTCGCGCTCGACGGTTTCCAGCCGCGCGTCCTCCAAATAAGAGCGAAATCGCTTGCGCGCGTGCGTCAAGAGATCAAAATGCACCGGCTCAAAATTACCGGCAATGCCGTAATAATTGAGGCGATCTTTGACATAATTGATGTCAAACGCTCGGCCATTGTAGGAGACGATGGCTTGGGCTGAGTTCAACTGCCCAAAAGTATGCATCAGTGCCGGAAGCTCTTCGGTGATATTACGGGCCAAATACTGATGCACCGTAATGCCGTGCTGATGCGGACGAGCGACGCCCAGCAAAATTATCGGATGCCCGAAGAGCCCCATGCTCTCCAAATCAAAGAAGAGCAACGAGCCCGGCTCGATCATATGCGCCAAGCGCATCGCCGTCGGATGCGAACGGGGAAGCCAACGCGCCAATTGATTTTCGAGTTGCTTCAAATCGCGCGCTTGGAGCGCGTCTAAGATGCGTTGCACTTCCTGCCCCCAGCGTGGGTGATGGGCCAAGTCGGACAATTTGCTAACGCCGCGCGCCCTCAATGATTGTTCAAGCGCAGGCCCAACGCCATACAAGAGCTTGAGTTCTGATTCGATCATGGTTTGTGCAAACGCCGGATCGAACGTCGCAAGCTCAATCTTTTCTTCATGTGAAATCTGGCAAAACGTACCGAGCTCGGTCTGGACGAGTCGAGTTGAAAAGACTTCGCTGAGTTCTATATTCTTAAACTCTTCAATCAAGGCATTTTTCAGTCGCAGCGCCGCTTCAATCTGCTGAGTCGACGTGCGACTGAATGCAAAAGCACTCGTTTGCTCCAGAGAAAGATAGCTATTTTCTTGAGAGATGCGAACGCGTTGCTTGAGCCGCTGGGCGACCTGAGCCAAGTCTTTCATGAGCTTATTGTAACAAGTTTGACGAACGAGATGAAGACGCGTTAACGAGCGAGTGCCATCTCGCGCAGATTATGCACAACACTGGGCAAGACAGTGAGAATTTTTTCGATGTGCACCGGAGAGTTGTATCGCCCTAACGTGAGGCGTACTGAGCCATTCGCGATCGAGCGATCCAACCCTAAGGCCAACAGAACATGGGAAGGGTCGATCTCTCCGGCGTGACACGCAGAGCCTGTCGACGCACAGATGCCTTCCATGTCTAACTTGAGAATGATCGATTCGCCATCGACTTTCTCAAAACAAAAACTGGCTGTACCCGGCAAGCGTCTTGTTGGATGCCCAGTCACATGAGTGGCTTTAATCTGTTTTGGTATTTCTGTCAAGAGTCGATCGCGCCACTGCGAGAGTTCGACTAATTCTTTCTCGAGCAATTCTGACGCTATGTCAAGAGCCAGCCCCATCCCGGCGATGCCCGCTACGTTTTCGGTGCCGGAACGCATCCCGTGCTCTTGCCCGCCGCCATGAATCAACGGGTCAAGCTCCGTTTCGCGGCGCACAAAGAGCCCACCGACACCTTTGGGGCCATAAAATTTGTGCGCAGAAAACGAGAGGAGATCGACCGGTAATTTTTGCAAATTGATGGGCAGATGCCCGACTGTTTGCACGGCGTCGGTATGAAAGTATGTTTCTGTATTGGCTAGGAGCGCACCGATTTCTTCGATCGGCTCGATCGTACCGATCTCGTTATTCGCGTGCATGATAGAGACTAAGATCGTATCGGGGCGTAATTGTTTCTTGATTTCGTTTGGGTCTACGAGCCCCGTTGCATCGACCGAGAGATACGTTATTTCAAAGCCGTGACGCTCCAGATATTGACACGTTCGCAAGACAGCGTGATGTTCCAGCGTTGATGTCATAAGATGCTTGCCCCGGTTTTGGTGAGCCCAGGCGATGCCCTTGATGGCCAGGTTGTTCGCTTCCGAGCCGCCACCGGTAAAGACAATCTCTCCGACAGAACAATGGAGCACTTTGCTGATGCGCCGCCGGGCGTCTTCGACCAGGCGACGCGATTCGTGACCGAGGCGATAGACGCTGCTCGCATTGGCAAACATCTCGGCATAAATCTCGTGCATGAATTGTGCAACACGCGGGTCAACGGGGGTTGTCGCCGCGTGATCGAGATAGATTGATTTATTTGGGCTTTGCATATTTTTTCGTCACAGAATAGACAATATACCCACCCAAGAAGAGTAAACTCCCCAATAAAAAACTATCGAGCACCCTCGCCCAAAACCGGGAGGGATTGGCAGCCCATAAAATAAAAGAGACCGAAACGACTATCCAGCATAGCGATAAGAGACCGCCAAAAACTAGAGAAAATCGCATCGGCCCCAACTGACGTGGCCAAAAAATTATTGCTCGGCCATCATGTACGGCAAGAGCGCCATCTTGCGCGCGCGTTTTACTTCTTTGGCGATCGCGCGTTGGCACTTGGCGCACAAGCGCGTCGCGCGTCGCGGCAAGATTTTTCCGACTTTATTCAGGTAACGTCGCAGATCATCGGAGCGTTTGTAGCTCATCTTGATCTTATGCTCGCACAACTTGCAATCGCGAGCGGCGCGCATCGGTCTTTCTTTGCGGCGGCGCTTGCGGTCATCTCCACGTGGATTCAAAACGGAACCTCCTCTTCTCCCACTGGGGGTTCTTTCTCAGCTTCGGGAGCGGCTGTCGCGCTCTCGCTGGGCTGTTGCGATTGTTGTGATTTGCCCCCGCCACTGCCTAAAAATTGCACGGCTTCGGCGATCACTTCGACTACTTTTTTTCGTTCACCGTCTTGCGTCTCAAACGAATCGATGCGCAGGCGCCCATCGACCGCGACCGGGCGACCCTTGGACAAGAAGTTGGCACAATGCTCGGCTTGCGGGCCCCAGACGATGATCGGAACGAACGTTACTTCTTCTTTCATGTTGCCATCGCGATCGCGCCAGGAGCGATTGATCGCGATGGAAAAACGCGTCCGGGCCGTCCCCGTTTGCGTGTAGCGCAACTCGGGGTCATCGGTCAGGTTGCCGATGAGGACACAACGATTCAAGCCAGCCATGCGAACCTCCTAGAATCTTAGCTATTCTTGACGACTTGGAAGCGCAAGATGCTGTCATCGAGCTTGAGGCGTTCTTCAAGGCGCTTGACCTGTTGGGGCGCGCTCTTGAACTGCATCAAGACGTAATAACCTTTTTCGTGATGATTGGATTCAAACGCGAGATTGCGGATGTCCCACTCGTCGGTGTGGACCACCTGGCCGCCGGTCTCAGAAACCGTTTTTTCAAATTTGCTGATTGTGTTCGCGTAATCGTTGTCCGAGACATCGGGGCGAACTACATACATCACTTCATATTGTCGTTGCAGAGTCTATCACCTCTGTATGGGAATTCGCCGCTAGTATACAAAAATTGAGAGAAGCGATCAACCAGTCTCGCAAATGGCGGCGACTCTTCGCAACAAAGAAGTCCTCCTGGCTTGAATTATGTAGCGATAGAGTAATCTTGGGACTCCATCTTGACTTTAGAAAAGACGTGTGCTAGAATATCGACTCGTAGGGGGATTTACATCGACTAGATAATAAAATTTGTTTCTCATCTGCATTTCCTTTGAGAGGGAGGGGGTGAAATTGTGAATAAGAACGAGTTCGTGGAGAAGCTGTCTGCCAAGACAGGCTTGAGCAAGAAGGGTGCCCGGGAGGCGCTCGATGCGATGACCGGACTGATTACCGAGTCTTTGTCCAAGAACGAGTCGGTCTTGTTGACCGGCTTTGGCAAGTTCGAGCCTCGCGCCCGCCGCGAGTCGAACCGCATCAACCCTCAGACTCAGGCTCGCATCCGCGTTCCGCGCAAGGTCGTCCCGGCCTTCAAGCCCGGCAAAGCTTTGAAAGACAAGCTGAGCCGCAACCTGCGCGTCGTGGAAAAGAGCGGACGCCTCGAGGTTGGCAAGTAAACCTTTGTCATGATTGAATTGAAATGAAAAGGCGGAAACTGATCGCGACGGTTTCCGCCTTAATTTCTTCTCGCCAGTCCTACGTCTTCTTTTTCTTTTTTAACTCAAACATTTATTGGCCAACTCAACCCCCACATTCCTCCCTTCTCTAAATTTAGAGAAGGGGACCAGGGGGATGAGTATCTAAAACTCGCACAGCGCGTTAGACAGACTCTGTTTGCGCTCTAAGCCGACATCTCCCTATAATCTTCGAGTTATGAAAAAAATTCCGCGGGTGCTCGTGATACTGGACGGCTGGGGAATGCGAGCAAACCGAGCCTGGAACGCCATTGCGAACGCGCACACACCTCACTTCGATTCCTACTGGAAAAATTTCCCGCATACGACTATACGCACCGACGGTGCTTTTGTCGGACTACCCCCAGGCCAAATGGGCAACTCCGAAGTCGGACATCAGAATTTGGGAGCCGGGCGCGTCGTATATCAACTCTCGACGCGCATCACCCAAGCAATCGAAGACGAGAGTTTTTTCACCAACCCCGTCTTTGCCCAAGCGATCCATCAGATACAAAAACACAAATCACGCTTGCATTTGTTGGGCCTTGTTTCTGACGGCGGTGTCCATAGTTTACTGACTCACTTGCAGGCGTTGCTGGAGCTAGCGAAACGCGAGAGTGTGAGCGAAGTTTACATTCATGCCTTTCTCGACGGCAGAGACACGGCGCCGACCAACGGCGCAAGCTATATCAAACAAGTGCAGGAGCAAGCCAAAAAACTAGGCGTGGGCACGATCGCTTCTCTCGTCGGACGCTACTATGCGATGGATCGCGATCAGCGCTGGGAGCGCACTGAAAAAACGTTTCGGCTCTTGCGCTTCGGCGAAGGCCTAAAAGAGATGTGTTCACCCGAAGAAGCACTTTTAAAAGCCTATGCGCGAGGCGAAACCGACGAATTTGTTAAACCCATTTGTCTCGATGCCCACGGCACCATTCAAGATAACGATGCTGCAATTTTTTTCAATTTTCGCCCAGACCGTGCCCGCCAAATCACCCAAGCATTCATCGACCCTCATTTCAAATCATTCTCTTGCGGGCGCCCCCCCAACGTTTTTTTTATCGGCATGACGCCCTACGATGATACTTTTTCTATCCCGACTGCGTTTGCGACTGACAAAGTACTGCCGAATATCTTGGGAGAGGTCTTGTTCGCGCACACAAAGACACAATTGCGTATCGCCGAGACCGAGAAATATGCTCATGTCACATATATTTTTAATAATGGCCGCGAACGGCCCTATGCAGGCGAAGACCATGTGCTCATCCCCTCGCCCAAAGTGCCGACTTATGACCTCAAACCAGAGATGTCTGCCGATGAACTAACGCATGAAGCCATCGCGCGCATCGAGAGCGCGAAGTATGATTTTATTCTTATCAATTACGCGAACCCCGATATGGTCGGACACACCGGCATTTATGAAGCTGCACTCACGGCGTGCGAAGCCGTCGATCTCTGTTTAGGAAAACTCGTCGCAGCGACACTCCACCAAAAGGGTGAGCTCTTGATTACGGCTGATCATGGCAACGCCGATATGATGCGCGATGAGCAGGGGCAACCCCATACAGCCCACACGACCAGCCCCGGCCCCTTGATCTATGTCGGCCCACGTACTTTAACACTGGCTGAGGGCGGCGCACTCTGCGATGTCGCTCCGACGATGCTTGGTTTATTAGGAATCTCACAGCCCCCAGCAATGACAGGGAGAAATTTGATCCAATGATCGATCGCTATATTGAAAAACAACGAGAGATAATAGACGAGTATCTCGCTCGCTATTTAAGACAACGACGGGAGTCGTTGACCGAAAAACTTTTCGATGCGATGGAACATGCGCTCGCTGGCGGCAAAAGACTCAGACCGATCTTAGTGCTGACGGCCGGCGAAGCACTGAAAGCGACGCCTGAAGAGCTCTTGCCCGCTGCCGCCGCGATCGAGTGTTTTCATACGTATTCGCTCATCCACGACGATCTGCCGGCGATGGATAACTCGGACATGCGCCACGGTCGCTTGGCGGTCCATAAGAAATTTGACGAAGCGACCGCGATTCTGGCGGGCGACACGCTGATCCCCCTAGGTTTTGAGCTCCTGGCTCAAGAACAGGCTCGCTATTCTTCGGCAAAAAATACTCTTATTTTTATACAGAGTGTTTCGCGAGTACTCGGAACGGCTGGGCTGACCGGCGGACAATTGCTCGACCTCCGTTTCGATCGAGGAGATCAACCCGACGTGATTACCATGTACGAACGCAAGACAGCTGCACTTATTGCTCTATCTGTTTCTGCCCCCGCCATTCTCTTAAAGAGCAGCGACGCCAAACGAGCCGCTCTGAAAAAATTTGGACGAGCTTTGGGATTGGCATACCAACTGATTGATGATATCCTGGATGCGGACGACGAGCGTGACAAGCCAACGCTCGCTCGCCTCTGGGGCATTGAAAAGACGCGAGCACAAGCACAGCACTTGACCAGCGAAGCCATCGAGTCAATCAAGCCGCTGCGATCGCTTCGCTTAGAAGAGTTGGCGCGTTTCTTATTGGATCGAACGTATTAGGGAGTGAAATGAATGGCTGAACTAAAGCGAATCTCTGGCACATTGGGCGAAATTTTCATCAGTGAAAAAGCGATCGCGCAAATTTGCGCCAAAGTGATTAGCGAACAAGAAGGGCTTCGTACCCCCAAACAGGCGCGCGAGGGCACCAAGGGTTTGTGGAACACGCTGGCCAACGCCGTGAAAGGCAACGGAGTCGAAGTGACAAAAGAGAAGAATAAATTTGTGATCAAGCTCTCGCTCTTTGCGAAGTACGGCGTTCAAATCAATGATGCCGCACAAAAAGCGATTCGTGAAATCAAGGACCGTGTAAAAGAGCTTGCAGCGTTAGAAGTCGATGAAGTTTCGGTGGAAATTTCAGGCATTGTCAAGTGAATCTGAGTCTCTATTTTTCGCGCCCTGACCTAGGGAGAGGAGAAAGGATACGCAATGTCTCACGCATTCGAAGTGATTTCAACCCCGAACGCACCCAAATCGGTGGGGCCTTATGCCCAAGCGACCAAAGCCAATGGGTTTATTTTTTGCGCGGGACAGTCGGCATTTGATCCAGCCACGGGGAATCTCGTGAGTGGCGGAATAAAAGAGCAAACGCGCCAAACGCTACGGAATATCCGAGTTATATTGGAGGCTGGGAATAGTAGCTTGAGTCGTGTCGTAAAAATCACGGTCTTCTTGTCAGATTGGAAATATTTTAAGGAAATGAATGAGGCGTATTCGGAATTTTTCGACCGCGAACACCCTCCTGCCAGGTCCACCGTACAAGGAGATCGCTGGCCCGAGGGATCGCTGATTGCGATTGAGGCTGTCGCGCTCTCAAATTAATATCAACACATTTTCCTGCAATACATGCCGAGAGAAAAAGAGCCCGACAAGATTGCCGCGATGTTCACAGACATCGCCGAGCGTTACGATCGGGCCAATCATCTTCTCAGTTTTAATCAAGACAAAGACTGGCGAAAATCACTTGTTAAAATGGCTCGCCCTCAATCCGGTGAAAAACTGCTGGATGTCGCTACAGGCACAGCCGATATTGCGATCGAGTTTGCTCAGACGAATAAGCAACTGACTGTCACGGCTCTTGATCTTTCGGAAGGCATGCTGTCAATTGCTTCCGAAAAACTACGCCGTCTCAATCTGGAAAAACAGATCGATCTAGTCCAAGGCAACGCCTTAGAGCTACCCTTCTCGAATGATTTTTTTGACCTCGTTACGATCGGGTTTGGTCTGCGCAATTTACCCGATATTGACAAAGGCATCGCCGAGTTAAGCCGTGTACTGAAGCCTCAGGGGCGTCTCCTAATTATGGAATTTTCTATTCCCCAGAGTCGCTTATGGAAGCAAATTTATCTTTTTTATTTGAGATACATTTTGCCCCCCTATGGTGGACTGCTCACCGGATCACGCGAGTCGTACGAATATCTGCACAACTCGATTCATTCTTTCCCGTCAAGAGAAACAATCTTAAGAAAGCTGCAAGCCCACCGGCTCGAGCGCTTGGAATTATACGAACTGAGCGGCGGGCTTGCCACTATTTTTCTAGGTTTTAAGCAGGGTTAACAGAACCTAAGCAAGTCGCGTTCGCCACCAGATCCAGATACCCAATCCCGCAATCAGAATCATCACAAAGATAAAAAAGCCCGTGTACGAGTTCCGGTTGGTCACGCTCTGCTTGTTGACCTCTTCTTTTGCCCTATCCATCTCATTTTTCATCGATTGAATTTCTTGCGCTCTTGTTTCAAGCTGCGACTTGAGCTCTGAAATGGCTTTGTTCGCTTCTTCTAATTGTTGCGCTTTTTGGCTCAAGTCGGCCAACTGGGTTTCTACTTTCTCTTGCATCGCCTTCTGCACATTGTGCTTTTGCAGCGCATCCGACTCCAGTTGGGTCACGCGCCGACTCAGATTGTCTTGAATGATCATCATGCGCATGCGCTCACTGAGATTGACGCGATGGCCCGTTTGCATGTCTTCAAGCCACAAGAAGCGCGTCTCTGAATGCTCTGTGGTTTCGATCGTCCCCAGCCCAGCCCCCGCGTTTTGCGCCCCGCTGCCGCCAAGGGGCGCTCCGCCCAAGTCGCTCATCGAGGCATAGCCGAGCCGATGCTCATCTCCCCAGAAGGGCGGCACCCAGGCGTCCACTCCTTCGATGCGCTTCACGAGTTTGGCTTGCGCAAAATCATAGACAAAGAGATTGGCTTTCGGTGCCTGATCGGGATGGAGCAGACTGTTCAAGCCCGTCTTAGGCACATTTTCATAACTGATCGTATTAAAAGCCAGATACATGCCCGAAGGCGAGAAGGTCGGGAAGAGACTCACATTATCTGTAAGATCTCCTAAGGGCACGACATATATGCGATTGACCGAGCGATCTTGGAAATTCACCTGATACAGACCGCCCATGAGCCGACCCTTTTGGCTTTCTTCTGAGCGATATTCAATTCCCGTAAAGACGAGCGAGCGGCCATCGGGAGACCAGCTGGCAAACGCGAAGGGCACCATGCCTTCGCTCGCGACGACCGTCTCTTGGTTCAGCCCCTTGGTCTGAATCATGCCTCCCAAGAGCGCTTCTTGTTTTCCCTCCAGTGTGAGGTGCATCAGTTCGCCGCGTGCCGTCTCGAGGCCCTCGCTATTTTTTTCGGCTTTGTAATCGATGATCACCAGAGCGTCGCCCGTGGGAGCCCAGGTAATTTCACTGCCCATGCCGGGCAATGCGATTTCTTTGATTAATTCTTGCGCTTGTTTGGTTTGCAAATCATATAAATAGACCGCATATTTGCTCGCGTCGGCTTTGCTCATCACCGCAAACGAAAGATATTCGCCGGTGGGTGAGAATTGAGGAGAGACGATCAATTGCTCGCTCTCGTAGAGCGTGTGTGTTGTCGTTTCTTCAAAGCTGCTCAGTCTCAATTTATAGGGGCCCGTCTGAGTTGCATCGGCACTGCTGATGGGCACAATCGCCACATAGGCAATCTCTTTCCCATTCGGAGAGGCCGTCAGCCATGCTTCTTTGACGCCGGGAGTCGCCGTCACCGCTTTGACGAGAGAGCCATCCGGGCTGAGCGCGTAAATATCGGTTGCACCGGTCGAGCTGTACGCCCCCTTCTCATCCAAGGGAAGATAAATCCAGCCCGTGGGCCCGACAGCGACACGCAGCTCGCTCCCACCGCAGCCGGCCAGCGCGACGGCGATCATCGACAGACAAAGCACTCCCAGAACCGACCTCGTACTCCACATGAATTGACGGCCTCCTAATGAATTTTTTGATCTTCGACCAATCGATTGACAAACTCTAAGACACGATGCTGATCTTCAATTTCAAGTTGCGCTACTTTTTGGCGAATCTTGTCCGGCAGGCTTTCGCTGGCTGCTTCAGAGCTCGCCGATTCCAGCAGAGCGCGCTGGGCCAGGCGATGGGCCTTGTGATTGGCATCGCGTTCTACAAAGCGAATTTGCCATTCGGGCAATTTGCGCAGCAACGACTCCGCTTCACGGTGCAATTTTTCAAGATGCGGCTTGCGCACGCGATAGAGCCCATTGATCTGATTCGCTAAGAGTTGACTGTCGGTGAAGAAAAAGACTCGCTCGGGGGAGTAATCAATGGCCAATTGGATCGCTGCTATCAGCGCTTTATATTCAGCGATGTTATTGGTCGTGCGCTCGATGCGCTTTGAGACTTCTTCGATGACATTCCCATCACCGTCGGTGATGAGCACGCCAATCGAGGCCTCTCCCGGATTGCCCTGCGAGGCTCCATCGACATTTATCAAAAGCTTTTGCATAGATTTCATCTTCCACAACGAAAGATTACGATCGTTCAAGCGTTATGTTTTGATCTCTTCGTTTTAATGACTCTGTCACTCGCGTCTCGTCTTCATTATGTTATGAGACGCGCCTGCGCCAAGAGATCACCCCTCCACTCTGTGGGCCCAGCAGGATTCGAACCTGCGACCAACCGGTTATGAGCCGGCCGCTCTAACCCCTGAGCTATGGGCCCGGTGTGCTCCATCGTAACAGGCGTTTTGGCAGCCTGTCAAGCGAAGTTATCTTTTCGTGAATTTGCAGAGAGTGTCAAGCGTCTAAAATTAGCGTGGGCGCTCTTGGTCAATCACGTCGCGCGTCTTCTGCATCACGGCCCGCTCTTTTCCCCAGACGCGCTCGATGCGATCGTAAACCATGATGAGGCCGATCAGATCGCGACCGAAGTCGATCCACGGCATAAAACCACCGCCACCCGGACTGGTGATGGCAATCGCCTCTCCCTGGGGACCAACCCGGTCTCGCCACATGCCCAGCCCATAGCGAATCGAGCCGCGCGGAGAGAAACCGATCTCCGCGCCGACCGTCTGATCTTTCTGCATCTCGGCGATGGCCGACTCGGATAAAACGCGTTGACCGTGACTCATGCCCTTGTTGTAAATCATTTGGAGAAAAATGCCGTAGTCGCGCAGTGATGAGCTGGTGTAGCCCTCCGAGAGCATAGGGTTTTGCGTATCACCATAGTATGTTTTCGTAAGGCCCAAGGGCGTCGCCATACGCGATGCAAAAATCTGATTCCAGGATTGCTTGCTCACGACTTCGGCCATGCGCCCGGCAATGGTGAAAGCCGCTCCGCCGTAATTCATCTGCTGGCCCGGCGGGGCCAAGAGTTCTAGTTTGGCAATCTCGCGAGCGCAATCGTCGAGCGTCAGTTCGGGCTGAAACATGCAGGGACTATAGTCGGGCAAGCCCGAGGTGTGCGACAAGAGTTGGCGCAGCGTAATCTGACTTTTTTCATCAATAAAATAGGGAAGGTATTTTGAGACGGGATCGTCGAGTGAGAGTATTTTATCATCGATTAGAGTTAAGATAGTCGCCGCCGAGAGCCATTTAGCTGCCGAGACCACGGGTACGGCGGTCGTTTCGTCGTAGTTGCCAAAGTAGGCTTCACAGGCAACTTTGCTTTTCCAAATAATCAGCACGGCTCCACCAGTCAATTGCAAATCTTCCATTGCGCGGGCCATCTCGTACCGCACCGGCACAAACGCGGGATCGCATTGCAAGGTGTATTCGGCGTCTTTCACAACGATTTCTGCCGCAGATTTTTTCTCGCTCTTGGGCAGCAAGAATAACAATAGTCCAACAAGCGCCAGAGCTCCAATGCCGATCAAAACAAGTGTTCGCATTCCGTCGCCTCCCGATGAATGGGTTCGCGTCAATCTGGCAAAATAACTTTTGATTCTACAGGAGGCCTACGCGCTGTCTGACAGGGCAAGAGAGGGAGATTGGAGTTAATGGGTGATTTCGTTAAAGGTTTGTTGAGAGAATTGAGGCAGAGATAGTGTCTGGTGACAACTAACGGAAAACAGGAGACATACACCGTTACTCACGCCGTAGAAAGATAGCTGCTAACGACGGGATAACCGGCATTCTCATGAACAAGCCCGAAGGGCTTTCCATCGAGCACTGCATAGAGACTTGCTACAAACTCCTGCATTGGGTCTCGCAAACACTAGAAAAATTCAAGCGGCTGATGACCGGGGGCAGGGCTCTCTTCTCCTGGATAGCCTGGCTGCTTTCCAAATTCTTGAAGGGCGAGACGCCAGAAGTTTCTCGAGCCAAACAGGCAGAATTTTCGGATCAGCAGCGTGCCCGACGCATCACTGCGCTAAAAGCGTGGCTGGCCCAGCGAGAGAAGGAATTCGAGGAGAAAAAAATCTGTAGGGTTTGCAAGCGAGTGCACACAAAATTGAGCACGATTCAGGCTTCCATGACGACGGCAGCGGCCAATGGAGCTGTATGGGCTGGGCCCGGATGAAGCTCGCTGCACTTGAAGATGAAGGCTGCATGAATTACAAAAACGAAATGAACGGGCAGAGGCAGCGAGGTTATTTATCACTGAAGGAATACGACCAAGTGCCCAGGACGCGCCAGCTGACTATCCACGACATCGCCCAGCGCTTTGGGTTGACACGTACACAAGTGAAGCGGATTGCCCAGCTTGATTGCTCAGTAACCGAATTGCCTCAATCTAACACTTTTGGTGCGATCCCTAGATTTATCTGTCCTCTGGGCGATTGGAAAAATCCAACGCGTCAAAATCAATCTGGCGGTTGTCCACTCGATTAATCATCTCTACCAGAGCCCGAACTTCAGTCTTGGAATACACTTTATGCTCAAAAAACTCAAGCAAAATCGCTCCGAGGGGAAGCGTGTGAAGCCGCTAGCTTGCTGCCACCTGTAGCGCCTGGCGATCAAGAGAGCTAAACCATCCCTGGCGGTGTTTGCAAACAACCATCGCCTCCACTTCCCCTTTTCCCACGTTGGGGAATTTCCCTGACAGCAAGCGATAATCCTTCTGTTCCTCAGCTGACAGATTCAGCACCTTAACGCGAGCGAAAATCTGGTTTGGGAAATCATAACCAAAGGCCAAGGGCACTTGGAGTTCTTCGTAGATTCTTGGAGTAATGCACACTTCATGACGTCTGCTCAGTAAGTCCACCAGAGCCTGGAAGGCATTCGCTTTGGCAAAGGCACCGCGATGTCGGTGTCCAGAATGATCAGAGCTGTTTACAGGCTTGGGCGATCTCCGCTTTGGACCCCACAGCAGTCTTGCTCGGCAGTTTCCGGATGGCGAGGATAGCCTTAAAGCTCTCCTGGTCAGTTCCCGAAAATTCCGCGGCGCGGGCCAGCGAAATCCTGTTGGTTTGATAAAGCGTGACAGCAATCTCTAGCTTTTTGTCAGGGTGGGCCTCTTTGTAGAGGCGAAAGGCTTCACGGAGTAAATCCGCTTTGCTCTTGTAGCCACCGGCTTTGACCAGAATTTCGATCTCGTCGTCAATGGAAATGTTCTCAGTCTTCATGACCTATTTAGAGCAGACTATAGGAATTTTTCAGGCATAAGAACGCGCGCTAGTCTTAGGTTGATCAACGGGGTATCCGGCAGGAAAACGCATTGTCGTGGAGGAATTTTGCATGCGCTTTCTGCAGTGCTCTTCGACTCGCACCACGCCAGTTTTCTTGCAAGACGTGCAGAGTCACCTCATTGCCCCAAGAGGAATATCTCCAAGCCGAGCGATGAAGCTTGTGAGTAGAGTGGTTCCAGGGTTTCCAGGAATCGCTCTTCGCCCCGCCAGAATGGAAAGCCTCCAAGCCGCTTGGGCAAAGCTGCAGGCAGCGGCGGCACCCGAACTTCACCCAAAAAATCTTCGGGTAGTTTGCTCATCTCCCAAAAGCCGTCTACCCTCAGGGGTTCCGGCGGCAGAGATTTTTCTTTACTCGCCTGTGTCGGGAGCAACTGAGCTCCTGGCTTCCCAATTTTCCCGCCAACAACATTGAAGAGTTTGACCCATTCCTCTCGGTTTATGCCGCGCAACTTGAAGATTAAGAACGGGTCGCGATTAAACTCCTCTCCTAACAAATAGTAAACCGCAGCGATATGCTTGCAGGGGTTGGACCAATCCGGGCAAGAGCAGTCCGTCTCTAAATCTTCGAGCTGTGTGGGGAAGAGAGACAGTCCGAGATCCGTGAATTTTTTTTCGATATCTTGGGGCATTTCGCCCGCCAAGAGTTTTGCCGCCAAGAGGACTTGCTGAGATAATCGCTTGGCCAGC
>Ga0247727_10007327_pt1 | contig 21053 bp, 18 predicted proteins | sample WisWelCaveWW1625_FD_202498 | JGI IMG/M metagenome (GOLD analysis project Ga0247727, IMG submission 202498) | Biofilm microbial communities from Wishing Well Cave, Virginia, United States - WW16-25 | ecosystem: Environmental > Aquatic > Deep subsurface > Groundwater > Cave microbial mat | place... | reverse complement strand
CAGGTTATGGCTTTCCCACCGACGTTGTGAGTTTTGTGAATCTCACGATTGATATGCTCAAACGCTCGAAGCGACAGGATGATGAAGAAAAATATCGCGAGGAAGTTTTGATTTTTAAGCAAGGCTATCCCTCCCGAGATTTGGGCACGGCCATTCGTGAATTTGCTCCTGGCGCCGAGATCGTGCTCGATGGCAGAGTCTACGAATCTTCGGGCGTTACGCTCAACTGGCATATACCGCCAGGCAACGACAATATTTCTGAAATTCAAGCGCTGCGATTTGCCTGGTTTTGCAACAAATGTGGCGCCGGTGGAACCAGTCAAAGCATGCCGCGAAGTTGTGCGGTGTGTCAGGCTGGCCGCATCGAAGTGTTTCAATATCTTCAACCCAGCGGATTTGCCGTCGATATTCGCTATCAAGCTCATAATGACGTCAGCGCGCCGAAATATCTTCCCATCAAACCGCCGCGCATTACGGTCAACGAGGCAAAGTGGACGAGTTTGCCAAATCCAGTGTTGGGCCGCTATCGCTATAGTGATAGCGGGTCGATTCTCCATTGGAACGCCGGCGCGCATGGAGTGGGTTACGCCGTTTGCTTGCGATGTGGTCGGGCAGCCGAGCAAACGGAGAGAGGCGTGCTTCCCGCAATATTTCAAGAGCCGCATTATCGCTTGCGAGGCGGCATAGAAGTCGATGGCGGTCGCATTTGTGAAGGCAGCAATCAACAATATGCCATCAAACTCGACTTGCGGCTGGCTGCAGAAAATCATTCGGATGTATTGGAACTGCAGCTCATGCATCCCGATACCGGACGGCCAGTCAAAGAAGATAAGCTCGCATACACCATCGGATTCAGTTTGCGCCGCGCCCTCGCGCGATTTTTGGGTATTCGTGAAACTGAGATTGGCGTCAACGTGCAAGCTACCACGACGGCCGCAGGGCAGGAAGTAAAATCCATTTTCTTGTATGACAACGTCAGCCAGGGTGCAGGTTATGTTGACGAGCTGCGCGAGCATCTTAATGAGCTTCTTCGTGATACGCTGGCGCTGTTAAACTGTGATGCATGCGATAGCGCCTGTCATCAATGCCTGCTCACCATTGACAGCCAACATCACGCAGAAAATCTGGACAGAAAAAGCGCTTATGATTTTCTTGAAATCTGGCTGAAACGCTATGAGCTTCCCCAAACGTTGAAATTCTTTGGCGCGGCAAGCCGAGCGGAGACCATTGAAATCCGCCAGGCATTGCTGAGGTGGAGCTATTCACCAGAGCACAATCTCGTGCAAGTGTTTCCCGCCGGCGAAATTGAGGAGTGGCATTTTTCTGAATGGCCATTATTGGACGATCTGCTTAGTTGGATGAAACAGGGCAAGCAGGCCCAACTTTTTTTACCCAAAGAAAAAATCAACGAAATTTCCAAGACGTGTGGAAATCTTCTGGCAGGCTTGGTTGATCTGAGTAATGGCAACCTTTCGATTCGGGCTATTGCTCAGCCTGTGCCACTCGATCATGGCGGCAAGATTTTGATTGGCATTGGCAGTCATGAAAAAATGCGCTACTGGGCCGCAGCACAAGCCCGACGCGAGCCTGGCAAAGAATGGGCGTGTTGTGGCGAACAGCCAATCATTCGAGGAGATCATCAAGCCCTTTTCAAAATTGAAGCGCAGATATTAGATGCATCAAGACTGCGATATATTGAACAAAATGTTTTGCAACTGCATATCACGACAGAATTCGATGGAGATTTGGCAGACTTTGGCGCGCGATTTTGGTCTTTAATTAGCGACCATATTGAGCCAATTCAACGACAATTGCAATCCGGTGAAAAGATACAGACCATCACATATTATGACAGGTATCTCCGTACACCACTGCATGCCAAGCTGCTCCAACAAATCATGTCGACGTTCACAAACAATATTGAGGAGAAATCTGTGATACATATTATCTCGATGTCAAAGTTGCCGAAAGATGACGAACGCCGGCCAGTCGATGCGTGGCACGATTGGGTGCATGATGCAATCCGCTGCGACGTCGTCAAGCAGATGTTGAGAAAAAGCTTGCCAGCAAAGGTTGATTTCGAGCTTCGCGAAAAGCCTCAAATGCCACACAACCGCGAATTGCGCATCGAGTGGCGCAACGGCAATACATGTTCGATTCGACCGGATGAGGGAATGGGATGCTGGGGAGTGCGTGGCATCGCCTCATTCCCGTTTGGAGGAAGCGTGGCCGCACAGGTTGAAACGCTCAATAAAATGAACGGACAGGTGTTTATGAAACAAAAGTATTTGGGAACGTATTTGGATTGCCGATTTGAAGAAACTTGAGTGGAAAATATCAAAAGCTCGATTTTTGGTCCCGAGGCGCTTATGGGCATCCCGATCACATCGCCATCCCGCAATTGCGGATGGCGGGGATTGTCTGTACGGCTGATCCGATTTATGAAAGCCGTCAACCGTTTGCCGCTCATCGCGTCTCGAAACTTTATGACATGACCTAGAGCCATGCCAAAAGGAGCGCGGACATTCTTGTCCGCAATGCGCGTGTGTGGACTATAAAGTCCACGCTCCCTTACTAAATTTCACGACTTCTTCTCATGAGATCTCGCAAGTTGCGAAATCTCGCAGACCCTCCTCGTCAATCCCAATCTTCGTAACGTTCTATTTTTATTCTCAAAAATTGGCTCCATTGCGTTTGGCGTAATCCCTGCCTTAAGAAAGCATTTGACTTTTCATTTTTTTCATGCCATTTTATTGAATTGAAACAATGGTTATTGGCTGAGGTGATAAAGCCATCACAAGCCAAACGGTTCTTTTGTCCGCAGAATTCATGAATAATGATCATGCACGCGAGGCTGCATTGCCGGCAGCGCTGCTCACCACCAAGCTTTTCATCCCGTCCGCGCGCACCGATCTCGTGCATCGCGCGCGTTTGACCGAACGGCTCAATGAGGGCGTGCAGCGCAAGCTCACGCTCATCTCCGCGCCGGCCGGCTTCGGCAAGACCACGTTGCTGGGCGAATGGATTCCCGCCAGCCCGCGTTGCGTCACGTGGGTTTCGTTGGATCATAGCGATAATGAGGTGATGCGCTTTTGGAGCTACTTCATTGCGAGCTTGCAAATGCTGCAAAGCAGTTTGGGCGAAAAGGCGCGCGGCCTCATCGCGGCAGCGCAACCGCCGCCGCTCGAGTTTGTTCTCACCACATTGGTCAACGAAATCACCGCCTTTCCCGAGGCCTTTGCTCTCGTGCTTGATGATTACCACGTCATCGAATCGCCACCAATCCACCAAAACCTTGCTTTTCTGCTCGAGCATCTGCCGCGCAACATGCACCTCATCATCACCAGCCGTTCCGATCCGGCGCTGCCGCTGGCTCGCTGGCGTGCCCGCCGCGAGATGACGGAATTGCGCGCGCACGATTTGCGTTTCACGCTTGCCGAATCCGCCGCCTTTCTCAACGAGGTGATGAAGATCGGCCTCGCCGAAAAAGATATCGCCGCGCTGGATCATCGCACCGAAGGTTGGATCGCCGGCTTGCAACTCGCCGCGTTATCCATGCAAGGCCGAGATGACATTTCTGCTTTCATCAAAGCCTTCACCGGCGACGACCGCTACATTTTGGATTATCTCCTCGAAGAAGTTTTCCATCGCCAGCCGGAGCACGTGCAAAACTTTCTGTTGAAGACTTCGATTCTGGATCGATTGTGTGGCTCGCTGTGCGACGCGATTTTGAATGCGGATCTCGGATTGCGGATTGCGGAGGCAGAAGGTGGAACCCGCAATCCGCAATCTGCAATCCGCAATTCACAGTTCACGCTCGAGCATCTGGAGCGCGCCAATCTTTTCATCATCCCACTGGACGACAAGCGGCAATGGTATCGCTATCATCATCTTTTTGCCGATCTGCTGCGTTTCCGTTTGCAGCAATCCGCACCTGCGGTGATGACGGAATTGCATCATCGCGCCAGCGTTTGGTTCGAGACCAACGGATTTATTGATGAAGCCATCCCTCACGCGCTGGCGGCAAAGGAGTGGGAATGAGCAGCAGGCTTGATTGAAATGATTGCTATAAAAAAACTGGGGCGCTGGGAGACCAACACTTTGAAAACGTGGGTGAAGGCTCTTCCTGAGGAGGTCTTGCACCGGCGACCGGATCTTTGCCTCGTATACTCCGTTCCTTTTTTGTACGAAGCCGACTGGGAGCAATGCGAATATTTTTTGAAAAAGGCCGAAGACGCTGCGCAGGAGGAGAATCAGCACAAGCTTGTTGCGGTGTGGGCCACACGCGGATTCATCGCCTTCAGTCAGGGAGATGCAATCGCGGCCACAACATGCGGCAGAAAAGCCGTTCATTACGCGCGAGCCGATGATCCGCTGGCACGAGCCTTGAGCATGACGGCATTGGCCCATGCCCACCATCTGGCCGGACGATTAACCGAAGCCGAGCAAGCTTATGTGGAGGCCATTGCCGCTAGCGAAAAGGCCGGCAATTTCGTGATCACGATTGCGGACACGACTTTTCTCGCGCACGTGCGCGAGAGGTTGGGCAAGCTGCATCAGGCCGCCGAAACGCTGCGCAGCGTCATGCGATTTGAGACACATCAGTTTCCCGTGCAATTGAGTTACGCGCATAGCTTGAATTGCGATCTGGCAAGAGAGTGGAACGATCTCGAGGCTGCAGAGAATCATTTACAAACACTCCTGCAAATCAACGAGCGGCTTGAACCCGAGAACAGCGCGCTGCTCATGCCGGATTCGCTGAAGTGCCTGACGGGGATGCTGTGGAAGCGTGCCGCTGAGGAGGAAGCCCTGCAATTGATCGAGCGAAATTTGACGCGGGCAAGAAAGCAACGCCATGCCCTCGTCGTTCAACAAACCAATGCGATTCGCGCCTGGTTGTGTTTATTGCAGGAAGATATTGCCTCTCCAAAGCGCTGGGCTGAAGAGAGCAAGATGACTTTAAACGATCATCTCGCTTATGATCGGGAAATAGAATACCTCATTTTTGCGCGTGTGCTCATCGCGCAAAGCAAATGTGATGAAGCCGTGAAGCTGTTGCAACAGCTCCTCGCCGCCGCGGAAGCCGGCGGCCGCATGCGAAGTGTGATTGAAATTCTGGCGCTTCAAGCGCTGGCATTTTGGACACAACGCGATGCAAACGGCGCCGTGACAGCATTGCAGCGCGCGCTCGCGCTTGCAGAACCGGAAAGTTACATTCGTATTTTTGTCGACGAGGGCGCACCGATGGTGGACTTGCTGCGAGAATTTCTCCGAATGCATTCGAAAGGGAATCTTTCTGGTTCATCGAGCGTTTCGCCGAACTACGTGGTCGAGTTGATTAGCGCGTTTCCACCGGAGCTTGTGCCGGCAGCGATTAAGACTCATGTCACCTCGGCCTCCTTGCCCGTTTCTTATCTCGTTGATCCGCTCAGCGAGCGCGAGTTGGAAGTTTTGAAACTCATTGCCGCCGGCTTGTCCAACGACGAGATTGCGAAAAAACTCTATCTGGCGACGAGCACGGTGAAGCGGCACATCAACAACATCTACGCCAAGCTCGACGTCCACAGCCGCACGCAGGCAGTGGTGAAGGCGAAGGAGTTGAAGGTGTTGGCGGCTTAAGGAGCGGTTCCAAAATTTGACGCCAAGCGAGGGGTTGCATAATCTGCTTATGGAAGGACAGTGTATGCCGGCAAAATACTCGCAGTATGAAAAACAATATCATGAAACACTGCTGGATCGGGTGATACCATTTTGGCAAAAATATTCCATTGATCGCGTTCATGGCGGTTACTTCTCCTGTCTCGACCGCGACGGCACGGTTTACGATACGGACAAATTTATTTGGCTGCAAGCGAGACAGGTGTGGACTTTTTCCATGCTGTTCAACCGCCTGGAGCAACGCCAGCAATGGTTGGATATCGCCCGGCACGGCGTTGACTTTTTGAGAAAACACGGCCGCAATGCTGATGGCAATTGGTATTTTGCATTGGACCAGCGAGGCAATCCGCTGATCCAGCCCTACAACATTTTTTCCGATTGCTTTGCGGCCATGGCCTTCAGCGAGTTTGCGCTGGCGAGCGGAGATGAGGCATGCCGGGATATGGCGCTGCAAACTTACAGAAACATCCTCGCCCGCCAAGACAACCCCAAAGGCCAATATTCTAAAATTGTGCCCGGCACCCGGCCGCTGCGTTCCTTTGCCCTGCCGATGATTCTCGCCAACCTGACGTTGGAAATGCGCTGGCTCTTGGAAGACACGGGCGAGCAAGTCAATCCAGAAAATTTTGTGAATGACATCATGAATACATTTCTCGACAAGGAGCAGGGGATCATCTACGAACACGTAGCGCTGGACGGCAGCCATCCGGATTGTTTCGACGGCCGGCTGATCAATCCCGGCCACGGTCTTGAAAGTATGTGGTTTGTTATGGAGGTTGCCCATCGGCGCGGCGACCACCAAACCATTGCCCAGGCCGTTGATGCGGCGCTTTCTATTTTGCAATTTGGCTGGGATGAAAAATACGGCGGCATCTTTTACTTTTTGGATGCGGAGGGCAAGCCGCCGCAGCAGTTGGAGTGGGACCAAAAATTGTGGTGGGTGCATGTCGAAGCGCTGGTCGTCATGCTGATGGGATACGCGCTCACCGGACGAGAGGCATGCTGGCAATGGTTTGAAAAACTGCACGACTATACGTGGAGTCATTTCCCGGATGCGCAGTACGGCGAATGGTTTGGCTACCTGAACCGCCGGGGCGAAGTGCTTTTGTCCCTCAAAGGCGGCAAGTGGAAAGGCTGCTTCCACGTACCGCGCGCGCTGTTCCGCTGCTGGCAGGAGTTTCGCAAGCTGGGCGAGGACGCCGGTAAGAAATAATGTATAGTGGTTTTTATTTGCATGTACAGGTGTCATTCCGAGCGAAGCGAGGAATCTTTGCTCAGGCCGCCTCGAAAATTCGTAGCGCGGCAACTTGCCACAACCTTAAAGGTGCGGCCAAATCATCAACCGCGAATTGGCGCGAATGAACGCGAATAAAATTAGCGTCCATTCGCGTGAATTAGCGGTTCGTTAAAAAACTTAACTGTCGTGATAGTTTAAGCTCGATTCTAGTGATTCATTCCTCGGAGAAAACTCATGACCGCATTCGATCTTCCCACCGCGGGGGATATTGCGTTCTACAAAGAAAATGGTTACTGGCTCAGTCCCAAGCTTTTTTCCGACGAGGAGCTGGGAGAATTTCGTGAGCATCATTGCAGAGTCGTTGCCGGCGAATACGAAACCAAGCGGCTGCCTTTGAGCCGCGACCCGCTGCCCGGCGACACATCCAAGCTCGTACAAGTTAACAATGCGTATTGGACGGACGCGACCATGGCCCGGCTGGTGCTCGATGTGAGAATTGGTCAGATTGCCGCACGGCTTGCGGGCGTAAAAGGCATTCGCCTTTGGCATGATCAGCTTCTCTATAAACCGCCGAAAAGTGGCGTGGCCGGCAATATTGGTTGGCATCAAGATCAGGGTTATTGGCAATGTCTCGACAGCATCGCGGCGCTGACGGCCTGGGTAGCGCTCGAAGATGTTGACGAAGAAAACGGTTGCATGGAATTCGTGCCCGGCAGCCATAGATGGGGATTGTTGGATGAGAATCATTTCTACCAGCAAGATATCGAAGCACAGATCAAACGCATCGAAGAGAAAACCGGCCACACCTTCCGTACCGTGCCGGCCGTGTTGCCGGCGGGTTGCGTGAGCTTTCATCATAATCTCACCATTCATGGCAGCCGCGCCAATGTCAGCAACCGGCCTCGCCTCTCGATTGCCATCCACATGATTCCCGACGGCGCGCGCTATCGCGCCGGCACTTCATCGGAAGATCATACCAGCAATACTCTGCGCCAGCCCGGAAACGGCGACTTCTACGCCGGCCCGTATTTCCCGGTGTTGTACCGCGAAGGCGAGTCTTGCGCCAATGTCTGGATGACTGGGATGAATTGAACTCGGAGTGTAAAACTTTAGTTTTGCAATGCGTGTGTAGCAATATGCAGGAAAGTCGGGATCGGAGTGCGAAGCTTCAGCTTCCACAATGCTAAAGCATTGCACTTCGACATTCATTGTGACTTATTCGAGAACATGATATGAGATTCTCCATCTGGGATTGGATTATTGTATTTGCCTACGTTGCCATTGCATTCATCGTGGGAGTCGTGGCGACAAAACGCGTCAAGAATGCCGCGGATTTCCTGGTTGCCGGCAGACGGATTCGTTTTCATCTTGGCGTCGCCTCGCTGGTGGCAACCGAGCTGGGGCTGGTGACGGTGATGTATTTTGCCGAGCAGGGATTTCGCTTCGGATTCGCCGCCTTTATCATCGGGGTGATTTGGTCCGCCGCTTATCTTCTTATCGGCAGCACCGGCTTCGTGGTGGAGCGCGTGCGCCGGCTCGAAATCATGACCATCACCGAATATTTTGAATTGCGTTATAGCCGGGGCGTTCGTGTTTTGGGCGCGATGTTGCTCGTCGTTGCCGGCGTGCTGAGCCTGGGCGTTTTCTTGAAGCTGGGCGCGGTGTTCGTCGTGCAATTCACCAATATTCCGGAGACGTATCTCCACCTCACCATGACGATATTGGTTGTCGTGGTTGTCGTTTACACGGTTCTGGGAGGAATGGTCTCGGTGGTGGTGACGGATTTCGTGCAGTTCATCCTGCTGGCTCTCAGCATGCTGTTCGCAACCTTTTTCGTTTTCAATCAGCACGGTTTTCTCGGCTTGTTCGAACAAGCCGAGAGTCTTTATGGCCGCGCGGCATTCAACCCGATTTCTCATCCGGAATACGGCTGGTCGTTCATCGCCTATTGGTCGGTGTTCGCGATTTCCGGCTGCATCCTGTGGCAGCCGGTTGCACAGCGCGTGCTCGCGGCTCAAAACCCGGAGCTAAACAAGGCCATTTTCAAGGCAACGAGTCTGATGTTTCTCGGCAGGGCCTTTCTGCCCATCGTCTGGGGCATCGGCGCGGCGGTTTATTTGGGCGCGCAATTCGATGCCACCGCCGGCATGCCGAAATTTCTCTCCGAGATTCTTCCGGTCGGCATGCTCGGATTTTTCATGGCCGGCATGTTTGCCGCCTCAATGTCAACCGATTCCAGCTACATGCTGGCGTGGAGCAGTGTCATCGTGCAAGACATTATTGGCCCCTGGCGGAAAAACGGCATTTCGGACAAAGGCCGGGTTTTCCTGGCGCGCTTGTTCGTGATCATCATTGGCGCCCTCATGCTGGTTTTCGGCATTTGGCACGAGCTCAAGGAGACGGCTTTTCGTTACCTTCTTGACGTGACCACCATTTATTATGCCGGCGGCCTCGCGGTGCTGGTAGCGGGATTATACTGGAAACGGGCGAATACGTTCGGCGCCTACCTTGCTTTTATTTTTGGCGCCATCCTTCCCATTGCCTATGTGGTGGAGGAAATGGTGATCGCATCACATGCCGGTGAAACTGTGGGATTTGTCAGCCGCCTATTGTCCCCGAACATGCGCGGCGTGTTGAGTTTTGCGTTGGGGTTTGTGGGAATAGGATTGGGATCGCTCCTGCCGTTTGGCCATCCCAAAGATCAAAAACCAGCGTAATTATTCACCGTCCGGACGCCTGCGGTCGTAGGCTTTTATGCGAGAATAAAGGTTTTTTGTACACGCGCGCCCGGACGGTGATCTGAATAATTACAAAAAAAGAAGAAAGGGCTACGATGGAGATTTGGAAACTGATTTGGATCGTCGTATTGATCGCCGGCATTGCCGGCTTTGCTTACATGGTGTTGAAAGTTACGATCGGGGGATTTTCGGAAGCTCGGAGCCTGCTCAAGGAAACGATGGAGCTCTAGCAGGCGATGGACAAATCAACTGTTCCGACGGATGACAAACTGGCGCGCCCTCATTTTTCGCGAAGTCGATTGCCGCCGGTCAAAAGCTCTGATCACACGCCATCTCAAACCACGCACATCACTTCATCAAAAGTGGTCCGTTTTGATTTTCAAGCGGAATTTACTCATTGAGCATTCCGAGCTTTTTGTTGATTTTTTCCGAAACTTTTGTATATTTTGGCAATAACTTTCAAACAGTTTTCCGGCAAGTTAGAAACAATTCCGGCGACCACTTCATGGTATCTGGCCGATCTTTCCGAAGCGCGAGGCAAGCAAGAATTGTTCACTCGGCAAACGCCGCAGCGGCTCAAAGTGCTGCGCGAGCATGCCTGATTGAAAGCGCGGTGTCTTCCAACCGCTTGGAAATCAGTTCGCAACACTGGCACGAAAGCCGTCACGATCCGTGGCCGTATATCAATTACGCTCTTTTCATTCTCAAAAGCGCCTAGCATGATTTTGAAGAGCGGCTTGGCCTAGCCAAAAGTCCGCGTGGTGCGAAGACGGAATTGATCACAAACGCCATTGAGCGCGCTGGCGGGCCGTTCCGTATTTCTGATATTCAAAGAGAATGCCCTAATATGGAAACGCCGCAGAAACTCTTAACAATAACAATTGCAGCTTGTTGATGCGTCCTTCGTGCAATGTTGATTATTGCACGGCTTCTACAAGCCAAAGGTGAAATTGATGGCAGCTTTCAGAGCATTCAAATCCGAGTAGCTCCCCAGCTTGCGATGAATTTCAGAAGTATAGCTTGTCATACGCTTCCATCCCCGGCGCATTCCAATCATCTTCAAAAGTCTTCAACCGCGCCCGTAGATTGACGGCTTGTTCACGGGTTAAACCGGCTTGCTCTAAAGTGATGCCCTGCCGCGGTAAGCGTTCTTTCAAGAACGTTACAAAATCAAACACTTCTCTTATTTTTTCTTCCGGCAGGATTAGCAGGCTATCGACAATCTGCTCGGCATATTCTCTTGTTGACATAATCAGACCTCCACCACTATTTTGGTTTTAGTGATTTCTTTATTCAATCCCAATATAAGAATCAAGTCCGTCTTTTCAAAACAAAAATTATTGAATAAAGGCCGCCCCCGAACTCTCTCCGGTTGTCGATCAGCGTTCCCCAACTTCCCCCTCAATTACATCCCCCCAAATACACCTTTCGGTGCATGACGTTACACCCGCTCGTTGCTTATATTGATCCGGACTATGGCACCGTGGTGCTGGTCACGATCTTATTCAGCCTCCTGAACTTGATCGCATACGGCCTGTTGAAGGGCGGCAGGTGGCGGCTCGCGGCCATGGGATTCTTTGCGTTGGTAGCGGTTGCAGAGGTGCATCACATTATAAAATCGATCGTTCATGTTTCCTATGATATCGGCTTGGCAACGGCGATTCCGTATATCATCTTCGGCGTGCTGATGTTTCGAGAATTGGTGCGTGAGTTTAGAAAAACGTCCACGCCCGCTGTGGAGGCGGCGTACCAGCAGGCAATTGATCTTGTAAAATGATAGAAGCAACCACTCAACTATGAGTATGATCATGAACCAAAACAAAACACAGGAAATCTACCAAATCCGAGTCAAAGGCCGCCTCGACCAAAGCTGGTCGTCGTGGTTTGATAATATGACCTTGATGTTTGAAAAGGGTGAAACTTCGATCACCAGCGCGGTGGCAGACCAAGCCGCGCTGCACGGCCTGCTCGCGAAAGTGCGCGATCTGGGGCTGACGCTGATTGATGTCAAAAGAATTGAACCAGAGTCGGACGAAACAGTAAAGCGCTAAATCCATTCAGTTTTTCTTGACTCATAAGTTAGGGTTGTTAGCTTTAACAGCAACCTGCCTATTAAAGACGCGGAGAAAAACGACATGCTCAACGATTTTAAGTCTATTGCAAAGAACGTCTTGTTGCTCATCACGTTCTGTCTTGCCATCACCCCGGTCGCTGCCCAACGCGCTGTTATCCACGTCGGCGTCATTCTCGACGGGCCTTCGGAGCGGAATGCCGCGATGCAGCGCGAATTTCAAAAACAGATCACTGAATTTTTCAGCAGTGAATATGACGTGCGCTTCACGCCTGAAAATACGCTTGAAGGAGATTGAACGGTCGCCGGCGTCAAAGCCGCAGTCGACCGTTTGCTCGCCAACAAGGACGTGGAGTTCATTTTGGCGCTCGGCCCGATGGGCTCGAATGAAATTGCGTTGCGTCGGAATTTGCCGAAACCGGTGATTGCCTGCGCCGTGATTGACGCCAAGCTGCAAAATTTTCCCAAGAAAGACGGCGTGAGCGGCGTGAAGAATCTCAACTATCTTGACGAGGCTTATTCCGTCACCCGCACCATTCAAGCCTTTCAAGAGATCGCTCCCTTCAAGAAGCTGGCCATTCTAATCAACCCCGGCGTGCTCGAGGCGATTCCGCAACTGCATGAGCGCGCGCAACAAGAAGTGCAAGCATTGAACGCGCAACTGGAAATCGTGCCAGTGCGACTGCCGCTGCAACTGCCTTGCAAGCTCTCTCTGCCGATGCGGATGCGGTTTATATTTCGCCCCTGCTCCAAATTCCGGCAAGTGAATTTGATCTGCTGGTGGCGGGCCTCAATCAACGCCGGCTGCCCAGCTTTTCTTATCTCGGCCGCGCCGAAGTGGAAAAAGGCGTCATGGCCTCGTATGCGCCAGCCCATGATCTGACACGGCGCGCCAGAAGAATCGCGAGCAACATGCAACGTATTCTCCGAGGTGAAAATGCCGGCGCCATTCCGGTGGATTTTTCTTCGGCGTCGCAGTTCATCATTAACATGGCAACCGCGCGCGCCATCGGATTTTATCCCAACTGGAAAACGCTGACCGAAGCCGAGCTGATCAATCAGGAAGAAATGAAAGCGGGCCGCACGCTTTCTCTGGCAACCAGCGTCAAGGAAGCGGTGCGAGTGAATCTCGATATGATGCTGGCCAACAAGGAGGTGGAATCCGGCAAGCAGGAAGTGAATAAGGCGCGGGCGAATTTGCTGCCGCAAGTGAATGCCTCCGCCGTCGGAACGCTGGTTGGAGAAAAAACCGCGGAGGCGAGCTTTGGACAGCAGCCCGAGCGGCAACTCGACGGCTCGCGCACCTTTTCGCAACTGCTTTACTCCGAATCGGCACGGGCGAATTTTTCCATCCAAAAGCATCTGCAAGCTAGCCGCGAGGATGAGCGCCATGGCGTTGAGCTTGACATCTCGTTGGATGCGGCGACGGCATATCTGAACGTGCTGCGAGCAAAGGCGCTGGCGCGCATTCAGCGCGGCAATCTCAAACTCACGATGTCGAATCTCGAGCTGGCGCGTTTGCGCGAAAGTGTCGGCGCCTCCGGCCGCTCGGACGTGTATCGTTGGGAAAGCGAAGTGGCCACCAGCCGCAAGAATGTCATCGACGCGGACGCGCAGGCCGAAGTGGCCAAACTCGAAATGAATCGACTGCTGAACCGGCCGCTGGAAGAGCCATTTGCCACGGAGGAAACAGCGGTCGATGATCCGGTTCTGATCACCGGCGAAAAAAAGATCTTCGCCTATTTCGACAATCCTCGGACTTTCGGCGTTTTTCGCGACTTCATGGTGCAAGAGGGCGTGAACGCCGCGCCGGCGCCGCTGCCGAGGCGGCACGAAAAAATTTGGAGCTGGTGACGGATGCGTATCGCAGCGGCGCCGTCGCGATCGTCACGCTTCTCGATGCGCAGAACGCCGCGCTGGTCGCCGATGAAGCAGCGGCCAACGCCGTATACGGTTTTCTCATCGACTTGATGCGCGTGGAGCGCGCCATCGGACAGTTTTATTTCTTTAGGACGGAGCAAGAGAAGCAGTCGTACTTCAACCGGCTGGAGGAGTTTTATCGCAAGACAGGTGTTGCGGTGGAGGGGAGATAAAAGCTTGGAGTGGTGGAGCTATGGAATTTTGGAGCAATGGTTATCAAGATCACTTTACGTAGCTCCCAATTGAGCAAGTCTTGAAACACCAAGGCTCAGGATGATGTTTCGCTAAATTCAACTTCCGTGAAGCGGGCATCGAAATCGAGAATAAGACGTGGACGCAAATTGAACAGAACGCTTCGCCCAAGCAGGAATGTGCGATTAGGGTTGATTGACGTGAACGGGCTGTTGTTCGAAGCCAACAATTCCAGAGGACAATAGCAATCCACTGCGCCAGTATCCAAATCCGCTTCAGTTTCCAGACGATTATTGTTGCCCGCTATTGCAATAGTGACGGCGGGGTAAGCATCGTCCGGCTCATTGGTCTTGTGCCAGATAGTTGTGTGTTCCTCGATGGCAAAGACCCGCGGGCTGACAAACAAAAGAGGATACTTGCCGGTCTTCTCGCACAGAGCAAGAAATTCTTCGTCATCCGGATAGCTGTCGAGTGTCGCGCCATGCGCAACAACCTGACCGTCAACAACCATAATCCATTTCGCATGAAGGGTATTCAATTGATTTTCAACCCAACGCTGGTTCAAGTTTTCGGCTTCGTCATGATAACGACGTTTCTCGGCGCGTGGAAGCGCCTCGTATTCTTCCAAAGTAATATTGCGGCTGACGAATGCGTCTTGGGATGATTGCGGCTTAGAAGCTTCGCTAGTGCGTTGCAAAATTTTTTTTAATGTGGCAACGAACTGTTCGCCGCGCTCGTCAATGACACCCAGCTCATCGCGAACCTGTTGAACTAAAGTTTCGGTGGTCATAAAGGGTCTCATATTGACTTTGTCATGAATCCAAGCCTTAAACCGGAAAAACAGCAATGATCATCAATATACGAAACAACACCTTTGAAATCAAGCCCCATTCTTGCTCAGATTACACCTCGGAATTACACCTTTCGGTGCATGACACTACACCCAACTATTTGTTATATTGATCATGTAAGTTGATTTGACTCAAAACTGGCGAATGTACTTCATCATAATTTGGAGAAATAACCATGAAAGCCTCAAGAATTCTCAACCCATTTTGCGTTGCGGCCATTGCCCTGAGTTTGCTCACTGCTTGCAGCAAACCCCAAGAGCATGTTGCACAACCGACACCCGTGACGGTGTGGACGGTTGCAAACACGGCAGGCGAGAACGGTCTGCGTTACTCCGCCAACATCAAGCCGGATGTGCAAGTCGATCTCGCGTTCAAAGCCAGCGGCTATGTCGAAGACATCTTTCAAGTGACCGGAGTTGATGGCCGCCGGCGGAATGTGCAGGAAGGCGATTTTATCAAAAAAGGAACAGTAGTGGCGCGGGTGCGCGCCAATGAATATCGCGACAGAGTCGCCGAGGCGCAAGCGGCGCTCACCAAAGCCAAGTCGGATTTCGATCGCGCTGCCAAGCTGTTCGAGAATCAATCCGTTTCCAAGGCGGATTACGACGCGGCCTATGCCGGCTACACCTCGGCGCAAGCACGCTACGATCAAGCGGCGCAAGCGCTGCGGGATTGCGCGTTGCAAGCGCCGATGGACGGTTACGTGTTGCGCAGAAATATCGAAGTGGGAACGTTGGCCGCGCTCGGCATGCCCGGATTCGTGCTCGCAGATACGCGTGCGGTCAAAGCCGTGTTCGGCGTGCCGGATATGATCGTCGGCCAAATGAAAATGGGTGATTATCAAACCGTCACGACCGAAGCCATTCCCGGCGTAGAATTTCGCGGCCGCATTACGCGCATCGCGCCCTCGGCTGATCCCAACAGCCGCGTCTTCGAAGTGGAATGCACCATTCCCAATCCGGACAACCGCCTCAAAGCCGGAATGATCGCCGCGCTGAAAATTGCGACGCAAGCTTCGTCGCCCTCTGCGCTGTTGTTGCCGCTGAATGCGATCGTGCGTCCGCGCAATGATCCGAAAGGTTATGCGGTTTTCGTTGTTGAGGAACAAGACAGCAAACAAATCGCGCGTGAACGCAAAGTGAGTTTGGGAGACGTGGCCGGCAATTCGATTGCAGTAAATGCCGGTTTGCAAGGCGGGGAAAAAGTGATCGTGCGCGGCGCGACGCTGGTGGTGGACCAGCAAGAGGTTCGGATAATTCCGTAACGCAGTCTTCCAGACTGCAGGCAAACTGGACTGCCAATCGGTGCTGTAGTTTAGTCACCTTGTTATAGTTTTAAAATTGATAACAACCGCCGAAGCCAGTTGCGCAACTTTATTCTCAATGGAGGCTTGTCGCCACGAACAAGGAAGAGAAAATGAAGGCTGTCTATAACAACGCAATCGGGCAAAGTCACAAGGAGATTACGAAGGTGCGGATCATAGCTGACGATATGAGTTGCTTTTCCAATCGAAGACTGCACGGTATCGGGGTTCAGCTTCCGATCGCTGCTTCTTCATCGCGGTCAATGGCAACTCCCTTTGCTATGGCCTCTTGTCGAAGCTCATCCGCGACCTCCAAAAGTCGCTCAACATGTTGTGCATGCGTCCATGTCTTGCGTTCGGCTGCTATCGTTTCTGCTCGCGCCAAGACTTGCTGCACGGAAAGCTTATGCTCCCGAAAATCATAAAAAAGGCGATGAATTTGAGGAAGCAGCTCAACGGGCAGTGTGTCAATTTCTTTGATGATGGCTTGCCTATAGTCCATAAGATGCACCTCGAATTTGTGCAAATACTTCATGCGCTGGAATGTCCGAAACTTTTCCTTTTTGAATGATCAGAAGAGACGAACATCCGAAAATACTGTCTTATTCAATCTAACAATAATCAGGAAAAAAACAAGTCACGGAGAAAATTATATGGCGCACAAAACCGACAACTGGTTTATCCAAAACACCCACAATACCGCGCGCTTCTTTACCGAGAACCGCCATATCTCATGGATGGTGTTGGCGGCGACGGTGATCTGGGGAATTTTTTGATATTTCAACATGCCCCAGCGCAAAGACCCGGATATTCCGGTGCGCGTCGCCGTGGCGATTTGTTCGTGGCCCGGCGTGGCAACCGAAAAAGTCGAACAGCTCGTCACGCGCAAGATCGAAGAGAAGATGGCCGAGAACATCACCGTCAAGAAAATCGAATCGACCACGCGCGTCGGCGTTTCGTTCGTCTATGTCACGTTGCAAGACAACATCGATGAGACCGGCAAGCAGTTCGACGACATCAAGCTCAAGCTCGATGATTTGCAAAATTCGCTGCCCGACGGCGTGGGGCCGATCAACTTCATCAAAGATTTCGGCAGCACCGCGGCGCTGATGCTCACCGTTGCCAGTCCGAAGATCGGCGAAGTGGAAATCTCGTTGCGCGCGCAAACCGTGCAGCACGCGATTGAGACGACGCGCGGGCAAATGACTGCCAACGGCGCCGCTGATCGCACCTCGATCATCTATTGGTTTCCGCCTTCCGTCGAGCGTGATTTGATGCAGCGCCGCTTCGAAGCGTTCATTCGTTTGGCGCAGCAGGAGGGCGTCATTCACGAGGCGCGCATGATCGAAGGCTCCGGCTTCGTCGGTGTCGATGGCGTTTCCGACTACGATGAGGCAAAGATGCACGCCTACATTCAACATTACGTCAAAGAGCATTTGCGCAGCTCAGAACTTCACCCCGATGGCTGGCGGCCGTTGGTGGTGCGGGAAATTGGCGATCTCGCAGCAAAACTCACCGAGGCCGCCGGCGATAAATACACCTATCGCGAGCTGGATGATTTCACTGAGCTGATCAAGCGCACGATGCAAACCATTCCGCAAGCTTCCAAAGTCGATCGCGCCGGCGTTTTGGACGAAGCCGTGTATCTCGCGTACTCGCAGGAGCGTCTCGCGGCTTATGGCTCGCAAGCAAACAATCTTCGCGATATTCTCAGCGCGCGCAACACCGCGCTGCCCGGCGGCGTGGTGGAATATGAAGGAAAGAATCTGGCCATTGCGCCAACCGGCGAATTTAAAAATGAAAAAGAAATCGGCGGCGTCATCGTCGGCGCTTCACCAAACGGCTCGCCGGTTTACTTGCGCGACTTGGTGGAGATCAATCGCAGCGACGACAGCCCGCCGTGCTTTTTGAATTACTACACGTGGCGCGACGAACAGGGCAACTGGCAACGCGCGCGCGCCGTTACGCTCGCCATACAAATGCGGCCCGGCGAGCAGATCGGCAAATTCGGCGAAGCCATCGACGAAGCGCTCGCCAACGTCAAGCATCGCTTGCCCGAAGATTTGATTTTCGCGCGCACCTCCGATCAGCCGCTGCAAGTGGAAGAGAACATCGGCCTGTTCATGAACAGCTTGTACGAGGCGATCCTTCTCGTCGTGCTCATCGCGTTCATCGGTTTTTGGGAATGGCGTTCTGCGCTGCTGATGGCGCTTTCCATTCCGCTGACGCTGGCGATGACGTTCGGCATGATGTACGTGCTCGGCATCGATTTGCAGCAAGTCTCCATCGCCTCCTTGATCATTGCGCTCGGCCTGCTCGTCGATGATCCGGTCGTGGCCGGCGACGCGATCAAGCGCGATCTCGCCCCGACTTTCCATTCGGATTTAAAAAGGAAAATCGGGGGCCATAAGCCCATCATCGCCGCGTGGCTCGGGCCAACCAAACTTGCAACGGCAATTCTGTATGCCACCATCACCAATATCGTCGCCTATCTGCCGTTTCTCATGCTCACCGGCGACATGGGCCGTTTTCTCGCCAGCCTGCCGGTGGTGATGACGTGCTCGCTCGTGGCTTCGCGTTTGGTTTCGATGACGTTCATTCCATTGCTCGGTTATTATTTGCTGCGCCCGAGCAAAAAGGCGGAACTGCCGATGGCAGAACGCCCCGCAAGGCGGGGTTTTGCCGGATGGTATTATAAAGTTGGACATTGGGCCATCGAGCATCGCTGGAAAGTTTTTGCCGGTTCGCTGGTGTTTCTGGCGCTGGGCGGATTTTTCGGGTCGCAACTGAAGACGCAATTCACCCCCAAAGATCTTTCTGATCTTTCTTATATTGACGTCTGGCTGCCGGAAGATGCGCCGCTCTCGGCAACGCGGGAAGTGGCCGATCGCGCGGAAGCGATCACGCGCAGAGTCATTGATGAATACGGCAAAGCCCATGCGGAGGATGGCAAGCCTCTCGATCTTTTGGAATCACTGACGGCTTTTGTCGGCGGCGGCGGGCCGAGATTCTGGTTTTCGGTTTCACCGGAGCCGCGGCAAACCAACTATGCGCAAATCATTGTGCAAGTGAAAGACAAGCACGTGACGCATCATCTCATCGAGCCGCTGCAAGCTGCGTTTTCCGCAGAAATCGCCGGCGCCAGAGTCAATATGCGGCAGCTCGAAACCAGCGCCATCGGCATTCCGGTTTCGATTCGCCTTTCCGGCGAAGACCTGCACACGCTGTGCGCTGAAGCGGAAAAAATGAAAAATATTTTTCGCGCCGTCCCGCTTGCCGATCGCGTGCAAGACAACTGGGGCGCGGAAAGTTTTGTCGTGAATTTGGAGATCGATCCCGACCGCGCCAACCTCGCGGGCGTGACGAATTTCGACGTCGCGGTGTCATCGGCGATGGGCATGAATGGTTATCAAGTCGGTGAGCTGCGTGAAGGCGACAAACAAATTCCGGTGATTGCGCGCATGCGCATGGAAGAGCGCAGCCGACTTGCGGATTTGCAGAATCTTTATGTCTATTCCACGCAAAGCGGACAGAAAGTGCCGCTGCGACAAATTTCTTCGATGCACTACACCATGCAAACGGAAAAAATCCAGCGGCGCAATCAATTCCGCACCATCACCGTGTCGTGCTTTCCCGCGGCGGGCGTGCTGGCCTCGGAAGTGCTGACCGCCGCCATGCCGCAGTTGCAAGAATTTGAAAAGACGCTGCCGCCCGGCTTCAAGATGGAGATCGGCGGGGAATTTGAAGAACGAGTCAAAGGCTTCGGAGAACTGGGAATGGTGATGGGGATTTCCATCGCGATGATTTTCATGGCGCTGGTCGTGCAATTCAAAAACGCGGTGAAGCCGCTGCTGGTCTTCGCCGCGATTCCCTATGGCATCGCCGGCGCATTAGCGGCGCTGTGGATTATGGGCATGCCGTTCGGCTTCATGGGCTTTCTCGGCATCGCCAGTCTCGTCGGCGTCATCGTCAGCCACGTCATCGTGCTGTTCGATTTCATCGAAGAAGCGCACGAACGCGGCGAGTCATTGGTCGAATCCCTGCTCGACGCCGGCATCATGCGCCTGCGACCGGTGATGATCACCGTCGGCGCCACCGTGTTCGCACTGTTCCCGCTGGCCTCGCACGGCGGCCCGCTGTGGGAACCGCTCTGCTACGCGCAAATCGGCGGCCTCACCGTGGCCACGTTCATCACGCTGCTGCTGGTGCCGGTACTGTATGCGATCTTTGTGCTGGATTTGAAGATTGTGAAGTGGGAGAGGAAGGATGAACACGGCGCTGGAGCCGATTAAACATGTAGCATCGTTTCGCTAGTTCAAGAGATTTTCAACAATCTCTTTTATAAGAAACGGCAGATTGGGTTGATCAAAGGAGAGTTCCGCTGCGGGCTGGATTCGCTTTTAACTCCGCTAGGAGTGAGATGTTTATAGCAATGCAACGCTCCAGCTTTGGTAACTCCGTAGGAGTGAAATGTGCTTCTCTTTAAATGATTGAGGTTTGTATCAGCAATATGCCACTCCTACGGAGTTTGGGTTAATGGTGGCTCAGAATTTACTATAAACATTTCACTCCTCCGGAGTTAGTCAAAAAAGCTCAATCAATATTAGGCATGATTTTTTCTACGTTTTATCAACTGCTTTTTGCAGACATTCGTTAAACATATCACAAAATTCTTTTTCTGGTCCCAAGATTCTAACCATGGGTGTAAAAAAGCATGTACCCATGGTTAACCTTCTTGCTCGATAGTAGCATATAGTTTGAGTGAGATAAATTATTGCACGTACACGATGGTTTTCTTTTAGTGGAAATTTTCTAAAATAATCAGTTGATTCGGCATTAATTTCAGAAACAATGTTTTGACCGAGCTTGGTCATTAAAGCGAGCAGATCTGAATCATGATGAAAAGATATAATGTCACCAGAAGTAGTATCTATCCAAAACATTTTGTTATGTGGGAAAATATTTGTTAGCTGAACAATGACGAGGCCAAAGTCAGCCTTAGAATTGTATATCTGCTCGATACCTTTTCGAATTGCTCGAGGGGTACTTTTAGCAGAATTATAGACAGTCTTACAAGCCAAAC